>Ga0129317_1001628_pt1 | contig 15550 bp, 14 predicted proteins | sample Cm1ome_FD_94430 | JGI IMG/M metagenome (GOLD analysis project Ga0129317, IMG submission 94430) | Eastern black-and-white colobus group fecal microbial communities from Wisconsin, USA - Cm1105 metagenome | ecosystem: Host-associated > Mammals > Digestive system > Large intestine > Fecal | place... | reverse complement strand
ATGACTGCGCTGATGGATTCCTTCTCGATGGTTTTCCACGCACTGTTGTGCAAGCGGAAGCTTTAGAAAAGATTGGAGAAGAAATCTCTCGACCAATCGATGTTGTTATCAATCTCGATTGTGATAATGAAGAACTTGTAAGAAGAATTTCAGGTCGTCGTGTTTGCAAAAATTGTGGAGCTCCATACCACGTCCTCACCATGAAACCAAAAGTTGATGGTGTTTGTGACCTCTGTGGTGGACCACTCTATCAAAGAAAAGATGACAATGAAGAAGCCTTAAAAGTTCGATTACAGCATTATGTTCATGACACTAAACCATTACTTGATTTCTATAAGGCAAAAGGTCTTTTAGTATCATTTAACTCCTTAGTGGGCAAAGAACAATTATTCGATGAAGTTAAAGATTTTTTAAAGAAATAATTATGATTATTGTTAAGTCACCAAGGGAAATTGAATTAATGAGAGAGGCTGGTCGCGTTGTGGATCTAGTCTTCAAGACTTTAAGACCACTTTGTGTGCCAGGAGTAACCACTCTAGAACTCGATCAAAAAGCTGAAGAAGTGATGAGAAGTAATGGATGTATTCCAGCTTCAAAAGGTTATGGAGGCTTTCCTGGAGCAATCTGTATCTCAGTTAATGACACGATTCTTCATGGGATTCCATCTTCAAAGATAGTTCTTCATGAAGGAGATATTGTTTCCCTTGATGTCGTAGCAAATTATAAAGGCTACATGGCGGATGCTTGTCGCACCTTCCCTGTTGGCGTTATTTCTGAAAGAGCTAAACGCCTAGTTGAAACCACTGAACAATCCTTCTTTGAAGGGGTCAGTCACGCTCGTCCAGGCGTTCATCTTGGTGATATTCAAGAAGCCATTCAAAAGTACAATGAATCTAGAGGATATTCTGTTATCCGTGATTTTACCGGGCATGGAATCGGAACTCACATGCACGAAGATCCAGCGATTCCAAATTATGGAAAGGCTGGAACTGGTCCCATTCTTCAAAAAGGGATGACTCTCGCCATTGAACCGATGGTCGCAGAAGGAAAACCTGATGTCAGAATCATGAAGGATGGTTGGACCACTAAAATGAAAGACGGTAAACTCTCCTCACATTATGAGAACACTATTGTCATCACTGAAGATGGTTATGAAATACTCACCTTAATAAAGGAGGACACTAATGTCTAAACAAGATGTCATCGAAGTACAGGCGGTCGTAATTGAGACTCTCCCTAATGCAAACTTCAGGGTGAAACTCGAAAATGGCGTCGTAATATTGGCCACCGTTTCTGGAAAAATCCGAATGAATTACATCCGCATTCTTCCAGGTGATAAAGTTACGGTAGAAATCTCGCCTTATGATTTAACACGGGGTCGCATAACGTTTCGGTTTAAATAGTCCGAAGAAGAAAACTATTTACAAGGAGGATATAACTTATGAAAGTCAGACCTTCAGTCAAACCTATCTGCCCAAAGTGTAAGGTAATCAAACGCCATGGCAAAGTAATGGTGATTTGTTCCAATCCTAAGCACAAGCAGAGACAAGGCTAATAAGGAGGAAATAGAATATGGCACGTATTGTTGGTGTTGATATTCCAAATGACAAACCTATTTGGATTGCCCTTACCTATATTTACGGTATTGGTAGAACTACTGCAAAATTAATTTGCAAAAATGCGAAAGTTGATGAAATGATTCGCGTTAAAGATTTAACAGATGAACAATTCGCTTCTATTAGAAACGAAATTGCTAATCATAAAGTCGAAGGTGATTTACGTCGTGAAGTCGCTTTAGATATTAAAAGATTAACTGAAATTGGTTGTTATCGTGGAATCAGACATAAAAGAGGATTACCAGTGCGTGGTCAAAGAACAAAGACTAACGCTCGTACTCGCAAAGGTCCACGTAAGACCATTGCCAATAAGAAGATGGCCCCACAAGGCTAGTGAAAGGAGAAAAGATTTATGGCTACTAAAACAACTACTCGTAAGAAGAAAGTCAAACGCTCCTTTACACGTGGTGTTGCTCATATTCATGCGACATTTAATAACACTATTATTACCATCACCGATACTCAAGGCAATGCAATTGCTTGGAGCAGCGCTGGTGCATTAGGTTTTAAAGGTGCGAAAAAATCCACTCCATTTGCAGCAGCGCAAGCTAGTGAAGCTGCTTCCAAAGCTGCTTACGATCAAGGTTTACGCCAAGTGGATGTCGATGTTAAAGGACCTGGCCCAGGAAGAGAAGGAGCAATCCGTTCACTTTCTGTTGGAGGATTACAAGTTTTATCAATCGTTGATAGCACTCCAATTCCTCACAATGGATGCCGTCCACCAAAGAGACCACGTGGTTAGTTCAGGAGGTATTAATTCATGAAAATTGCCAACCCATTTGAAAGATTTGGTGTCACTCAAGCCGACTATGATGGAAACGAAAATTATGGTCGTTTCGTCATTGAACCACTTGAAAGAGGCTTCGGGTTAACACTTGGTAATGCTTTGCGCAGAGTTCTTCTTTCCGCTTTACCTGGTGCTTCCATTTACGCTGTTGAAGTCGATGGTGCCCAACATGAATTCTCCGCTCTTGAGGGAGTGGAAGAAGATGTTACTTCTATTATTCTTAATTTAAAAGAATTAATTTTACGCATTGATTCTAATGATGACACTAATAAGAGACTTGAAATTAATGCTCAAGGACCATGTGTTGTTCATGCGGGTGATATTATTTGCCCCACCGGAGTGGAAGTGGTCAATCCTGATTTAGAGATTGCTCACATCACTGAAACTGGTTCTTTAAAGATGGTTCTTCACGCTCGTAATGGTCGTGGGTATGTTACTGGAGAACAAAATAAAGTTCTTCACCCATTATTACCAGTTGGAGTTATTTCCACAGATAGCAACTATTCACCAGTCAAAAAAGCGAATTATACCGTTGATAATACTCGTGTCGGTCATGATTCACGCTTTGATAAACTCACTCTTGAAGTTTGGACCAATGGTTCATGCTTGCCTCAAGAAGCTGTTACTTTGTCAGCAAAAATCTTAATTGAACATTTCGCTAAATTTATGAATTTATCGGAAATCACCAACGATATCAATATCGAAAAAGATGAAGTTCAAGTTGAAGAGAATAAATACGAGAATATTACAATTGAAGAACTTGATCTTTCTGTTCGTTCCTATAACTGTTTAAAACGTGCAGGAATTCAAACTGTTCTTGAATTAACTGAAAGAACTGAAGAGGATATGATGAAATTCAAAAATCTCGGCAAGAAATCCTTTAAAGAAATTAAGGAAAAACTCGCCGGAATTGGCCTCTCTTTCAAAGACTTTGAGTAGAAGGAGGTTATTAATTTATGCCAGCACAAGGTCGTAAAAATGTTCATGGAAAGACCGGCGTTAGATTTAAGGCCGCCTACACTAAGAGCAAATATGAAAATATGTTGCGTAATGTCCTAACAGACTTGGTTTTAAAAGGCTCTGTGAAGGTCACAAGCGCGACCGCAGAAGATGTCGTTAAAGAAGCAGATCGCTTAGTGACATTAACTAAAAAAGAAGATGTTATGAACGCAAAAAGAAGCGCTTCTGCCTACTTACGAAATGTTAAAGGGGAAAACGGAGTTAACGCTGTTGATACCCTCTTCACTGTCATCGGTCCTAAGATGAAGGATAGGAATGGTGGTTACACCCGTAAATTGAAACTCGAAAATAGACGTGGTGATAATGCTCCAATCGTCCTAGTTACTTGGGTCGACTAATCAAACAATTAATTTAAACTGGTTAGTTTTTCTAGCCAGTTTACTTTTTTTGTGAATATAATTCGGATTTAAAAATATGAAAAATAAATTAATTACAAATTTCTCCATCAGTGGGTTCCTTCTATTTCTATTTATTATCTTATTAATCCTATTAAGGACCGTTGATTTAGGTGTGGCCACTGAAACGGGAAAGACAATTGGATTATCACATTTTAATCAATCGGTATTTAATAGTTTAGGTTCTTCAAAAACCTTATACAAAATCACTGAAGTATTTGGATATGTTTTATTTATAATTCCAGCCTTTTTTGTGGTTTATGGTTTATTTATGTTAATTAATAATAAATCATTTAAGAGTGTACCTTTCGAGATTTATCTATTAGGAATCTTTTATGTTGTTACCTTACTCATCTACCTTCTCTTTGAATTAGTTATAATCAATGAAACACCAATCTTAATGTGGTCAAGTGGAAAGAGTAAACCATCATTTCCTAGCAGCCATGTTTTAATGAGCACTGTTTTTGTTTCAACTGGGTATATTGCTTATCTAAGATTATTTAAATTTAAAAGAAGTATCAATATACTAGTGGGTGTAATTTGCCTTGTAGTTATCTTAGTTATGGCTATTTTACGACTCATCAGTGGTGTTCATTGGGCAACAGATGTTATTGCTTCATTGCTACTTGGATCATCTTTAGTGTATTTCTACTATTCATTCACCCTCTTATTCGATCATAAAAAAACACCAACAAATACATCTAATTTGTTATAATATCTTTTATCAGGTATGAAAATAAATTATCCTGCGAATATTTTTCCACGCACAGCATTTATCGGTGGAAAAGAGATTTTTCAAAATAATGAGATTAAACTTAGTTCCACGAGTGGGTACATTTTTAACTTTGAAATTTTAAATAACGATACAACCTATTATGTCAATGTAGAGCTTGACAATCGTGGCTCTGTTAAAAGGTATAGTGTCAGTCCAACTTCTATGTCGGAGGACACTAATAAGTTCATCGCGGCAGCGTTTATCTATTTAGAGAATTACGATTACACTAATTATGCCGATTTAACTTTACCTAATAAAATTAAACTTATTTACAATAACTATCTTCGTAAGATTTCTAATGGTTATCGAAGAAATAACGAGGAGTTTGTTGATAAGGTTTATACTAGTTTAACTGAACAGGAATTAAGTAATTCCACTGAGACAATGATTACTTATTTCAACGTTGTTTGTAATATCAATAGTTTTTCAAGATTTGAAGTCTCTGATAGATTCTTTTTATTTTACAAATACTTTGATTTTACTAAGGAAGATGCTATTAAGATCTTCACTCATATCATTAATGTTTGTTTCAATAATAGTTATCCTTATCTTTTGTTAAAAGATTTTTTGGATGATATCTTTAAAAACACCAAGAAAGAATTCTTATTTGATCTCGCTGATGCTTTGTTCAAACGCTACATGTTTTATTACGATAGGGATAAGTATTATTTAAGAAATACTGTTCAAGCTTTTATTGATGTTTTCTGTCAATATGAGTGCCTTAGTGAAAAGACCGCTATTACTGTTATGAAAGAATTCTATAGCTATGAAAGCCTTCTTTCTAAAATTGTTGATTATTCCTTTCAACACGAATATGCAGAAGCACTTGGAGAAATTGATGAGAGTATTTTTAAAGTTTTAAATAGAGAAGCTCAGAAGCAATACATTTCTTATTTAATTGAAGTCAAAGATCCAAAACTAGGATATAGATTTGCGAATACACTGATGACAGTTCAATCATCATTTTTGGATTATGTTTGGTATAAAGAATTAGAGATTCCCAAAGAATATGCAATCAATGAAGAAGTGCTCTATGACTATGCAACAGATCATAAGTATAAAGGGGCTTTCTTAATTTACAATCATAAGGAGGTATCTCCTGCAGTTATTAAATCTATTCCTTTAAGTGACTTAAAAATACTAAAATCCATCCTTTTAGCGGACTATAAAGATAAAACTATCGAAGCGATCAAATCTTACATTGAATCAAAGATGAATCTAAAAAGCATCAACGAATCTAATCTTATTTCCTATCTATTCTTCTTAAAGGATTTCTCCTTAATTGAATATGGAAGAATTAGAAATAACATCAGAATTAAAGAGATTTTAGGAAAGAATGCCTTCTTAAGATATGATGATCTTCTCTCCTTATATAGAACTAATAATTTAAGTTCACATGGTCTATTTCCTTACGAGGTCAAAAAATAATGTTTTCACAGCATAATAAACAATTACTCGATGATTGTTACGATAATATAAATGGATTTGTCAGCGATTTAAAAACAGGCAAATATCAAATTGTTTATCATTTTGATAAGGGAAATGAAAGTATTATATATGAAGCTTTTTTAACTCCCCAATATAGAAAAGAACATAAGATTGTTTATATTTCCTTCGGTGTGAGGGCTAATGGGGAAGTATATTATGATACTGATTACATCTATTTAGATGAGGATTATTCTTATAGTCGTTATCAACACGATTTTGCAAAGTTCATCCTAGAAATGGACTTAGATTTAACTAGTAATGCCTATTTAAAAAGGTATAGTCCAATCATGGATGAAATTGCTCCGTTTTTCAATTTAACTAAAAAGGAACTATTAAAAAGGAGTGAGGAAAGAAAGAATTTCTTAGAGATGATTAATTCCCTTTCTCCAATCGCTATTACAAATGGTAAAGAAGAACAACTAGTGCACATTCAACCAGCATTAAGGATAATATTTGGCCAGAGCGCTGCGATGATCGATTTAAGAATTGGCATTACAAAGTACTATAACATTAATAACTTATCCACTTTTCTCAATAACGTTGAGCAAGAAAAACAGGTGACTTATGGAAAGGAATTATCCTTTAAACATAGCCTTTCAAAATTTGATGAATACAGTCAAAAACTCATCGAAATCTTATCGACAAGAGAAAGATATTATTATAACGATAGCATTAAGTTTTCAACCGTTAATGAAGTATTAAAAGCTTATATGGGTTCTTATCTATACCTAACATATATTCCATTTAATGCTCCTAGATTTGCCCCTTTTGAAGATTACACTAAATATCAGGTCCTCCCTAACGAACTCGTGGGAGAAGTAAAAATTGATGAAAATGGCGAACTTAAAACCTATCCAGATTTAAAAAACTATGATGCTTCAATCAAATTTAAGAGAAACTGGTTTTTAATCAGCAAGAAAAATTTTGAGATTGCCTATTTAAAATTTCCATCTCCAATCGTTGAAAAAATCTTCTCTTATCTAGAAGAGCACCCATCTTTAAACTATGACTATATTAAAGATATCTTCATGGATAGATTCCTTCCATTACTCGATGGAAAAGTGAGCATCGATGAGAAGTTTCAAAGCACTCATTCCGACTCATTATTTAAAATCAATTACTACGTTGATATGACTGTCAGTGGATATCTTCACTTTAAAACTACCTTCACCAAAGGGAAGAACGAAATCACTAAGGATGAAGTGGAAAGCAATGCAATTTATGACGCTAAACACACTGCTTTTATTACTGTTATCAATAATCTCAATCTAGTGGAAAATGGTGATGTGAGCGATGATGCAACTATTCTATATTTTTTGACCAATGACATTGCTACCTTAAAAAAGGTGTGTGATGTCTATATTTCTGACGCTATATCTAATTTAAAAGTGAAGACAGTTGGGAAGATTAATATTCAATCTGTTTTTAATTCTGATTGGTTAGATATTTCCTATTCTTCAGATGAGTACACTAATGAAGAATTAGAAGCCATTTTAAGCGCTTATAAGAAAAAGAAGAAGTACATCAAATTAAGGGATAATATCATCACGCTAGATGATGAAAATATCTCCACCTTGGCCTCCTTAGTGGACGATTTTGATTTTGAAAACGAGGAGACAAGAGTTCCTTTATACGAAGTATTTAAAGTAAATAGTTATGGAGATACTTTTAACATCTCCTATGACAATCAAATTAAACATATTATCAATGATATTAAAAACTACAAGACCAGTGACTATACTCCAAGTAAAATTTATGACACAATTTTAAGACCTTATCAAATCGATGCTTTTAAATGGCTATCAGTCTTAAAAAAGTACAAATTAAGTGGTATTCTCGCTGACGATATGGGTTTAGGAAAAACCCTTGAAATGATCAGTTTCATCACCTCTTTTGAAACTGATAAGCCAATTCTTATTGTCACTCCTAAAAATGTCATCTATAACTGGGAGAATGAATTCCATACGTGGGATAAAAAGCAAAAGGTTGTGGTCATCCATGGTTTTAAAGATTATCGAACAAAGATAATTAATAATATCAAGAATAATAAGAAAGTGGTCTACCTCACTTCCTACGATGGTTTAAGAGGAGACATTGAACTTTATAAAGATCTTAATTTCTCTTTAATGATATTAGATGAGGCCCAATATATTAAAAATGTTTCGGCTTTAAAAACTAAAGCTGTCAAAGCCATCAACGCTGAATACCGCTATGTCCTCACTGGAACACCAATTGAAAATTCCTTATATGATTTATGGTCGATATTTGATTTTTTAATGCCTCATTACCTTTATGGTTATAAAGGTTTTAAAGATGAGTATTTCAATCTCATCATGAGCAAAGATCAAGTGGCGACAAAAAGATTAAGATCTAAGATATCTCCATTTATCTTAAGAAGAGTCAAAACTGATGTTTTAAAAGAGCTTCCACCGAAGAGTGAATCTATTTTTAAACTCGATATGATTCCTCCTCAAAGAGAACTCTATAAAGCTGAACTAGTCAAAATTAAGAAGAGTTTAAATAACGAAATCACTAATAAAATCCAGGTTTTAGCGGAATTAACAAAATTAAGGCAACTATGTGTTGATCCAAATATGATCTATGAGAACTTCGAAGAGCTACCATCTAAATTAGATACAGCGCTTGATTTAATTAAGGAAGCCTTATTAGGTGGACATAAAGTTTTACTCTTCTCAACTTTTACTAAAGCTCTAGAACATCTCCAAGCTATCCTCTTGGAAGAGAATATCAACACCTACTATATTTATGGTGGCACTAGTGCGAAGGAGAGAATCGCTATCGCTAACAACTTTAATAGAAACGATTCAGATATTAAAGTGACACTAATTTCTTTAAAAGCGGGTGGAGTTGGTTTAAATCTCGTTGGAGCGGATATTGTTATCCATCTTGATCCCTGGTGGAATCTAGCCGCGGAGAATCAGGCTAGTGATCGCGCACACCGTATAGGACAAACTAGACCAGTGACCATTATCAAACTGGTCACTAAGGATTCAATTGAAGAAAAAGTAATCGAACTTCAGAAGAAAAAAATGGCCTTAGTGAATGACATGATTAGCGATACCGCTGAGAGTATTTCTAGTCTTACTGACGAAGATATCGCTTATTTATTGGATTAAAAATTAAGCATTTTATATCTTATTTCAAAATATTTGTAAAAGTTTTTATATTCAATGAATATAAATATAATTTTTTTAATTATTTTTAGCAAATGTATTGACAGAGTGCTAAAATGGTTTACAATATAATTAGCACTTGAAAGTGTAGAGTGCTAAATCAATACTTTGGAGGTATAAAATTTATGTCACGTAATTATTTAAAAAATCTTAACGAAAATAGTTTCTTCGATTCTTTCTTTGATTCATTCTTTGAACCAAATGAAGGACATTCCACTTATAGTTTGATGAGAACCGATATCCATGAACATGGTGATCACTATGTATTAAAGGTTGATCTCCCAGCGGTCAAAAAAGAAGATGTCAAAGTCTCCATTGAAGATGGATATCTAGTCATCAACGCTGAGGTGAAAAGAGAAGAAGAGGAAGGTGGAAAACTTCTAAGGAAGGAAAGATATTACGGTAGTTTTGCAAGAAAATACTACGTTGGTAATGATATTACCGAAAAAGAAGTATCTGCATCCCTTGATAATGGTGTCTTGAAGGTTATTATTAAAAAACCTGAGCACGTTGAACCAGAGAAGAAGTATATTGAGATTAAATAGAGTCGTATAAATCCCTCTTTTCTTGAAATAGCGGTTTTATACCGCTATTTCTTTTGGAAAGGTTTTAGACTTAATAAAACAAAAAAACAATGTAATTTTCGTATATAATACATTAGAGGGTTTAGTTATGAAAATTACTGTTGCTGGAACTGGATATGTCGGTTTATCTCTTGCTACTTTATTAGCTCAACATAATGAAGTGGTTGCCATTGATATTATCAAAGAAAAAGTTGATAAGATTAATAAACATATCTCTCCAATCCAAAATGATGAAATTATCGATTATTTTAAAAATAAAAAACTTGATTTAGTAGCCACTTTAGATGCTAGAGAAGCGTATAAAGATTCCACCTTTGTCATCGTTGCGGCACCTACAAATTATGATCCTAAACTAAACTTTTTTGACACGAAATGTGTTGAGGATGTCATTGAACTTTCAATGTCGATTAATCCTAACGCTATTATTGTTATCAAAAGTACTGTTCCAGTTGGATATACGGAATCAGTAAGAAAAAAATATCATAACGATAGAATCATTTTTGCTCCGGAATTCTTAAGAGAATCTAAGGCGCTCTATGATAACTTATATCCATCAAGAATAATTATTGGTTGTCCTCTTGATAATGAAGAAGTAAAGAAAAAAGCTGAATTATTTGCCTCTTTACTAAAAAAAGGAGCAATCAAGAAAGATATTCCAGTTCTTTTTATGTATCCAACAGAAGCAGAAGCGGTGAAGTTGTTCGCTAATACGTATCTCGCGCTTCGTGTCGCTTATTTTAATGAACTAGATACTTATGCTGAATCCAAAGGTTTATCGACTAAATCAATCCTAGAAGGAGTTTGTTTAGATCCTCGAATTGGAACACATTATAATAATCCTTCCTTTGGTTACGGCGGATATTGTCTACCAAAGGATACTAAACAATTAAAGGCAAACTTTGATCACGTTCCAGAGAATCTTATCACCGCAATTATCGATTCGAATAGGACGAGAAAAGATTTCATTGCTAATCAAGTTTTAAAACTCATTAATTTTGATGAGAATAAGACAACGAACGCTGTCGTTGGTATCTATCGATTAACGATGAAGAGCAATAGTGATAACTTTAGGCAATCTTCAATTCAGGGAATTATGAAAAGAATTAAAGCCAAGGGTGTTAAAGTGGTTGTTTATGAACCAACTTTAAAAGAGGATGAATTCTTTTCAAGCAAAGTTATTCAAGATTTTAACGAGTTTGTTAGTATGAGCACTGTTATTATTGCCAATAGATACGACCCTATCTTAGATGTCTGTAAGGATAAAGTGTACACAAGAGATCTATTCAAAAGAGATTAATTTAAAAACTCATTTCCAAGATATAAATTGAAATTAAAGAGCATTTTAATTTGGAAATAAGTTCTTATCAGTTAAAAAAAGCAACTTTTGCACTTTTTCCTATTAACACTAGATTAAATCACGTATAATCAAGTGGAAAGAGGTGCAAATATGACACTTAAAGATATTAGACTCAAATGCAAGTTGACTCAAAAAGGAGCAAGTGAAGTTGTTGGTGTTTCTCTTAGAACTTTTGTTAATTATGAAAATAATGAAGCAAGCGCTGACAAGTTAAAATTAGAGAGAATAAAAGAAAAGCTTTTAGAGTACTCCAGTAAAGATACTTCTATATTAAAGGATAAAGTTTTGCTTATTACAGGTGGAACTGGTAGTTTTGGTCACGCAGTCGTAGATCGTTTTTTAAATACTGAAATAAAAGAGATTAGAATTCTTTCTCGTGATGAAAAAAAGCAAGATGATATGAGGAAGGAATACAGTAACGATAAATTAAAATTTTATATTGGTGATGTTCGAAATTACTCATCTATTAGAAATGCCTTTAGAGGAGTGGATTATGTCTTTTCCGCTGCTGCGTTAAAACAAGTTCCTTCTTGTGAATTTTATCCGATGGAAGCGGTGTACACTAATGTCATTGGTAGTGATAATGTGATTACCGCTTGCATTGAAAACAAAGTTAAAAAAGCAATCTTCTTATCTACTGATAAGGCTGCTTATCCGATTAACGCTATGGGGATATCTAAAGCATTGATGGAAAAAAATGTGATTGCTAGAAGTAGACAACTACTTCCAGGTGATACCATTTTATGCTTGACTAGGTATGGAAATGTGATGGCTAGTCGTGGTAGTGTTATTCCCTTATTCTTAAATCAAATCAAAGAAGGAAAACCATTAACTGTTACCAATCCTGATATGACTAGATTTATGATGACACTAGATGATGCAGTGGACTTAGTTTTATACGCATTTGAATACGGTAAACAAGGAGATTTATTTGTTCAAAAAGCGCCGAGCGCCACGATTGACACTCTTGCTAAAGCAATCAGCGAATTAACTAATTCTCAAACTGGTATTGAATATATTGGAACTAGACACGGTGAAAAATTATATGAGACATTAGTGACGCAAGAAGAGATGATTCGTTCGCAAGATTTAGGAAATTTCTATAGGATTTGCGCAGATAATAGAGATTTAAACTATGAAAAGTACTTCTCATTAGGTAATAAAAAACTTAACTTTGTTGAATCGTATACCTCTCATAACACCACTAGATTAACAGTTAAGCAGATGAAGGAACTACTTCAAAAATTGCAACTTTTCGGTGGTCCAGTAAAGCAACACGAGTAAAGGAGAACACTATGGCTTTTAAAAACAATGGAAAACTAAAATTGATGATTATTGTTGGGACTCGTCCTGAAGTAATTAGACTATCCGAAGTAATCAATAAGTGCCGTCTTTATTTTGATACTTTACTAGTGCACACTGGTCAAAATTATGATTATACATTGAATGGTATTTTCTTTAAGGATTTAGCAGTTGAAGATCCTGATATTTATTTAAACGCTGTGGGGAAGAATCTAGGAGAAACTATTGGAAACATCATTTCTAAATCATACGATGCGATGATTGAATTAATGCCTGATGCCTTACTAGTGCTCGGCGATACGAATAGTTGTTTAAGTGTAATACCAGCGAAAAGATTACACATTCCAATCTTCCATATGGAAGCGGGAAATAGGTGTAAAGATGAATGCCTTCCAGAAGAAACTAATAGACGTATTGTTGATATTATCTCGGATGTTAATATTGCCTATAGTGAACACGCTAGAAGGTATTTATCACAGTGTGGTCTTCCATTAGAAAGAACCTTTGTTTCTGGTTCTCCAATGAGTGAAGTTCTTTTTAAACATTTTCAAGAAATTGAAAGTAGTGATATTCTTACTAGATTAAATTTAAAGAAGAATAACTATATTTTATTAAGCGCTCATCGTGAGGAAAATATCGATACTGAGAGTAATTTCACTAGTCTATTTACTGCTATAAATGAACTTGCTAAAAAGTACGATATGCCAATTCTATATAGCTGTCATCCAAGGAGTAAGAAAAGATTAGAATCATCTAAATTTAAATTAGATTCAAGAGTGATTATGCATGAACCATTAGGTTTTATTGATTATAATGCTTTACAGATGAATGCCTATATCGTTGTTAGCGATAGCGGTACTCTTCCTGAGGAAGCAAGTTTCTACACTAGTGTTAATAAACCAATTGCCGCAGTGACAATTAGAACATCAACGGAAAGACCAGAGGCTCTTGATAAAGGTTGTTTTGTTCTTGCTGGAATTACTGCTTCTAGTCTCCTTCAAGCCACTGAAGTTGCTTTATTAAATAAAAATGGGGCAATTCCTGTACCAGATTATACCGATACAAATGTCTCAGATAAGATTGTTAAAATCATTCAATCTTACACTAATATTGTTAATAAGTTTGTTTGGAGAAAATAATGAACGTTTTAGTAACGGGTAGTAGTGGATTTATAGGAAAACACATGGTCACCATCTTAAAAAGAAGAGGCCACAACGTATTTTCTTATGATATTAATGATGTTGAAGATGATTTAGTAGATTATATTTCTAAAACGGATTATATTGTTCATCTTGCGGGTATTAATCGCCCATTAACTAAAGAAGAATTCTACGATGGTAATACTAATTTTACTAAACACCTAGTAGATTTAATTAAAACAAGCAAAAGAAACATCCCGCTTATTATGTCTAGTTCTATTCAAGCTGAACTAGATAATGACTACGGCATTAGCAAGAAATTAGCGGAAGATTACTTGTTTTCTTCTTTGCTTCCTGTTTATGTTTATCGTTTATACAATGTCTTCGGTTCATATTGTAGACCTAACTACAATTCTGTTGTTGCTACATTTTGTTATAATATCGCTCACGATTTGCCAATATCTATTAGTGACGAAAATAAAGTAATTACATTTAATTATGTCGATGATGTTTGCCAGTCTTTCATCAGTGTAATTGAAAGTGAAAATAGAAGTGGTTCTCATGAAATATTGTATGTTGAACCAACTTACAAATGTTCATTAAAAGAATTAGCTAGACTTCTTTACTACTTTAAAGAAGAGATTGTTTCAGATAGGCATCTCCCTCTTATCCATAGTGATTTTGAACTGAAGTTATTTAAAACGTTCTGCAGTTATTTTAGTGATAAAGGGTATACTTTTAACTTCGCTAGCGATAATAGGGGAAGTTTTGAGGAACTTTTTAAATCAAAAAAGTATGGACAAATTAGTGAAAATATTTCATTCCCTAATATCACTAAAGGTGGACATTATCATACTAGAAAATTAGAGATATTTTATGTAGTTAAAGGAAAATGCACGATAAGACAGAGAAATATCATTACTAATGAAATTAACTATCAAACAGTTGAGCCATCTTCTTATGAACTAGTGAACATATTACCTAATTGGACTCACGATATAACTAACATCAGTAACGATAATAGTGTTACCTTGATGTGGATTAGTGAAATCTATGATGATAAAGATCCAGATACTTTTAAAGAAGATGTGAAATAGTCTTAAAACACTTTTCTTTTAGTGTTTTGATTTAACCATTTATTCTTTCAATACCTTAATTATTGATGAACGAAATCTATATTTTTTAACTTAAATAAAAATAATCAATCTATTAAAAATATATAGTAAAATAGAGACAAATCATTATGGTTGAGATTAAAAACGGAAGTCTAATAGTTAAAAAAAAGAAAATTGAAAATATTAATGCTATTTTTTCTAATGGAGACAACCATATTGAATTTAACGATAAATATCTATTTAATCTTCTAACCTTAACTAGTGGTTCTCTCGATAATGGTCAACTATTAATCGATGGAAGTCAAGATATATTAACAATAGAAAATGAAAAGAAATTCATTTTCGCGATGAGAATTAATAGCAAGGTTATCAATTTAATCGCCTTCTTTTTACTAAATGACGAGAATAAAAAAGAAAAGATTTCTACGATTAAGGAGGCTTTAGAGAGTTTGACTAATTATCCACTTAACTACTGGATTGAAAAAAAGACAAAGATCGAAAGCATTTTTGCCATCCTTAAATCTTTTAACGTTTCCTATATGTTGATTGACACTAACGACGATATCAATGTTTCCAATGAAGATTTAATTAACGAAGCGAAAACAACTTTTATTAATGACGTGTGTTTCATTTCACTTGATCGGAAGAAAACTGAGGTTGAATACGATGCCTTAGTTATAGGTAGCAGTAGCGATAATAAAAAGGAAGCAACTCATTTTAACAAAACACTAGAAACACTGAAAGTTGCCTTTAAACAAAATATTTGGTTAAATATCTT
>Ga0129317_1001627_pt1 | contig 15552 bp, 11 predicted proteins | sample Cm1ome_FD_94430 | JGI IMG/M metagenome (GOLD analysis project Ga0129317, IMG submission 94430) | Eastern black-and-white colobus group fecal microbial communities from Wisconsin, USA - Cm1105 metagenome | ecosystem: Host-associated > Mammals > Digestive system > Large intestine > Fecal | place... | reverse complement strand
CCCTTTTTCCCAGGTCTCCGTCCAGATGCTCCGCCCATGGACGATGCCGCCCTGGGTATCCAGTGTCACGGTCACGGGGATGGGCTGGGTGTACAGCATGTGCTGTCCAGTGTATTCCGTCACGGATTCCGCCGTCTTCCGGCTGTCTCCGGCAAAACAGCGGATATGGCTGCTGTAGATGCTCACAGAGCCGCTTTCGGTGATGGTGATAGCCGACTGGCCCTCGCCGCCCTCCAGGGTGACATGACCGCCGCTGACGCTGATCCACTGGCCGTTGACGGCAGAGGCGTGCGCGCCGCCCCGGACCGAAATGCTGTCACCGGAGCCCAGCGTGACGCTTTGGGCTTCCACAGCAGGGGCGCCGCTGCCGCCCTGCACCGTCAGGGTGCTGCCGTCCATAGGCGTCTTTGCTCTTATGTCCAACTGATCTTTCGCGCCGAGTGCCGGCTCGCCGTCCGCACCATGGATGACGTTGGTCCCGGTGTACTGCAGGTCGCTCCAACTGTTGCCGGGCAGATAGATGGGGCCGCCATCATAATCCCGCAGATAAACGGGCACGCTGTTGTTTTCATACCACTGTGCCGACCATCCGGAATTGGTGTTGTCCCAAAATGTATTCGAATCCACCGCATGCCCGTTGACCCAGTATTGATTCCCGTTTCGCTCATAGGAAATCCCATTTACCACCAGAGCAGCACGTTCCTCCCATTGGGCGGTCAGGGTCGCTGCGGCGGTCAGCACATAGCTGCTGCCGGCAGGATAGGTGACGCCGCTCTCCGCCAGCCAGCCCAGGAACCGGTAGCCGAACGCCGTGGGGCAGGGAAGTATCACACTCTGCCCCATCTCGCCCCGCAGCTGCACGGGTTCGCTCTGCTGCGGGTCATTCAGCGTCAGGTAAACGGTCTGGTCGCCGTCCCACACCGCGTAATAGTTTTTGTCAGATAAGTTGTTGATGTACACGCTGGTGCCGGGGTCCTGCAGATCGGTCAGATCTGTGGGATTCCCGGTGGTTGACCAGCCCTTCAGGGTTTTGCCGCCGGGGTTGTCGCCAAACTCGCTCTGGGTGGGGAAGGTGACCAGGCTGGAATAAGACGTGTAAAAGTTCTTCGCCACCGCCTGATTGGCATAGGGCACCGTCTCGCTGATGCAGAAATAGTCGCCGCGCATCCCGGCGTAGATGTTCGCATTGGCAGACACCGTGATCGTCGCACCGCCGGGATAGGCCCAGTTTCCCCGAGACCAGTAGGCCTGATCATCCGGCAGCGTCACGGTCACGTTTCCGCTGCCATCGGCCGTCCCGGTGAGGACGGTATTGCGGCCTGTGGCCGGGTAATCTGCCAGCAGGACGGAGTCAGAGTTTTTTTCCGCCGTCTGCTGATACAGCGTCAAATCACCATCCAGCGCCCATTTTCCGGCATACCAGTCGCCGGTGCCGTCTTGTTTTGTGTTCCAGCCCAAGTAATACAGGCTTTGGGGTAAGGGTGGGTAGGTGGGCGCTCCCACCGAAACGAAGCCGTCGCTGCCGCTTTTCGTCGTGGTCGAGGAGCCGCTATAGGTCACGCAGGTCAGCGTCCACGGCTCCCACGCGGTGAACAGATAATACCGGCCATTCTCGTCGCCCGGTTCAGGCATCTCCGTCAGCGGCGTGCCGTTCTTCTCCTGAGCTGTCCAGCCGGCCAGATACCAGCCGGGGCGGGAGACTCCGTAGGATTCTTTCAAATCAAAGCTTGCGGCTTCGTCGCCGGTCAGCACCCGTGTGTATCTGTATGCCCAGTCATTCGCGGCATACTCGGAGGGCGAATACAGCACCACGCTGCCCGCGCCGGCCTCCTGCCACTGCAGATACACGTCCTCTGTGGTCTCATAGAGAGACTCACCGGAGCCGTCGGCCTTGGTATTCAGATCCACCACCACAGCTTCAGAATCGTAAAAATGATTCCGATAGACCCAAAGCGAGGAAGGTGTGACGATAGAATAGGCCGACACCAGGATCGCCGGAGCATGATTTTTGGACAGGTGCCCGTTGCCGTAAATCGTAGAATAGTGCTCCTTACCCACCACGCCATACAACATCTCCACCCCGGAGAGATCGTAGCGCATACCGGGATGGAACAGCGTGGGATCGTCCACCACAGCTTCTGTCAGCGGCTCTTGGGCGTTCAGGGCCCAGGCGCAGCCGTTTCCAAGCCGGGGCAGCTCTGCCATGCCCGACCCGTCCAGCGGCAGCATCCACCGGGGACGGTAGGAGCAGTCTTCGCTGTCGATATAGTCGCTCCCGGCATCCAGCGTCACATAGGCCCCTGCGGGATCTCCTGCCAGATGGCGTACAGCGTCACGTCATAGTTCAGGGATATGGCATCGCCGTTTTCATAATACCGGTATCCCCAGCGGGTGGAGCCGTCGGCATTGGTACACCAGCCCATGAAGGCGTACCCCTCCCGGGTCACTTCCGGCAGATCGTTCAGGATGTACTCCGTTCTGTAGTATTCTGTTTTCTCAATCTTGTCTGTGACGCCCTCCACAGTCTGACCGCCCTGCAGGACATAGACCACTTTCCGCTCCACAGGCTGCACCCGCAAATACGTCTGCCCGGTGTAGCTTGTCTCCTGGGCATCTTCCGCCGAGGTGCCGGCAAACACACGGTTGCGCAGGCTGTAGCTGTCATAAGCGGACGAAAAATCCTGATTGCTTGCCACCAGAGCAGCAGTATCTCCGCCTGTCATCTCCACATAGCCGGGTGTGTGCACATAAAGGGCGCCCGTGGTCTCCAACGCCGGTGCATTGCTGCCGCCCTGGAGCGTCAGCTTGTCGGAGGTCTCCGTCCAGAGAATGACCTTGCCCTTGGCAGAGATCGCCGGGCCATCCGTTCCGGAGATGGTCACATGGCCGGTGGTGTGCAGCTCCAAACCGCCGGCTGCCTGAATGGGGCCGCCGGAATAGTCCTCTGTCAGGGTCAGGGTACCGTTCTCCCAGGTCCAGCCTGTGCCGCTGGCCGACATTTTGGGATAGACCACGGTACCGTCCACACAGGTGGCAGTCCGTATCCCGTTATAGATCTGCAAATTCGAATCAGAAGAATAAAACTCTTCTTTACCCCAGCAGGCATACAGCTCCGTTGTCTCCTCCGGCACCTCATCCACGGACGCCACCGGCATACCGCCGGCGGTCAGCGCCCAGCCTACGAATGTACCGCCCTGCAGACGGAAGCCCGCCAGATTGTCCTGCACGTTCAGCTCGTCGGAATAAAAAGCGGCATCCTCCGTCCGCCGACCGCTGAGATCCGTGTTGTAGTAGGCGTATCGGCCGCTTTCCGCCGCAGCAGCCCGTGTCACCGGCACCGGCACCAGCGTCAACAGCAGCAGCATCGCAAGATTCAGGGCAGTCAGCCGTTTCCACATCTCTTTCATCCCACTCTCTCCTCATATGGTACTTTTTATGAATTGGCACGTTGGCCGAAAAAATGACATAAGCGTGCATCCAGTATACCGCGTTTTTCCCAGGTATTCAAGAAGCAGCCGTCCGCTTTTCATGCTTTTCGCTGCCAGAATCACCTTTCAGCGCTAACCGTCAAATGCAGCAGCGAATGGAAGGACGTCTAGGAAAATGAGATAAGCCGGATACATTACCCAAAGAACTGATTGGTAAAGTGGATATGAGTTCGTTATCGTTTATAGAAAACTCGTATCGTATGGAATAGCAGTGACTTCATAGCCCCGACAAACCTGCGCCCGGCATGAGCCCATCACCCTGCCGCCGTAATCTCTTGCAGAAGATCACAGTAGCTTCCATAGCGATCCGTATAGAGATTATCTTCCATGACAAAACCTCCTGTGTTTTCTTTTGTGGTTGCCAGACCATCATCAGAGTATCACGGAAGGTTTTTCCCGCATATACTAAAGTTTTTTCCGGGTATGTTGCAAAATAGAATCCGAAAATTTTTCCCTATAAAAAGTCATGGAGAAGTACCATAAGCAGCACTTCTCCATGACTTTTTTAACGGGTTAGTTTTAAGATTTAGCCCTCAAATCGCATTTTGCAACAGGCCCTTCTGCTTTCACTTACAGCGTCTTGATGAACCTCTCGATCCGGTCCAGGCCCTCTTTCAGGTCGGCGTCGGAGTAGCAGTAGCTCAGGCGCATATAGCCCTCGCAGTCGAAGTAGCAGCCGGGGATCAGGCCCACCAGGCCCTCCTTCAGCATCTTCTCGCAGAAGGTCAGGGAGTCCATACCGTACTGCTTGATGTTGATGAACATGTAGAAAGCACCCTCCGGCTCCTGGACCTCCAGGCCCATATCCACCAGACGCTTGTACACATAGTCCCGGCGCTTGCGGAAGATCTCCACCATGCCGCTGGTGTCGCTCTCCAGAGCGGCCACGCAGGCGGGCTGGACGAAGGCAGGAGCGGAGACCACCATGTACTGGTGGAAGATCTGCATCCGGTCCCGGATGGGAGCGTCCGCCAGACAGTAGCCCAGGCGCCACCCGGTCATGGCATAGGGCTTGGAGAAGCTGTTGATGACGATGATGCGGTCCCGCATGTCCTGATACTCGGAGAAACTGTGGTAGTCCTCCGTATAGATCAGGGTCCGGTACACATCGTCGCACAGAACGAAGATGGGCTTATCCACCAGGATATCGTGGATGGCGTCCAGCGTCTCCTTGGTATAGATGCAGCCGGTGGGGTTGTTGGGGGAGGTCAGAATGATGGCCTTGGTCTTGTCGGTAATAGCGGCCTTCAGGGCCTCCGGGTCCACCTGGAAGTGGTTGTCCTCTGTGGGCAGATTCACGGGCACGCCCCGGCACAGCCGGGTGATAGAGGCATACAGACTGAAGGAGGGGGTGGGGATGATGACCTCGTCGCCGGGATTCAGCACCGTTGCCAGGGCAATGTGCAGGCTCTCGGTGGCGCCGATGGTCAGGATGATCTCCTCGGGATCATAGTGCAGCCCATGGGCCTTTTCCTCGAATTTGGAGATGGCCTCCAGCATGTAGGGATAGCCGTTGCCGGGGGGATAGTGGGTGTCGTTGGCGTCCAGGGCAGCCTTGGCGGCCTCCTTCACCACGTCCGGGGTATTCAGATCCGGCTCACCGATGGTCAGGGCACAGGCGCCGGGCGTTCCCCGCACCAGAAAGGTAAAACGGCGGATGCCGGACAGTTCCTCTCCCAGCACAGCACGGTTCAACGTCAATTCCATGGGTCTCACGCTCCTATTTTTCGATTTAAAGTAAGTATATGCGCATCCCAAAACGTTGTCAACGGCCAATTCTCCGTATAAGAAGAAACGGGACGGTAAAACCGTCCCGTTTCGCAGTGGTTTTTCAGGTCCCAGACTCCAGAGGAAAATCATTGGTAGGGGCTTCCTCGCCCTCGAACCGGAAGCCGGTGGCGGGAACAATGCCTTTCTCCGGGAAGGAGGCCGCATCCAACCGGTAGGTGTACCAGATGCTGTCGCCCACATCCAGCAGGACGGCTCTGGGCACCTCCGCCGCGTTGAAATCCAGATAGCCCAAGCTGTGCTCCATACGGACATAGTAGTGGGTGTTGCCGCTCACCACAGCACTGCGAATCTCAGCGATGATGCCGTGCTCCTCCCTGGCCTCACCCTGATTCACCTGGGTGTCGCCAGCGCCGATCAGGCCCGCGTTGGCCAGGGTCTTACGGTAATTGGTCTCGCACTCCGCCACAGTGCCTCCCGTCTCCACGATCTGGTACTGCTGGACGTTGACCATGGCGTACATTTTCACCAGGCCATCGGCGCCCTTCAGGGCCATAAAGTAGGTGGGCTGGTCCGCGATGTTCAGCAGCAGGGGGAAGGTGGCCTCATAGCGCATCTGCTGCACCTGGCTCTGGGCGGAATCCATGGCGGAGGTCTCCGTTGCGCCAGCGCAAGGGTAGAAGTGGGTCTCCTTGGTCCGCTGGTTGGACAGGATAAAGCCAATGTTGGACTGGTCGCTGGTGACGGAGGTGACGCCGGTGTACATATAAACGTCGTCGTCAATGGCAATATAGTTCCATCCCTCGGTGGTCAGCGTCACATCCTTCTGGCCGAAGATGGAGTTCAGGAAGCCGTTGTGGTAAAGGCCGTAGTAATCGTACTGCTCCATGATGATGTCATAGGAGTACACCCGGTCCACCCAGTTGGGGACCTCCTGGTAGTATTCGCTCTCGCCGGTGATGGCGTTCACCAGCACGGCGCCCTCCACATCGGTGCCGCCGAAGAGGCCGATGGTCTTGACAATGCGGGAGCAGACCCAGTAGGGGATGCCGTCCTCGTCGATCTCAAAGACCGGTTCGTCAAACATCATGGTGGGATACTGGAACCGCAGATGGCGGTACAGGTTCCGGCCGAAGTGCTCCGCCACGGTGTATTTCATGCCCTCGTTCAGCCGCACCACCTCGGCCTCCTGGGTCACCATGTCGATGATGATATAGGCCGGCAAGCCGTCGGAGCGGTTGGTGAACCACTTGATAAGGTCACCGTAGGCCAGGGAGGTCACCCGGACCGGGCGGCCCTGGTAGTTGATCTGGGTGTAGCTGGGCAGAATCTCAAACTGAGACACCATGTCCGCCAGCTCGCCCAGCTTCCGGCTGCCTAGACGGGAAGCGGAGTCCGCATCCAGCATGGGAATCTGGTCATAGCTGATCTCCTCCACCTCAGCGGTGAAGTCGCCGCTCTCAATGGGCAGCAGCTTGCTGTACGCGCCCGCCCGCAGCACCACCCAGGAGCTGATGGCGCCGATGGCAATGGCGGCGATGAGGGCGATAAACAGCAGAAAAGGCACGGTACACTGCTTCTTGACAAAGTGGACATAGCCCTTGACTCCCTCGCCCTGGAAGCCGGAGGTGATGACGGCACAGATACAGTACACCGCGCACAGCAAGAATACGAACACGTAAAATTCCTCGGCGTGGAGGTTGATGGCCGGCAGCTCCAGATAGAAATACACCAGGCCGAACAGCAGCGTCACCCCCAGGTTGATCAGGGTCCGGGTAAAGGCGTTGCCGATGGGCTTCCGGGGCTTGCGGGCCTTCTTGGGGCGGGGCGGCGTATAGCCGGTGTCTCCCTGGCCATCCGCGCCGTTGAAGCCGCCGAAGTTCCCGGGATTGAAGCCGCCGAAATTGAATGTAAACGGCATGAGACATGCTCCCTTCTTAATACTCTCTTCCTATTTGTTAAAATTCAAATTAACGATTACGTTTATGATACACGAAAAGTATGAACAAATCAAGTTTTCCCCCTGCGGTGAGAAATTTATCCGCAGTTGGCATCTCTCCCTCTCCTTGCCTTTTCCTCCACATATGATACAATAAGCACACATCTATGATGCGTTGATTTTTGAAGGATTTCCGCCATGCACAGGAAGGAGGTCACATGAATCCCCCGCTCTCACCTCTGGAACGCCGAAAGGTTTGGCTGCTCCTGGTCCTTCTGGGCCTGATTCTGCTTTTGACGGCAGCGCTTTCCCTCCGCGAACAGCATACGGCGGAGCCGCAGTGGGATACCTTGCCCTATGTGGAAGTGAACGGTGTCAAGTACCTGTCCTCCTCCCACAGCGCGATTTTCGAGGACTGCCCTCCGGGCTTTGTCTACGGAGGCGATACAGAGCTGGATGGTCAAAGCGTTCCCTGCTATGTCAATCCGTCAATGCCTGAATGGGTCTACCTCTATCAGACGTGCTACAACCAATGGACACGGGAGTATTATCCGGCCTACGTCCGTTATGTGGAGGAAGTCCTGCGGGGACTGAAGCTGCTGCGGTACAATGGGCAGCTGTATGCCCGCCTGCTGGACGTTGATTACCTGCTCCTTGACCCGGACTATCAGAGGGACACCGCGCTGGTGAAACGGTTTGACCATGCGGATACCCGCTATGGCTGGCGGTTCGAGGGCACAGCTCCGGAGAGCTTCTCCCCGCTGGGCATCACGGTATTTGACGGCTATGACACCATCCCATCTTCGGAGCTGGGTGCCAATTCCCACTGGGGACAACAAGTCTGGGGCTCCTCCACAGAGCCGGACATGCTGCTGGTGGAGGATTCCTGTTCCACCCATACGGCTCAGGAAAGCGGGGAGACGCGGCATAATGGCTTTCAGGTGTACATTCGCTTTGATTTTCAAAACTGACTGATATCATGGAAAACTATCCCCTGCCGCGTGCGGCAGGGGATAGTTCCTTATTTCGTGACGCAGAGCTTGTTGTCCTCCACGGTGAGTCTGGCGGTGTCGCCGGCCCGGAGGGTGCCGTCCAGCATCTTCTCGGCCACGGCGTCCTCCACCTTGCTCTGGATGGCCCGGCGCAGGGGACGGGCGCCGTACTTGGGGTCGAAGCCCTCCTTGGCAAGCTCTGCCACCGCTTCGTCCCCGGCGTCCAGATGGATGCCCATGGTCTCCATGCGGTCGGCCACGGTCTTCAGCATCCGGCGAGCCACCTCGCGGATGTCCTCCTGGGTCAGAGAGCGGAATACGATGATATCGTCGATCCGGTTCAGGAACTCAGGGCGGAAGGTCTGGCGCAGCTCCGTCATGACGGTCTCCTTGGCCCGCACAAAGGCCTGTTCGGCATCGGGGTCCCGGTGCTCCTCGGTACTGAAGCCCAGCTTGGCACCGGCGGCGGTCAGGGCCTTGGCGCCGATGTTGCTGGTCATGACGATGACCGCGTTCTTGAAATCCACGGTGCGGCCCTGGGAGTCGGTGATCCGGCCGTCGTCCAGAATCTGCAGCAGGATGTTCCACACGTCCTCATGGGCCTTCTCGATCTCGTCGAACAGTACCACGGAGTAGGGCTTGCGGCGGACCTTCTCGGTCAGCTGGCCGCCCTCCTCGTGGCCCACATAGCCGGGAGGAGAGCCGATCAGACGGGACACCGTGTGCCGCTCCATGTACTCGGACATGTCGATGCGGATCATGGCGTTCTCGTCGCCGAACATGGCCTCGGCCAGGGATTTGCACAGTTCGGTCTTGCCCACGCCGGTAGGGCCCAGGAACAGGAAGCTGCCGATGGGCCGTTTGGGGTCCTTCAGGCCCACACGGCCCCGGCGAATGGCCCGGGCCACGGCCTTGACGGCCTCATCCTGACCCACCACACGCTGGTGGAGCGTCTCCTCCATGTGCAGCAGCCGTGTTCCCTCGTCCTCTGTCAGGCGGGTGACGGGGATGCCGGTCCAGCCGGACACCACGGCGGCGATGTCCTCGGCATTCACAGGCCGGTGCTGCTGTGTGTTTCTGCGGCGCTTGTCCCGCTCATTCTCCACCTGCTCCCGGTAGTTCTTCTCGATATCCCGCAGCTGGGCGGCCTTCTCATAGTCCTGGTTCTGGATGGCGTCGTCCTTCTCCTTCACCAGAGCCGCGATCTTCTCCTCCAGGCTCTTCAGCTCGGGAGAAATCTCCTCGGTCTCCATCCGCACCCGGCTGGCGGCCTCGTCCATCAGATCGATGGCCTTGTCGGGCAGGAAGCGGTCGTTGATATACCGGGCGGAGAGGGACACGGCGGCCTCCAGGGCCTCGTCGGTAATTTGCAGCTTGTGGTGCTGCTCATACTTCTCCCGCAGGCCCTTCAAAATCTGCAGGGATGCCTCCTGGCTGGGCTCGCCCACCTGCACCGGCTGGAACCGGCGCTCCAGGGCGGCGTCCTTTTCAATATACTTGCGGTACTCATTCAGGGTGGTGGCGCCGATGACCTGGATCTCACCCCGGCCCAGAGCGGGCTTGATGATGTTGGCGGCGTCCACGGCGCCCTCGGCGCTGCCGGCGCCCACAATGGTGTGCAGCTCGTCGATGAAGAGGATCACGTTGCCGGACTTTTTGACCTCCTCCATGACCTTCTTGATACGCTCCTCAAACTCGCCCCGGTACTTGGTGCCTGCCACCATGCCGCTGAGGTCCAGGGACAGAATTTTCTTGTCCAGCAGGTCGTCGGGCACGTCGCCCATGACGATCTTCCGGGCCAGGCCCTCGGCGATGGCGGTCTTGCCCACGCCGGGCTCGCCGATCAGGCAGGGGTTGTTCTTGGTGCGGCGGGACAAAATCTGGATGACCCGCTGGATCTCTTCGTCACGTCCGATCACAGGGTCCAGCTTGCCGGCCCGGGCGTCGGCCGTCAGATCCCGGGTGAACTCCTTTAAAGTCTTGTTCTTGCCGCTGTCCTCCTTGGCAGCGGCAGCGGCGGTCCTGGCCTCGGCGGCCTTGCCCCGGGGCGTCTCGTTCAGCTTCTGCATGAGAGCGGTGTACAGGTGCTTGGCCTCCACACCGGCGGTCCGCAGAATGCGGACGGCCATGTTGTTACCCTCCCGCAGGATGCCCGCCAGCAGGTGCTCGGTGCCCACGTAGTTGTAGCCGCCCCGGACGGAGTCCTCCATGGCGATTTCCACCACCCGCTTGGCGCGGGGGGTCAGGCCCTGGGCGGGGTTGCTGCCGGGCAGCCCCACACCCACGCTCTTTTTGATGATCGCCACGATCATGTCGTCGGTCAGGCCCGCCTCGGTAAGGACGGTATGGGCCATGCCCTCTTCCTCCCGGATCAGACCCAGCAGCAGGTGCTCGGTGCCTACGTAGCCGTGGCCCAGCTCTCCGGCCGCCTCCTGGGAAAGCCGCAGGGCCTCCTCGGCCCTGGGCGTGAATTTGTTTTCATTCATTGTTGTCTGCCTCCCCTCTGGGAAATTGTTGGATTACTTGTTCTCCTGGTGTTCCGCTTCCAGCTTGCGGATCTCGTCCCGTAGCTCCGCAGCCCGCTCGAAATTCTCCTGGTGGACGGCCTTCTTCATCTCCAGCCGCAGGGCGTTCAGCTTCCGCTGATAAGAGAACCAGTTCTGGTCCTCCTGACCCACCAGGTCCTCCTGCTTCTGGCTGGTCTGGACCTCCTGCTGGGCCGGAGCCGCGCTCAGCGCCGGCATATCGGCAAAGACGTCGTCGAAGGGGTCCTCCAGCATCCGGTTCATTCTGCCCATCAGGCTGGGCACGGGGGTGAAAAAGTCATCAAAGAGACCGCCGCCGAACAGGCTTCCGAAGCCCTGCATCATCCGCTGACTGTGGGCCGCCAGCTTCTGGGTATAGCCCAGCTTTTCGGCGCACTCGCTGCACAGATGCTTCTCGGTGACCTTGCCGTTGATGTTGCTCTGATACATAAAGGTAACTTCATTCTTACCGCAATTCTCGCATTTCATAAATAACAACCTCCATATATAGAAAATATTTTTGTTGACTGTTTGATGCGGTTCTCTTTTACACTTGTAAAATGAGGACCTGCTTCATGATATCCGCCCGGACAGCATCCCGGCTCTCCCGGGACACGGCTCCCAGGGCCTTGTCGCCCACGGCGGCCAGCAGCGCCCGGCCCACGTCCTCGCTCAGCGCTCCGGACTGCACCAGGTTGCTGAGGATGGCCCGTGCCGAAGGCAGGTCCACCCGGTCACCCAGGGAGTTGATGACGTGCATCAGCAGCGTCTGCCGGTCCACCTGTACCCGGGTGATGCGGATGTATCCGTTGCCGCCCCGGCGGCTCTCCACGATATAGCCCCGCTCCGGGGAAAAGCGGGTGCTCATCACATAGTTGATCTGGCTGGGCACGCAGTTGAAGCGCTGGGCCAGGTCATTGCGCTGGACCTCCAGCACACCGTCCTCCGCCTCCTCCAGGCTCTCCTGCAGAAAGCTGGCGATCAGATCCGAAATACCCACTTGTTGACCATCCCTTTCCAAGAACGTCTAATCATTTTTGACTTTGACTTTCTTTAACCTTTGTTCTGACGTCAGTATACCACGCTGCCGCCAAATGTCAAGAGGTTATATTTGACTTTGTTTGACCTTTTTGAAAACAAATTGTGAACAGGCTTTTCAAATCCTTGCGAATTTTTTAACGGCATGGACTTGCATTTTCAAAATTGTATGGTACAATGAGAATCACAAATCTTATGGAGGTGCTTCCCATGGCCTACAAAATTACTTCTGCTTGCGTGAGCTGCGGCTCCTGCGCAGACGCTTGCCCCGTCGGCGCCATCTCTCAGGGTGACGATCAGTACGTGATCGACGCTGCCGCTTGCCTGGACTGCGGTTCCTGCAGCGACACCTGCCCCAACGGCGCCATCGTCCCCGAGGACTAATCTCAAAGGGATACATAAAAGTCCCGCAGGCTGTGCCTGTGGGACTTTTTGTGTCCTCTCTCCCCATCTTGCACTCCCAAACCATTTCCGATATAATACTACTATCTTTCCGGAGGGGAGGTAGCTTATGGAACATTGGGAAGCCCTCTGTCCCGGCGGATACCGGTTTGTCTATGATGACGCGCTGTTCCGCCCCGGTACGGACACTTTTCTACTCTCCTCCCTGCCCCGGCTGAAGCCCGGTCTGCGGGTCTGCGACCTGGGCTGCGGCACCGGGCTGCTGGGCCTGCTTTTATTGCAGCGTCAGCCGGAACTGGCCGTCACCGGCATTGACATCCAGCCCGCCGCCATCCGCCTGGCCGAAAAAGCGGCGGCGGAAAACGGCCTGACGGACCGGCTCACTTTCCACACCGCCGACCTGCGGGACGTAAAGTCCCTGTTCCCCACCGGCTGCTTTGATCTGGTGGTCTGCAACCCGCCCTACTACCCGCCCGTCAGCGGTGCGGTGGCGGCAGACGGTGCTCTCCGCACCGCCCGGGCCGAGGTAGACTGCACCCTGGAGGATGTCTGCCGGGCAGCCGCGTATCTGCTGCGCTGGGGCGGCAGCTTCTGTCTGGTCCACAAGCCGGAGCGGCTGACGGACCTGCTCTGCGCCCTGCGGGACCACGGTCTGGAGCCCAAACGGCTGCGGGAAGTCTGCAAAACAGCCGGGGCGGCTCCGTCCCTCATCCTGCTGGAGGGCCGCCGGGGCGGAAAACCGGGCCTGACCATGGAAACCCCATTGATATTACAAAAACCGGACGGCGCCCCCATCGCGGAGGTGGACGCCATCTATTTCAGACAACAGGAGGACATGCCATGAGCGGCACGCTGTATCTGGTCGCCACTCCCATCGGCAACCTGGGCGACTTTTCCCCCCGGGCCGTGGAGACCCTGGAGACCGTGGACTTCATTGCGGCGGAGGACACCCGGGTGTCCGTGAAGCTGCTGAACTATTTTGAAATTAAAAAGCCCCTGGTCAGCTACCATGAGCACAACCACGTCTCCGCCGGGCAGGCCATTCTGCAGCGGCTGCTGGCAGGGGAATCCTGCGCCCTGGTGACGGACGCCGGTACCCCCGCTGTCTCCGACCCGGGCGAGGACCTGGTACGGCTGTGCGCGGAAAACGGCGTGGAAGTGCTGGCCATCCCCGGCTGCTGCGCCGCCGTCAATGCCCTGGCCGTCAGCGGCCTGCCCACCGGCCGCTTCGCCTTCGAGGGGTTTCTCACCGTCAACAAGCGAAGCCGCCGGGAGCGGCTGGAATCGCTGAAAAACGAGGAGCGCACCCTGATCTTCCACGAGGCGCCCCACAAGCTCCTGACGACCCTGCAGGACATGGAGGCCGTCTTCGGCTCCGACCGCCGCATTGCCCTGTGCCGGGAGCTGACCAAGCTCCATGAGGAGACCTTCCGGACCACCCTGGGCGGCGCCGTGGCGTATTACACGGAAAATCCCCCCAAGGGCGAATTCGTCCTGGTGCTGGCCGGCGCTGAACCCCGGCAGGAAGCCACGGTTACCATCGAGGACTCCGTGGCCCAGGTCCTGACCCTGAAGGCCCAGGGCATCCGCCTGAAGGACGCCGCCAAAGAAGTTGCGGAGCAAACCGGATTCTCCAAAAACGAGCTGTATGCCGCCGCGCTGGAGCAATAAACAGAGATTATACATGCAAAATGCCTCTGCGGAATTTCCGCAGAGGCGTTTCTCATTTCAATCAACCATTCGGCCGCGATGCGTCCGCACAAATAGGAATGAAAGTGTGCAGACAAACAGCCGCCTTTCTTGTAGAATTAGTTTGAGGAGAATGCACACTACAACGCACGGTAGGAGGAGTCGTAGATTGCATCAAAAGCTCAAAACAGTATTTCAATCAGTGCCGGAACCGCCTTTTCAAGCACAAATAAGTGGCGTCTTGAACCCGTACGCTAAGGATTGTTTTAACACCTGTTAATTGCTTGGCGGTTCAGTCCCTGCATTCTCCTCGCAATTTTTATGGAGGAGGTTTTGTTGTGAAAGTCGTATTCCCAACCTGCTGCGGTGTAGATGTTCACAAAACTTTCGTGGTTGCTACCATCATCACCACGCCCGCAGACAGCTTGCAGCCCCACTACCAGAAAAAGCGATTCAGCACTTTCAATTCAGACTTGAGCCGTTTCGCAGATTGGCTTCTGGAACACAACTGTTTGGATGTCTGTATGGAATCCACCGGAAAGTACTGGGTTCCCGTATTCAACATCCTTGAAAAACGCGGTATTCGGGTCGTGATTGCCAACCCCAAATGGGTGAAGGCTGTAAAGGGAAACAAGGATGATACGAAAGATTCCAAATGGATCGGGGATCTGTTTCGCATTGGCCTTGTGAAAAGCAGCTTCATCCCAGACCTGGATATCCGCATTCTGCGTGAGTTTACTCGCTATCGCTATAAGTTGGTTTCCATGAAAAGCAGTGAGAAAAATCGCTTTCAGAATGCGTTCACTGTCTGCAATGTGGCGCTGGATTCTGTTGTGTCTGATATGTTTGGTAAATCCGCAACTGCAATTACGGATTACCTCACATCCGACGAATCCTTTGATCCGGAACATTGTGTTTCCCTGTTACAGCGCTCCCTTAAAAAGAAGGCTGAGCAAGTGCTGGAGTCCATTGAAGGCTACTCCATTGCTGACGAACAGAAGGCTCGCATCAAAATCATCCGTGAGCATCACGATTTCATTGAGAAGATGATTGCCAAGGTGGATACCTGTGTCAATGAGATGGTTGCAAAATACGAAGGGCAGATCAATCTTCTTTGCACCATTCCGGGTATTGACCGCAACTCTGCAATCACCATCATTTCTGAAATTGGCACGGATATGAACCAGTTTGGTTCCTCCAAGCGGCTTTGCTGCTGGGCTGGATTGACTCCCGGCAACAACGAATCTGCTGGAAAGAAAAAGTCTGTGCGCATCTCTCGCGCCGGTGTTTACCTCAAACCTGCTTTGGTGCAAGTCGCTCACGCAGCAGTCAAGGACAAGGCTCATCCTTACTATGCGCTGAAATATGAGCGTCTCGCCAAGCGCAGAGGCAAAAAACGTGCGATTATCGCCATTGCCAGAATGATTTTGACGGCAATTTATTCGATGTTCTGCACTGGTGAAGTGTGGAATCCAGTGGATCTCTACAAAGTCGATATGCCGGATCATTTGAAGGAGCAGCTGCTTGCCAAAGCCATTAAGCAAGCCACTCGATTCCTTGAAAAGCAAGGATTAACTGTCGCTTAGCGCTGACTCATTATACTGTAGCCTTGCAAAAACGAGTTGTTTGCAGGGACGCTTTTGTGCGTCCTTTTTCTTCTATGCTGGTCCCGTACTCTCTTTCACACTATGGCTCCTTACAAGCTCTTCAGTTCCTTCAGGCATTTGGGGCAGACGTTTTTGCCCTTAAAT
>Ga0129317_1001625_pt1 | contig 15554 bp, 14 predicted proteins | sample Cm1ome_FD_94430 | JGI IMG/M metagenome (GOLD analysis project Ga0129317, IMG submission 94430) | Eastern black-and-white colobus group fecal microbial communities from Wisconsin, USA - Cm1105 metagenome | ecosystem: Host-associated > Mammals > Digestive system > Large intestine > Fecal | place... | reverse complement strand
CTCCGGTGCTGCTTCTGCCAGAACGGCCCCATCTCCCAGGGGGAGGTAGGCAAGCCCATCACGGCGCAGCGCCTGCGGGAGATTTTTCACGAGCTGATCGCCCAGGGCGCCGCCTGCCTGGACCTGGTGACCCCCACCCACTTTACACCCGTGATTTTGGAGGCCCTGGGGGAGGACCCCTGGCCGGTGCCGGTGGTGTGGAACTGCGGCGGGTATGAAAAGCCGGAGACTTTACAGCTGCTGGAGGGCAAGGCCCAGGTGTACCTGCCGGACCTGAAATACGCCCTGCCGGGGCCTGCGAAGCGGTATTCGGCGGCGGAGGATTATTTTGACTGGGCCGGTGCCGCCATTCTGGAGATGTTCCGCCAGACCGGGCCGTACCGGATGGAAAACGGCCTGCTGACAAGGGGCGTCCTGATCCGGCACCTGATTTTGCCGGGAGAACTGGAAAACACCCGGCGCGTCATCGACTGGGTGGCCGCCAATTTCAGGCCCGGCGACGTGCTGTTCTCGCTGATGAGCCAGTACACCCCCCAGCCGGGCGCCACTGGCAATCTTGCCCGCCACGTGACGAAGGCGGAGTACCGGGCGGCGGTGGCGTACATGGAAAACTGCGGTATCACCGACGGCTACACCCAGGAGCGGACCTCGGCCAAAGAGGAGTATACCCCGGACTTTGATTTGAGGGGAGTATAAGCCATGAGAAAGAAAACGGTGTATGGCATCGCTTTGGCAATTGCCGCCCTGCTGGCGGCCTGGATGTGGTGGCCCCGGTCCTTGGCAAATGCTTTTGACGCCCAGCAGCAGTTGGCGGTATCCGTGGTGGCCTCCGGCATCCGGGACGGGCAGCTCTTTATGGATTCTGACGAGCAATACACGCTGGAGCAGGGCTCTGCTGCTCTGGCGGAGGTGTTGGAGGGGTATTCCTATCACCCCTGTTGGGCTACCATGTTTGGGGACGGCAGCATGGACCTGAAGGGTGGCACCGGAGAGACGATCCATCTGCGCAACGCGGAAGGACGGCTTCTGACCTCCGGCGGCACCGCGCAGATCGCCCTGAATGGCCGGGTGTACCGGATAGGATATTGGGGCAAAAGCCGGGGCGTCGACCTGAACCGGGATATCCTGAGGGCACTGCGGGAGAGTTGAGCCAAAAACGACAAATCTGGACAAAAATACCAAAAAATCTGTTGCAATCGCGGCGCGGTTCGTGTAACATGGTGCCATCATCCATTATATAGGAGGTACATGGCATGGGTAAATTCGTGATCCGCAAGACCAATACGGGTATCAAGTTCGACCTGAAGGCCGGCAACGGCGAGGTCATCGCCACCTCTGAGGTCTACTCCTCCGAGGAGTCCTGCCGCAAAGGCATTGCCAGCGTGCAGAAGAACGCGCCGGTAGCTGCTGTGGAGGACCAGACGGTGGAGGGCTTCGCCGCCGAAAAGCACCCCAAGTTCGAGATGTACACCGACAAGGCCGGAGAGTTCCGCTTCCGCCTGAAGGCCACCAACGGCCAGATCATCGCCGTCAGCGAGGGCTACAAGGCCAAGGCCAGCTGCGTCAACGGCATCGAGTCCGTGAAGAAGAACGCGCCGGACGCTCCTGTGGAGGAAGTGTGAGGGCCGGACTGTGACGGATATCAAGGAAAAGATCGAAGAACTGGCCGAAAAGATCATGAAGGACAGCGCCCTGCAGGCCCAGTTCAAAAAGGACCCTGTGAAGGCGGTGGAGAAGCTGCTGGGCGTGGACCTGCCCGACGACGTGATCGACAAGGTGGTCAAGGGCGTGCAGGCCAAGGTCTCCGTGGACAAGGTCTCCAGCGCCGTGGACGCCCTGAAAAAACTGTTTTAATGCCGCAAAGCCGCATCCGTTGGTTTCGGATGCGGCTTTGTTGTTACGGTTCCCTGTAGTACTTGTCGATTCCTCCGAACCCGGGAATCAGCTTGTTTTCCCGGGTCTTGCGCAGAAAGCCCTCCAAACGTTTTTGAAACTCCAAAGGGCGGCTCCTTGCCGCGTCGATATAGGCAACGCGGATCCTTTGATAGCCTTCCGGAAAGTTCCCGTAGTTCTCCCAGGCCACAGGATCACTTCGGATGGCCTCCAGAATATCCGCCGGAAATTCGTAGGGCGTATGGATCAGGTCCAGGATGGACGCTCTGATCTTCGGGTGGAGCATGTCCCGGCGCTCCAGCCAGATCAGGCGTTCAATATTGGGCCTTGAATATCCGCTGGTGATTTTTCTCGGAGTAAACCGCTGTGCCCTGTGCAATGGGTCGATGTGCTTGATGGTACTGTCGATCCAGCCAAAACAGAGCGCTTCTTCAACCGCATCGTTATAGGAGAGGCTTTTTTCACCTGATGCCTTCATGGGAAACACAAACCATATTTCCGATTCGGTTTCAAAGTTCTGGGCAAGCCAGTCCCTCCACGCCTGCCGGTCGCTTGTATAAAACGTTTTCAAAGGTCCCACGTTGATCCCCTCTGCAAATCCCGGTTTGATACATGCATCATACCACACGGCGGTGCTGCCCGCAACAGCGCCGGTTGGCCCACGCGGCGGAGCCGCGGCCCGTCAACATGCGGCAAAAGGGCAGTCCTAAAACAGGACTGCCGATAAACTGGAAGTTGACATTCCGTAATCAGTTTTTTGTCGGTGCAATGATTACCTTACAATTTGAACAATAATGCGCTTCCGCTTTATATCCATTCGCTTTTAACGGTGTGAACTGATTGATTAGGGGAACTCCCTGTTCTGCAATAGAAAAAGAGAGAACCGATGGTCTTTCTCCGTTCGGAATCCATTGCACAGGCTGTCCCCCGTTAGGGATATAGCCCAGCTGCATTTCTTCTTGGCAATATGGACATTTCATAGTACATTCTCCTCTGCAACTTCCGATTTATCGGGTTCATCATATCATATTGAAATACTATCCGCAACAAAGCCGCCCTGTGAAATCACCGGGAATTTTCCCATCAGTCCAAAAGATAAAAGGATGGCGTTTCTCCATTGCCAAGCCCTGCCGGATACGGTATAATAGTTTCCGAAATATTCCCTATTACAGATCAGGAGGGTCATACTTATGAAAATCGTCGCAATCAACGGCAGTCCCCGGAAGAACGGCAATCTGGCGCAGCTGCTGGAGGTGGTCCGCAGGGAAGTCGAGGCCGCCGGCGTGGAATTCGAGGTGCTCCAGCCCGGCGCCAACGTCCGCCCCTGCATGGCCTGCTACAACTGCCTGGACACCGGCAGCCTCCGCTGCGTCATGAAGGACGACGGCGTCAACGACATCATCGCCGCCTGCTGTGAGGCCGACGGCATCCTGCTGGCCTCCCCCGTGTACCACGCGGGCATCGCGGGCAATATGAAGTGCGTGCTGGACCGCATGATGCTGGCCGCCGGCTGCGGCGTGAACCAGTTCCACCACAAGGTGGGCGGCGCCCTGTGCACCCTGCGCCGCACCGGCGGCAGCACCACCTATCACCAGCTTCTGGCCGCCATGGACTGCATGGAGATGGTGCTGGTGACCTCCGATTACTGGGGCGCGGCCCACGGCGCCGACCCCGGCGAGGTGATGGGCGACACCGAGGGCCTGGACGTTGCCGCCCAGCTGGGCCGCAACATGGCCTGGATGGTGAAGGTCCTGGCGGAGAGCAAGGTGCCCGTGCCGGAGCGGGGCCACCGGACCATGACCAACTTTATCCGCTGATTTTTTCCGAAGGGCTGTCACCTTTTGACGCCTGGGAGCATCTATCTATATGACCGGTCATTCGGGGGACGCGATGATTCCGTCATCGCGTCCTCCTTTTCAAGGAAGGAGCAGACCACTGGATGTTCACACCACAGGAAGTTTTGGATAAAGAGGCCTTCTGCGCCCAGGTGATCGCCTGCCAGGAGGCCATGTTCCGCACGGCCAAGGCCATCCTCCGGCAGGACCAGGATGCCGAGGACGCGGTGCAGGAGGCCATCTGCACGGCCTTCGCCAGCCGGAGCTCCCTGCGGGATGTCCAGCGGTTCAAGCCGTGGATCCTGCGGATCCTCACCAATAAGTGCTACGATCTCTGCCGGAAGCGGCGGCCCACCGTGGACCTGGAGGAGCTGGCGGACCGGCTGCCGTCGGACGGCCCGGACCACGACCAGCGGATGACCCTGTGGCAGGCGGTCCTGTCCCTCAGCGACGACCTGCGGGTGACCGTCACCCTGTTCTACTACGAGGGGCTTTCCGTGCGGGAGATCGGGCAGGTGCTGGGGATCAGCGAGGCGGCGGTGAAAACGCGGCTGTCCCGGGGACGGGCGCGGCTGCGCCTTCTGCTGGAAGAGAAATGAGGTGCAAGATGGATCAGTTTGATGAGATGCTGAAACAACGGGCCAGGGAAGAGCCCTTCCCTCTGCCGGAGGACTATGCCGGACGGGTCTTTCAGACCTGCGCCGCCCTGGAGGAGACCAGGCCCCGGAAGCGGAACCCCTACCGCTGGACGGCCTGGGCCGCGGCGGCCCTGGCGCTGTTCATCGCGGTGCCCAACGTGTCCCCGGCGGCGGCTGCCGCCATGGGGGACCTGCCGGTGCTGGGGGCCATCGTGCGGGTGGTGACCTTCCGGGATTACACCTACGACGACGGCTTCCACAGCGCGGACGTGTCCGTGCCGGAGCTGACGGGCAGTCAGGCCGCCCAGACGGTGAACGAGCAGGTGCAGGCCTGGACGGACCGGCTCATTGGGCAGTTTGAGGAGACCTGCGAGGCGGAGCTGGGCCGGGAGGGCTATCTGGGCCTGGATGTGACCAGCGCCGTGGTGACGGACAGCGACGGTTGGTTCACCCTCCGGGTGGACGCGGTGGAGACTCAGGCCAGCGGCTATCAGTTCAGCCGCTTCTACCACATCGACAAGGCCGCCGACCGGGTGGTGACGCTGAAAGACCTGTTCCGGGAGGATGCGGATTGGTCCGCCGTCCTGACCCGGGAGGTGCGGCGGCAGATGGAGGAGCGGATGACCGGGGACTCCGGTGCCTCCTATTTCCCGGAGGAGCTGACGGAGCTGGGCCCGGACCAGAACTTCTATTTCAATGAGAGCGGGGAGCTGGTGCTGGTGTTCGACGAGTACACCGTCGCCCCCGGCTCCATGGGCATGCCGGAATTTACCATCCCAGCGGAAGTATATGAGACCTTGCGGAAATGAGGAAACATCAGATGAAACGGATATTTGCGTGCCTGCTGGCGGCGGCGCTGCTGCTGGCCTGCGCCGGCTGCGGCGGAAAAAAGACCGAGACGGCGGAGGAAAAGACCCTGACCGGCACCCTGGACGAGGTGAAGGACTTCATGTTCGTGGTAACGGACAAGGACGGCGTCAGTTACGCCCTGAACTTCGGGAAGAAGCCTGAGGGGCTGGCGGATGTCAGCGTGGGGGATAGCGTGACAGTGACCTACACCGGGGAACTGTCGGAGATCGACCCCTTCACCGGGACCATCCTGCGGGTGGAACCGGCAACATAAGCGCACAAGAAAGCTCCCGGCCATGGTTGGCCGGGAGCTCAGTCTGTCGATAAGCCCGGAAAACTTGCGCGACGGGAAGGAAGATAGTTACGAAAGAAATCCAGGAGGAGTGTCTTTCGTTTTCAATCATAAGTTTTTCTGAACTTTTCAAGTTCAGAAAAACTTGCAGCAGCTTGTCGAAAAGACTTTTTCGACAAGCTGCTTATTTGCGGTCATCCAGCTTCCGCAGGGCGTCCATGGCCTCCTCGAAGCCCCTGGCGATGGCGGAGGGGTGGGCCCGCAGGATGCGCAGGGACCGGTGGTAGGTCCTGGCGGTGTGCTCCCGGACAGCGTGCTTGCGCTCCCGGACCTTTTCGATGGCGTCGTTCAGGTCCTCCCGGCGCTCGGCCAGCCGCTCCGCCGTCATGTCGGGCAGCTCCTCCAGGTGGTCCCGGCAGGTCTCCAGAGCGTCGGCGATGGTGTCCAGAATGTCCAGCTTGACCTCGGCGCGGCGGCGGAGATTGGCCTCCAGTCGCTCCTGGCGGCGCTGGCCCCGCTCCTCCCGGGCCTGGCGATGCTCGGCCAGCTCCGCTTCCACACGGCTCTGCAGCAGCCGCTTTTCCAGCTCCGTCTTTTCCCGGAAGCGGCGCAGGTCATCCTCCGCGAAGGCGGCGGCCACCTCAGCCCGCCTGGCAAGGCGCCGCAGGTCTTCGTTCTCCTCCGTCAGCTTGGATAGCATATCCCGCAGGTCCAGAGCGGCCTGGACGGACCGGACCACGTCCACGGTGAAGGCGGCGGTCAGGGCCAGGGCCAGGGGGGCCACCAGCCAGGCAGGCACATCCGCCAGCAGCCGGGCGATGGGCGGGTGGATGAACCGCACCAGCAGGATGGAGAAGAAGCCCCAGGCGATGGAGCTGGAGAGACAGATGTGGCCGTCCAGATTGAACTTCTTTTGGGAGTAGTCCCAGTAGCGGACCTTGAACAGCCGCTCCATGGCAGCGCCGGTGACGTATTCCAATAAGGTGGCGGCCAGCATGCCCAGCAGCCACACCAGAGCCAGGTTCCCCGCCGCCGGCAGGGTGATGAAGAGGATGATGATGGCGCCGGAGCCGTAGATGGGCAGCAGGGGGCCGTGGAGGAAGCCCCGGTTCACCCAGTGATGCTGGCAGAGGGAGACGTAGCAGCTCTCCCACACCCAGCCGCAGAAGCAATAGAAGAAAAACAGCAGGACCCACTGGCCCGTGGTATAGACGTGCATGAAAACTCCTTCCTGAGATGTCAGGCGTCAGCCCTTTAAAATGTCTGTGTTTCGGTACTGGATGGCCTCAGCGAGATGGGCAGCGCCGATGGTTGCCTCCCCGTCCAGGTCCGCGATGGTCCGGGCCACCCGCAATATGCGGTCGTGGGACCGGGCCGTCAGGCCCATGCGGTCGAAGGCGTTTTTCATCAGGGCCTCCCCGGCCTTGTCCAGAGAGCAGAACTGGCCGATCTGGGCGGGGCTCATGTGGGCGTTGCAGGCGGTGCCGGTGCCATCAAACCGCCGGGTCTGGATGGCCCGGGCATCGTCTACTCTCTTTTTTACGTCAGCGGAGGACTCCGGGACCTCCTTGCGGCGCATGGCCTCGTACTCCACGGAGGGGACGTTCACATGGAGGTCGATGCGGTCCAGCAGAGGGCCGGAGATCTTTTCCACGTACTTCTCCACCTCCCGGTCGGAGCAGGTACACTTTCCGGAGGGGTGGCCCCGCCAGCCGCAGCGGCAGGGGTTCATGGCGCACACCAGCTGGAACCGGGCGGGCAGGTGCAACGTGCCCCCGGCCCGGGCCACCGTCACTTCGCCGTCCTCCAAAGGCTGGCGCATGGCCTCCAGCACGTCCCGGTGAAACTCCGGCAGCTCGTCCAGGAACAGGACCCCGTTGTGGGCCAGGGAGATTTCCCCGGGCCGCATGGCGGGGCCGCCCCCCGCCAGAGACGCGGCGGAGGCGGTGTGATGGGGACTGCGGAAGGGGCGGCGGGTCAGCAGCGGGTGCTTCGGGTCCGCCATGCCTGCCACGGACCAGATGCCGGAGACCGCCAGGGCCTCCTCCCGGCTCATGTCCGGCAGGATGGAGGGAAGCCGCTTGGCCAGCATGGACTTGCCCGCGCCGGGGGAGCCGATGAGCAGCAGGTTGTGACCGCCCGCGGCGGCGATCTCCAGCGCCCGCTTCACATTCTCCTGGCCCATCACATCCCGCAGGTCGGGAAGGTCCGCGGTGTCCTCATCCGGCTCCCAGACGGGAGCGGGGGACAGGGGCACCTCACCCCGGAGGTGGGATACCAGGCTATGCACGTCCGGCACGCCGTAGACCGTCAGGCCCCCGGCCAGGGTGGCCTCGGCGGCGTTTTCCGCCGGGACAAATAACTGCCGGATGCCCGCCTGCCTGGCCGCCATGGCCATGGGCAGCACGCCGGAGACGCCCCGCAGGGCGCCGGTGAGGGACAGCTCGCCGAGAAAGGCCGCGTCGGCGGGCAGGGGCGGCACCGCCTCGGAGGCCGCCAGAATGCCCACGAAGATGGGCAGGTCATAGACCGTGCCCGCCTTCTTCTGCCCGGCAGGAGCCAGATTGACGGTGATGCGGCTGACGGGGAACTTGGCGCCGCAGTTCTTCACCGCCGCCCGGACCCGCTCCCGGGCCTCCCGCACGGCGGCGTCCGGCAGGCCCACCACGTCAAAGGCCGGCAGGCCGCCGGAGAGAAAACACTCCGCGCTGACCTCGTAGCCGGTGATACCGTTGAGCCCCAGGGAACGCACTGTCACTACCATAAAACCGACGCCTCCTGCATATACTTCAGCTTGTCGAAAAAGCGTTTTCGACAAGCTGAGTAAGTTATCAGAACGTTGAAAAGTTCTGATAACTTATGATCTTAATGGCGCAGGACACCCCTCCTGCGTCCTCACATGCTCTGTATCTCTCGCCCCGCCTGATAAAGCGGGGCTCGTTCACTCCGCTGCTCGTCCTTTTCCCACCGTAAACGCTTCGCTGGTTTCCGGCGGGAACCCTGTAAAACCGCGCACACGCTTCCTTCCCGTTGCGCAATGCTTTCGAATTGATCGATAACCCGTATACTTGTCCGATGCTTTTTCAACACCGGAGCATTCGGAAAAGATATTGCTGAAAAGGGAGAAAAAACCGCCTGTATTTGGAAAAGGATATCACGTTTTGACGAAAAATGGAACCCTGTTACGGGAAATTATCCAAAGAAAGAAATCGGAATTTGTCTCTTCCGCAGAAAAAGAAAATTTTTGTGCAAAAAATAACAAAGTGCTGGTTTACAGGCGGAATTCCACGTGATATAATCAGGACGCATGAGAATTCGGGGGAGAGAGTCCGAGTTTCGTGTTTTGGTAAGCTTGCTGCCGTGGGGCAGCGATTTATAGGAGGTAAGAGTTTATGGCAAGAAAGTTCAAGTCCATGGACGGTAACAATGCCGCTGCATATGTCAGCTACGCATATACCGAAGTGGCGGGTATCTTCCCGATCACCCCGTCCTCTCCCATGGCAGACTTGGTCGACCAGTGGTCCGCCGCTGGCCAGAAGAACATCTTTGGTACCACCGTCAAGGTCTGCGAGATGCAGTCCGAGGCCGGCGCTTCCGGTACCGTCCACGGCTCCCTGGCCGCCGGTGCTATGACCAGCACCTACACGGCTTCTCAGGGCCTGCTGCTGATGATCCCCAACATGTACAAGATCGCCGGCGAGCTGCTGCCCTGCGTGTTCCACGTTTCCGCCCGTACCGTTTCCACCCACGCCCTGAACATCTTCGGTGACCACTCCGACGTCATGGCCTGCCGTCAGACCGGCTTCGCCATGCTGTGCGAGGGCAGCGTGCAGGAGGTCATGGACCTGAGCCCCGTGGCCCATCTGGCCACCATCGAGGGCCGTGTCCCCTTCATCAACTTCTTCGACGGTTTCCGTACCTCTCACGAGATCCAGAAGGTCGCCGTGTGGGATTACGAGGACCTGAAGGAAATGTGCGACATGGACGCTGTCGAGGCGTTCCGCAAGCACTCCCTGAACCCCGAGCGTCCCTCCATGCGCGGCTCTCACGAGAACGGCGATATCTTCTTCCAGCACCGTGAGGCCTGCAACCCCTACTACGAGGCCCTGCCCGCTGTGGTGGAGAAGTACATGGACAAGATCAATGCCAAGCTGGGCACTGATTACAAGCTGTTCAACTACTATGGCGCTCCCGACGCTGAGCACGTCATCATCGCCATGGGCTCCATCTGCGACGTGGCCGAGGAAGTCATCGACTACAAGCTGGCCCAGGGTGAGAAGGTCGGCCTGATCAAGGTCCGCCTGTACCGTCCCTTCGCCGCCGACCGTCTGCTGGCCGCCATCCCCGCCACCTGCAAGAAGATCGCCGTCCTGGACCGCACCAAGGAGCCCGGCGCTCTGGGCGAGCCCCTGTACATGGACGTTGTCACCGCTCTGGCCAACGCCGGCCGCACCGACATCAAGGTCATCGGCGGCCGTTACGGTCTGGGCAGCAAGGACACTCCTCCCCGGAGCGTGTTCGCTGTCTATGACGAGCTGAAGAAGGACGACATGAAGCGTCAGTTCACCATCGGCATCGTGGACGACGTGACCAACCTGTCTCTGGAAGAGAAGCCCGCTCCCAGCGTGGCTCCCGCCGGCACCATCGCCTGCAAGTTCTGGGGCCTGGGCGGCGACGGCACTGTCGGCGCCAACAAGAACTCCACCAAGATCATCGGCGACCACACCGACAAGTACATCCAGGCATACTTCCAGTATGACTCCAAGAAGACCGGCGGCGTGACCATCAGCCACCTGCGCTTCGGCGACACCCCCATCAAGTCTTCTTACTACATCAACAAGGCTGACTTCGTGGCCTGCCACGTGCCCGCCTACATCACCAAGGGCTTCCCCATCGTCCGCGACGTGAAGCCCGGCGGCACCTTCCTGATCAACTGCCAGTGGGACGACGCCGAGCTGGCTGAGAAGCTGGACGCCGCCTCCAAGCGCTACATCGCCCAGAACAACATCCAGGTCTACACCATCAACGCCATCGACCTGGCCAAGGAAATCGGCATGGGCAAGCGCACCAACACCATCCTGCAGTCCGCCTTCTTCTCCCTGGCCAAGGTCATGCCCGAGGCAGAGGCCATCCAGTACATGAAGGACGCTGCCACCAAGTCCTACTCCAAGAAGGGCATGGACGTGGTCGAGATGAACCACAAGGCCATCGACGCCGGTGCCACCGCCTACAAGAAGTTCGACGTTCCCGCTGACTGGGCCAACGCTCAGGACGTGGCCGAGGATGTGAAGCTGGCCGGCAAGCCCGAGCTGGTGGAGCAGGTCAAGACCATTCTGAACCCTGTGGGCCGCATGGACGGCGACAGCCTGCCCGTGTCCGCCTTCACCAAGCACGTGGACGGCCAGTTCGAGCTGGGCGCTGCCGCTTATGAGAAGCGCGGCGTTGCCGTGTCCGTTCCCACCTGGGACGCCACCAAGTGCATCCAGTGCAACAACTGCGCTTATGCCTGCCCCCACGCCACCATCCGTCCCTTCGCTCTGACCGAGGCTGAGGCCGCTGCTGCCCCCGCCGCCGCCAAGATCGTGGACGTCAAGGCCGGCAAGGGCAAGGGCGTTTACAAGTACACCATGGCCGTGTCTCCTCTGGACTGCATGGGCTGCGGCGTCTGCGTGGGTGTCTGCCCCGTCAACGCGCTGACCATGGTGGCTCAGGAGCAGGAAGCCGCTCAGCAGGATGTGTTCAACTACTGCGTCTCTGACGTTGCCGAGAAGAAGGACATGCAGGACAACACCGTCAAGGGCAGCCAGTTCAAGCAGCCCATGCTGGAGTTCTCCGGCTCCTGCGCCGGCTGCGCCGAGACCAGCTATGCCCGCCTGATCACCCAGCTGTTCGGTGACCGGATGTACATCTCCAACGCCACCGGCTGCTCCTCCATCTGGGGCGGTCCCGCCGCTACCTCTCCCTACTGCACCAACAAGGCCGGCCACGGTCCCGCCTGGTCCAACTCCCTGTTCGAGGATAACGCCGAGCACGGCCTGGGCATGTTCCTGGGTCAGGACGCCATCCGCAACAGCCTGATCGACAAGCTGGCCGCCATGGCTGCCGACGACGCCACCCATGCTGACGCCAAGGCCGCTGTCCAGGCCTATCTGGACACCAAGGACGACGGCGCCGCCAACGGCCCCGCCACCGAGGCTCTGATCGCTGTCCTGGAGAAGGGCGCCGCCGCTGGCTGCCCCACCTGCAAGGACATCCTCTCCAAGAAGGAATACCTGACCAAGAAGTCCGTCTGGATCTTCGGCGGCGACGGCTGGGCCTATGATATCGGCTTCGGCGGCGTGGACCATGTCCTGGCTTCCGGCAAGGACGTCAACGTCTTCGTCTTCGATACCGAGGTCTACTCCAACACCGGCGGTCAGGCTTCCAAGTCCTCCAACATCGGCCAGGTGGCTCAGTTCGCCGCTGCCGGTAAGGAGACTAAGAAGAAGTCCCTGGCTGAGATCGCCATGAGCTACGGCTACGTCTATGTGGCCCAGGTCGCCATGGGCGCCAATCCCTCTCAGACCCTGAAGGCCATCCAGGAGGCCGAGGCCTATCATGGTCCCTCCCTGATCATCGGCTATTCTCCCTGCGAGATGCACAGCATCAAGGGCGGCATGATGAACTGCCAGCAGGAGATGAAGAAGGCTGTGGAGTGCGGTTACTGGAACCTGTTCCGGTTCAACCCCGCTGCCGAGGGCGCCAAGTTCACCCTGGACTCCAAGGAGCCCAAGGGCGGTTATCAGGAGTTCCTGATGAACGAGGCCCGTTACAGCCGTCTGACCCGCGAGTTCCCCGAGCGCGCCGACCGTCTGTTCAAGGAGAACGAGACCGAGGCTATGGCTCGCTACGAGCACCTGCTGAAGCTGAAGGCCATGTACGAGGGCTGATGCCCCGAGGCCTGCTTCTCCGGCACAACCCCATGAAAAAAGAGCGGACCGCTTTCGCGGTCCGCTCTTTCCTTTTTCGGGAGAGCCCCCGGTTTACAACCGGCGGGGAATGTGCTATATTGTATGAAACCGCCGGGGGGCCCCGGCGGGTCCGCGATGGGGGTGAATGAGATGAACGGAGAGAAAAAGCCCTACTGGGAGGGCAAGCATTTTTCCTTTTTCAGCAACCGGGAATGTGAGTATTTCCCCTGCCACCAGGGTGTGGACCCGGAAGAGTTCAACTGCCTGTTCTGCTATTGCCCCCTGTATGCCCTGGGGGAAGAATGCGGCGGCGGGTTCAGGATCCTGGAAAACGGCGTGAAGGACTGCAGTGGCTGCACGCTGCCCCACCGGAAGGAGAATTACGGGAAGATTACGGGGGAATTCCAGCGGATCGTGGATACCTTCCGGAAGAAGCCGGATCAAACAGATGAAAAGAAATGAAACAGACCATCGCCTGCCGCGCAGGCGATGGTCTTTCTTTCGGGCATATCCAGCCCCTAGGGGGCATAGGATGATAGCGGTCTTACAGCATCTGCATGAAAGCGCGGGCCTCCGGGGAGAGCTGGGAGGCGGGATTCCACACCAGGCAGACCTGGGGAACGATGGAGATGGTGTCCAATCGCCGGATGACCAGCCTGGGGTCGGTGTTCAGCGACGCGGAGGTGAAGGGGGCGATGGCGATGCCAATGCCCGCCTGGGCCCAGCTGAGGGAGGATTGAATCTCGCCGTTTTCACAGATGATGTGAGGGGTGAAGCCCTGCTTGCGGCAAAGGCTCACCAGCATCTCCCGGTAGCGTTGGTGGATAACCAGAGGCTTCCCCTGGAGGTCCTCTAGAGGAATGGATTCCTCAGCGTTGCTGCCGTCGTAATAGCCGTTGAAGAACTGGGGCAGTGCGATGGCGGCAAAGTAATCATCCTCGCCCTCTTTTAAAGCGGGATGATGGATGGGCATGGAGCGGAAGGTGGACAGGTTGAAGGGCTCCCGCACAAAGCCCAGCTCAATGACCCCCTCCTGCAGATCCCTCAGGACCGTGTCCGTGCGGCCCTCCCGGACCTGGAAATTCACATAGGGATAGTCCCGGCAAAAGCGGGCGATGATGCCCGGCAGCAGCCGGTTGTTGATAGAGCCGATGGAGCCGATGCGCAGGGTGCACTCCTTCGTTTGGGAAAACTTGTGAAGGTCATGGGTGGTCTCCTGGAGGAACGCCATAATGACTTTCGCGCGCTCCTGCAGCAGGACGCCCTCCGGCGTAATTTCCAGTCCCCGTTTGGTGCGGTTGAACAGGGGAACGCCCAGCTCGTCCTCCAGGGCTTTCAGCTGCATGCTCAGAGGCGGCTGGGAGATATTCAGCATCTGGGCGGCCTTGCTGACGCTGCCCATCCGGGCGATTTCCAGGAAATATTCCAGCTGTTTGAGAGTCATTTGCACGGCACCTCACTTGTAAAATGAAGATGATATATATAAAACATATGCACAAAGGAGGGGAAATGGAAGAAAAAAGTATTTGAGAGAAGGTAGTCCATGTGGTATTATTGCAGTAAAGGTTCCGTTTTGCGTCTGCTGCAAATGTTGAAAACAGCAAAATGAACAAAGACGATATATTTTTCGAAGAACAACGAGGCGGTTCGACAAAATATAACCGTCTGCGGTCCGCATACCACAAGATGTGGTGTCAACACTGAGGTATATGGTTTTGCAATACATAGGATGCGAATGGAGCCGGCATTTCTGAAGTCCCGACACGGCGAGGGGGGACATTTCTTAAAGTATAGCATACATTGGGCGTGTTTGCCATACAAAATTTAAGGAATACCCGCCGGGGCGGCGTAGCGGAGGAAACGCAATTACAACAACAGGAAAAAAGAGGGAGGAAAATTATGTCTAACGAAGAGAGGACCGTCAAGAAGACCTATTTCCAGCAGCAGAACATTGAGATCTCGTTTGACCGCATCATCCTCAAGGGCCTGAGCGGCATGGCGCAAGGCTTGTTCGCTTCCTTGCTGATCGGCACGATCATCAAGACCATCGGCGGCTTTATCCCCGGTGCAGTCGGCGAGTTCCTGGTCGGCGTTGCCGGCTATACGGGCGCTGTGCAGGGCGCGGCCATGGCTCTGGCCATCGGCTATGCTATGCAGTGCCCCCCCTACGTGCTGTTTTCTCTGGCCACGGTCGGCTATGCAGCCAACGCCCTGGGCGGCGGCGGCGGCCCTCTGGCCGTGTACCTGATCTGCCTGGTCGCTATTTTCTGCGGCAAGCTGGTCTCCAAGCGCACCCCCATTGACCTGCTGGTTACCCCCACCGTCACCATTCTGGTGGGCGTCCTGCTGGCTGCCTGGTTCGCTCCCGCCATCGGCAAGATCGCCACGGCTCTCGGCCAGCTGGTTATGTGGGCCACCGATCAGCAGCCCTTCCTGATGGGCATTCTGGTCTCTGTGATCGTGGGTATCGTCCTGACTCTGCCTATCAGCTCCGCTGCTATCTGCGCGGCCTTGGGCCTTGTGGGCCTGGCAGGCGGCGCTGCTGTTGCCGGCTGCTGCGCCCAGATGGTCGGCTTCGCTGTCTGCTCCTATCGTGAGAACAAGGTCGGCGGTCTGGCCTCCATCGGCCTGGGCACCTCCATGCTGCTGGTTCCCAACCTGATGAAGAAGCCCGTCCTGTGGCTCCCGCCCACCATTGCGGCGGCCATCACCGGCCCCATCGCCACCTGCGTCTTCAAGATGACCCAGAACAGCGCCGCTGTTTCCTCCGGCATGGGCACCTGCGGCCTGGTGGGCCCCATCGGTGTCGTCACCGGTTGGTTCAACCCCAGCGAGGCTGCTCTGAACGCTGGCCAGGTCGCCATCGCTCCCGGCGCTATGGACTGGATCGGCATGCTTCTGGTCTGCATCGTCCTGCCCGCCATCATCTCCTGGGTGGTGTCTGAGTTCATGCGCAAGAAGGGCTGGATCAAGGAAGGCGACTACGCTCTGATCTGATCGAGCAAGAGATGGTCCATAGCATTACGTGATCCCGACGGATCCCGGACGGACATGTTAGCCTAAGCCCCGGGGCGCCTGTCGAGAGACGGGTGCCCCG
>Ga0129317_1001623_pt1 | contig 15555 bp, 12 predicted proteins | sample Cm1ome_FD_94430 | JGI IMG/M metagenome (GOLD analysis project Ga0129317, IMG submission 94430) | Eastern black-and-white colobus group fecal microbial communities from Wisconsin, USA - Cm1105 metagenome | ecosystem: Host-associated > Mammals > Digestive system > Large intestine > Fecal | place... | reverse complement strand
GATGTGACAGCAACTGCGGCCGATCTGCTATGCTGCCTGTGTTTTATTTTCTTCGACTTCGAGTAATCGGAGGATAGAGTTCTTCGAAGCCAATCAAAGACACGAGAGCCGTCATCCTTGCGGATGGCGGCTCTCGCTATTTGGATTTTGTGTAATCGTAGAAGATTAGTCCTCGTTGAGGTTGATGCGCTTGAAGGCAACAGCAACCAGGCCCTTGGACGAAGTTTCGAGGTACTGGCCTACGGAAAGTTTACCGTCCTTGACGTATTCCTGTTCCAGGAGGCATGACTCTTTGAAGAACTTGTTGAGGCGACCGTTGGCGATGTTTTTGATCATAGCCTCGGGGAGGTTTGCAGCCTTAGCCTCAGCAGTTTCTTTGGAGATCTTGCGAGCCTTGTCAGCTTCTTCCTGAGTGAGCCAGCCTTTGGCCATATTCGATTCGATATGGTCTTCACTGTCTACGAGGTTGGGGTTGATGCCTGCTTTGTGCAGTGCAGCGTCTACGGCTTTCTTGACGAGTTCTTCCTTTGTTTTCTCGATGGCTACGGAGAGTTCCGAGTCAACGATGTTTTGAGGAACGGCCTCGCGATTAACAGCCACGGGGTTCATGGCTGCAACCTGCATAGCCACGTCGCGCATCACCTGTGCATCAACGCCTTCGAGGTTGAAGGATACGATGGTGGAGAGCTTATTGCCAAAGTGGTTGTACGAGGTCACGGAAGCGCCTTCGAGGTATTCGTAAGCGGAGATTTCGGTCTTTTCGCCGGTCTTGCCGCTTTCTTCAACCACGAGTTCGGCCACGGTGCGGCCGTCGATGGTGAGAGCCTTGAGCTCGTCGATGCTCTTGACTTTATTCTCGAGGGCGAGGGCGAGGAGCTTCTTGGTCAGCTCGACGAAAGTGGCGTTCTTGGCCACGAAGTCGGTCTCGCAATTGAGAGCGACGATAGCTGCGAAGTTGTCCTTGACATCTGCGAGGACGCAGCCTTCCGAAGCCTGACGGTCTTCGCGCTTGGCGGCGATGGCCTTGCCTTTTTGACGCAGGATTTCGACAGCGGCATCCATGTCGCCGTTAGTCTCGGTCAGGGCTGCCTTGCAGTCGCTGAGGCCTGCGCTGGTCAGGTGGCGGAGTTTTTTGATGTCTTCGATTGTAACTGCCATTGTAGTGGAGTGTTATAATTGAATAACTATTTACTTAAAGATTGTTGTAGATTACTCGGCAGCGGGAGCTTCGGCAGCGGGAGCCTCAGCGGCTTCAGCGGCGGGAGCAGCCTCTTCGGCAGCTGCGGCCACTTCGCTGCGGCGTACGCGGCGACGTTCGCGTTTGGGAGCTGTGCCTTCTTCGGCACCTTCGCCGGCGGCTTCGGTATCTACCTTCTCGGCTTTACGCTCTTCCAGACCTTCGGCCATGGCAGCGCATACTGCGTCGAGAACCACTTCGATGCTCTTGGAAGCATCATCGTTGGCGGGGATTACGAAGTCGATGTTCGTGGGATCGGAGTTGGTGTCGACCATAGCGAACACGGGGATGCCGAGACGGTTGGCTTCGGCTACGGCGATGTGCTCCTTGAGTACGTCTACTACAAAGAGTGCGGAGGGCAGACGGTTGAGGTCGGCGATGCTGCCGAGGTTCTTCTCGAGCTTGGCACGCTGACGTGTAATCTGCAGTTTCTCACGCTTGGAGAGGTTGTCAAAAGTGCCATCCTTGCTCATCTTGTCGATGGAAGCCATCTTCTTGACGGCTTTGCGGATGGTGGGGAAGTTGGTGAGCATGCCGCCGGGCCAGCGTTCGATGACGTAGGGCATGCCTATTGCGGTGGCTTTATCGGCCACTACTTGTTTGGCCTGTTTTTTGGTGGCTACGAACAGCACTTTCTTGCCGGATTTGGCGATGCTCTTGAGTGCTGCAGCAGCTTCTTCGATCTTGGCTGCGGTCTTTACAAGGTCGATGATGTGGATACCGTTACGCTCCATGAAGATATAGGGAGCCATAGCAGGATTCCATTTTCTTTTGAGGTGACCGAAGTGGCATCCTGCTTCGAGGAGTTGTTCAAATGTTGGGGTTGCCATGATTTGATGGTAGGTGTTTGTTTACGTTCTTTTTGGTAATTACAACCCTGGGGTAGGGAACGTGTCCATCTCCGGGGTTTAGATACTAAACACGGGGCTCCGACGTCGGGCATTGACGCCGTCTGTGGCGTCGGGGCTATAGGGTCAGGCGGCTAAGCGGCTTGCAGGCATCGTGTGGTACTCGCGGCCATACCGCCGGTGGACATTAACGCTTGCTGAACTGGAAGCGCTTGCGTGCTTTGGGGCGACCGGGTTTCTTACGCTCGACAGCGCGGGGGTCGCGGGTCACGAAGCCATGCTTACGCAGCAGTGCTTTGTCTTCGGGGTTAACCTTTACGAGAGCGCGGGCGATGCCCAGGCGCAGAGCTTCGGCCTGTCCTTTGTAGCCACCGCCATCGAGGTTGACGTGGATGTCATAGTTGGCGAGTACATCGAGCACCATCAGGGGTTGCTTAACGATATACTGCAGAATGGACGAGGGGAAGTATGTCTCTAAGGAACGTTTGTTGATTGTGATGACGCCGGTGCCTTCTTTGAGTATCACGCGGGCGACGGCGGCCTTACGGCGGCCTAATGCATTAACTGTTTCCATGCGTCGTTATTTCATTTTGTTGATGTCGATAAGTACGGGGTTTTGAGCCTCGTGGTCATGCTTTGGTCCGTTGTAGACATGGACGTTGGCAAGCAGGGCACGACCCATGCGATTCTTGGGCAGCATGCCTTTGAGTACGCGCAGGAACAGGGGGTGTTTGCCGGGCTTGATGTGCTTGTTGTAAGACTTTTTCATCAAGACCTCGGGCGTAGCCTCACGCTGACCGCCGGGATAGCCGGTGTAGTTGAGATAGATGCGGTCGGTCATCTTCTTGCCGGTCAGGACAATCTTGTCGGCGTTGATGATGATTACATAGTCGCCGCACTCTACGTGGGGCGAGTAGCTGGGCTTGTTTTTGCCGCGCAGAATCTTGGCAACTTGGGAGCAGAGGCGACCAAGTACCTGATCGGTGGCGTCAATCACTACCCACTTGCGCTCGACGCTTTGGGCGTTGGGCATAGATGTTTTGTAGCTTAAAGTATCCACTTTTAAGATTTTGTTTAACAATTAGTTAATACGGTCACAGCCATCGTCGGCACTCGGCCAAAAGTGCCGCCGGACTGCGCCCAATTGATGCTTTTTGGACATAATCGGCCTGCAAAGGTACGCATTTTAATCCGTTACACCAAAATATTTTAACCCGAATTTTTCAACGCCCGTTTGCAGCCGCATTTTGCCGCCGTTCAGGGACCCGATTTCGGCAAATATCGGCACAAGACAAAAATCCGGTGTATGGATTTTTGTCTTGTGCCTTTTTCTACCAATTTCTTATCTCGAACTCGCGTCAATAAGCGAATCAGTTCAGATTTTAAGCTTCTTGCGACCCTGCGGCGATACAAGGATGTAGATGCCGTGAGGCAGCGCATCAGCAGTGATTTCCGCTTCGCGCATTCCGCTACCCACGCGCACGCCCTGCAGATTATACACCTCGTAGACCGCGTCCGGCGTGCCTATGCTCACATCGTCCACGCCGTCATACTCGGAGATGTACAGAAATTCCTCCCATTGGTCGGCTGTCTTGTATTTATTGACAGACTCTTCCGGGACAAACAACCGGCAAGCCGTTTTATCAATATCTCTAAGTGCTTCATATCCACATGAGGGCGGCTTAACGGCCAGAGAGACCAGTTTTGTCAGCCCGGAGCAGCAGGCGAAGGCATACTCGCCGATTGATGTGACAGAGTTTGGGATGGTCAAGGAAGTCAACCCGGAGCAGTATTCGAAGGCGAGTTCGCCGATAGAAGTGACCGAATTGGGGATGGTAGTATTTTTACAACCAACTATTAACCTGTTTGTGGATGTCCTTATAATTGCATTACAATTATCACGAGAATCATATGTGTCATTATTTTTGTCAACCACCAATGAAGTCAGTCCTGAGCATCCGGAGAAAGCGCAGCAGCCGATGGAAATGACAGAATTGGGAATGGTTATGGAGGTCAACCCGGAGCAGCATTCAAAAGCTTGTTCGCCGATGGAAATGACTGAATTGGGGATAGTTATGGATTCCAGCATAGAACATTCAGCGAAGGCATCTTGGCCGATATACTTGACGGAGTTGCCTATGGTCGCTGAAGTCAGCCCGAAGCAGTCGGAAAAGGCGTCTTCGCCGATGGAAATGACGGAGTTAGGGATGATTACTGATGTCAGACCAGAGCATCCATGGAAGGCGCGCTCGTTGATTGAAGTGACGGAGTTGCCAATGGTCACAGATTTCAGCCCAGTGCATTCACTGAACGCGTATTCGCCGATTGTAGTGACGGAGTTGGGGATGGTCACAGAAGTGAGCCCGGTGCAGCCGTCGAAGGCGCTCTCGCCTATGGTTTTGACGGAGCTGGGGATGGTAGTATTCTTACAACCAAAGATTAATTCGTTTGTGGATGTCTTTATGATTGCGTTACAATTGTTGCGTGAATCATATGTGCCATTATTCCTGCCAACCCTCATAGAAACAAGTCCGGAGCAGCCCCAGAAGGCATGCCTGCCAATGGAAGAGACGGAGTTGGGAATGGCCACGGACATAAGTCCCGAGCAGTATTCGAAGGCGCTCTCGCCTATGGATTTGACTGAGTTGCCGATAGTCACGGAAGTGAGTCCTTTGCAGTCGGAGAAGGCGCAGTTGCCAATGGATTTGACGGAGTTGGGGATGATCACAGAGGTCAGCCCGGAGCAGCCAAAGAACGCATTTGAGGGAATTATCGTGACCTTATCGCCGATGGTCAATGTCGCAAGATTTTCATGGTAGCTAAATATTGAGGAGCTGGTGCATTTCTCCGCATTGAATGTCACTGAAGTGAGGCCGTTGCAGTCAAAGAAGGTGTATTCGCCTATAGAAGTGACTGAGTTGGGGATGGTCACGGAAGTCAGCCCGGAGCAGCTGCGGAAAGCGGATTCGCCGATGGAGGTGACTGAGTTGCCAATGGTCGCGGAAGTCAGTCCGGTGCAGCCAAAGAAGGCTCCGTCTCCGATAGAAGTGACTGAGTTGGGGATTGCCACAGAAGTGAGCCCTGAGCATTCATAGAAGGCGTTGTCGGGGATTATAGTAACTCTATCACCAATAGTCAATGACGTAAGATTTTTACAGCCGCTAAATATTGAAGAGCTGGTGCATTTTTCAGCATTGAATGTCACGGATGACAGCCCGGAGCAGCCTTTGAATACGCTGCTGCCGAAAGAAGTAACAGAGTTACCGATAGTTACGGAAATCAGCCCGGAGCAGTTGCAGAAGGCCTCGTTGCCGATGGAAGTGACGGAGTTGGGAATAGTCACGGAAGTCAGCCCGGAGCAGCCGGAGAAGGCGTTATGTTCGATAGAAATGACGGCGTTGCCTATGGATACAGAAGTGAGGCCGGAGCAGCCGGAGAAGGCGTAGATGGGAATTAATGTGACTTTATCGCCAATAGTCAATGTCGTGAGATTTGTACAGCCATAAAATGCAGATATACCAATATTGGTGCATTTTTCCGCATTGAACGTCACGGAAGTCAGCCCGGAGCAGTCGATGAAGGCCCAGCCTCCGATAGAAGTGACGGAATTGGGAATGGTCACAGAAGTAAGCCCGGAGCAGCTGCGGAAAGCGGATTCGCCGATGGATGTGACGGAGTCTCCGATGGTCACGGATGTCAGTCCCGAGCAGTTGTAGAAGGCGTATTCGCCAATTGAAGTGACGGAGTTGGGGATGGTCACAGAAGTCAGTCCCGAGCAGTATTCGAAGGCGTGTCCGCCGATGGACGTGACGGTGTTAGGGATGGTCACAGAAGTCAGTCCCGAGCAGTATTCGAAGGCGTGTCCGCCGATGGACGTGACGGTGTTAGGGATGATAGTACTTCTACAACCAACGATTAATTTGTTTGTTGATGTTTCAATAATTGCGTTGCAATTGTCGCGTGAATCATATGCGCCATTGTTTTTGTTAACTGTCACGGAATTTAGCCCGGAGCAGCCGCTGAAGGCCCTGTCGGGGATTATAGTGACTTTATCGCCAATAGTCAATGACGTAAGATTTTTACAGTTGCTAAATACATGACGATAGTCAGATCCCATTTCGGTACATTCTTCCGCATTGAATGTCACAGAAGTAAGCCCTGAACAGTCGTAGAAGGTCATGGCTGGGATTATAGATACTTTATCGCCAATAGTTAATGTCGTAAGATTCGTGCAGCCACTAAATATAGAAGAACCAATTTCGGTACACCTTTCCGCATTGAATGTCACTGAAGTAAGTCCGGAGCAGTCGGAGAAGGCGCGGTCGCCTATGGAAGTGACGGAGTTGGGGATGGTCACAGAAGTCAGTCCGGAGCAGCCATAGAAGGCCCAGCCGCCGATGAGTTTGACTGAGTTGGGAATGATAGTGCTTTTACAACCAGCGACTAATTTGTTTGTGGATGACTCTATAATAGCATTACAATTGTCGCGAGAATCATATGTGCCGTTGTTTTTGTCGACGACCACGGAAGTCAACCCGGAACAGTAACGGATGGCGTTGTTGGGAATTATAATGACTTTATCGCCAATAGTCAATGTCGTAAGATTTGTACAACCACTAAATACAGAAGATCCTATATTGGTGCACTTTTCCGCATTGAATGTCACTGAAGTCAGCCCTGAACAGCCGGAGAAGGCGCAGTCGCCGATGGAAGTGACGGAATTGGGGATAGTCACGGAAGTGAGCCCGGAACAGCTACTGAAGGCGTATCTGTCAATAGAAGCAACCAAATACGCTGTATCATCGTATGTTATAGTTTCTGGCAAAACAATAGTGCCCTCATAACTATATCTGGGCGATGACGTAACACTTGCGGTCTTGTCAGTACTATTAAGATAATAGTATATACCATCGACTATTTTGTAGTTATATGCGAGGGCGGGAGACGATGAGAAAAGTAACCCGAAAAGAGCTGTCAAGACAAATAATGTTCGTTTCATGTGTTTCGGTCTATGTTTGTAGTTAGTATTGGTTGAATGTCTGACCTATGGCCATAGCGGATACCGAAACAGCATAGGCGATACTGTCGCTTGGCATTTCGGTATGGCCGTTTAAGGGCATCTATTTTGTGTATTAGGTTTTGTATTTCAGATTTTCAGCATCTTGCGACCTTGCGGTGACACAAGGATTTAGACGCCGTGAGGCAGCTCGGACAATTCATGATGATACGCAACTACGCCAAGAGCCGCCTGGGGTCTTCACCCGGACTACCGCAAATGTGGCGTACCTTACATTTCTCCAGTATGTCAACTTTATCAATCATCGCGAGATTGGCCAGGTCAAATATGTTCTAATTTAATTCATCCAACAGATTTATATAAATAATCCTAGTTTGTCGTGGTCGCACTCTTTGTTTCAAAGTCTTTGGCTTCGGAATATTCGCAGTGGACATCCTTGACCGTTACCTACGTGAGTGCTCATAGCTGGATTGTTCCAATTGCATACAACTGCCTTAAAGACAGTTGGAATAAGCCCGAGACAGAGCGTTTTCTATTCCCACTTGGCTAATGTTTTCACACTTTTCCCATTACAAACGACAATATATGTACCGGCTGAAAGTTGTGCTTGCGAATACACACCCTCGTACACCTTACGGCCTTGCAAATCATAAATTTTCACATAGGCCGATTTGTCTGCCAAAACAGTCTCTATACCGCCATCACTCGAAACCATTACCGCACATTCGGCAGTCACGCCTGATTTATCAGTAGCCGCGACTGTGATTATCGCGCATCCTTCCTTCAATAGCGAAATAAGTCCTTCTTGCGTAACTGTGGCGATGTTTTCTTCGGACGATTTCCACTCTAGGATTCTATTAGTTGCATCTTCCGGCAAAACGGATGCACGAAGTTGAAATTGGTCACCCAAAGTACCCAGCAATTCTTGAGGAGATATCACTATCGCCTCAACAAGAATAGGTGCAACATTAACCGAACAATACGCACTGAGGCACGAGCCATCATTCGTTGATGCAATAATGTGGGTTGTACCAGGACCAACAGCTGTAACCAATCCACATTCACTAACTGAGGCTATTTGGGAATCCTCCGATTTCCACGTTATGGATTTATCAGTTGTGTCGTCAGGCTCTATGACTGTCTGTAATTGAATCTTAGCACCGACATATAAATCAGACTCTGATGGAAAGACGGACAAGCCGGTTGCTTTTGTTGGCTCCACTATTACTTTACAATGGGCTGTTTTCCCATTCTTAGTCGTTGCCTCAATAGTAGCTTCGCCCAGATTAATTCCATAAACATATCCTTCACTATCTACTATGACAATATCACTATCAGAGCTTTTAAATTCCACTGTTTTATCTGTAGCAGATATAGGAAGTATTGTATAGCTCAGCAGTAGAGCTTCATTTTCATGGATTGTATAAGACCCTTGATTAAATGAGATAGACTTAACTGGCGTAGGAATAACATCCACACGGCAACAATCATTCACGCCATTGGAAGTTTGAGCCGTAATCTGAGCAGATCCTATGCCTACGGCATGTATTTCGCCAGCCTCATTAACAATGGCGACTTCTTCGTCAGAGGACTTCCATATCAAATGTTTAAACGTCGTATTTTCAGGGATGAAAGCAACGATAGGCCTTTCCGTTTCGCCAACATGCATAACATAATCCCCCTCAATTTTTATTTCTGTTGCCTCTATAGGTTTTACCCTAACCTTAATGCTTCGACTGACGCCCGAGACTGCGGTCGCGGTAATTGTTACATTTCCGTAGTTCTTACCATATAGGACATCATCTGCAACATACGCTATGTTTGCATCTGAGGTTGCCCATTCGACACTTTTATCCGTAGCATTTTCCGGGAAATATTCCACTGTGAGTTTTTGCCGAGTATCAAGCAATACCTCAATTACGCCATTATTAATATCTGCATTTGGCGCTGTTATTTTCAGGTCTGTAACCGGCACCGGTTTTATTACATGAACCTTGCATTGTGCGGCATGCCCGTTAACATATGTAGCAGTTATCGTAGCATAGCCGGGATTGTGTCCTTCCACAACACCATCTGAAACCGTAGCAATCTCCTCGTCTGATGACGCCCATGTGAGTTTGTATTTGTTAACCTTCTCATTAAATGCAAGCTCACATTTTTCACCGACATTGACTGTATATTCCCATTTGGGGAAAGAAAAAACAACATCAAGGTCCTCGCTAGTTATCAAATGTTTGAACCTTTTCCAGTTAGTGTTTCGAAACTCGCGCAAAGCCTCATTATCGGGTACAACAACCACGACATTCTCGTAGGCAATGTCATTAAAAGCTGTTTCTTGTAAGGTTGGCGCCTTGTCTAACGGCTTCCCGTATGGGTCGGAGCTGCTATATGTGTCCGCAAAAATGTATCCTTGTGTCATATTGCAAAAGGCATAATCTCCGATTGAACATATGGCTTCCGTAAGAAATAACGTAGTCAATGTTTTTGAAGAGTTTTCAAAGGCTCTATCCTTAATCGTGCATAGAATTGGACGATCGCGCTTACTGCCTAATGTAGCAGTTTTAAGCCCGGGAACATCGAATTTTTTTATGTATTCCAATAGATCTCCCGTGGCGTAAAGCGTGGTACATTCGCCATTGTAATGGCTATAGGTTACATCAAGACCTCTTAAGACTGTTTGAAGCCCATTATCATACCATATATCATCAGAACAATACCATACGTTTCCCGTCCAGCTTTTAGACGCTCTCCCTATTTGAATAGCAGTTTGGCTCATAACGACACCGCCACGTTTATCATATTCTATACGGTATTCATAGCCATTGCGTGCCGTAGCAGATGCAGTGAACGACATCGCAAATGACAAAACGAAAGATATTGTCAAGAATGCGCAGAGAGTCATTCTCGCTTCCCTTATGAATCTCATAACACTTCCTTGATTGCTTTGTTCCACCAATCCCATGAATAGCCCGATGACGGATGGTATATCCATATAGCCTTGATTTCGTGCCCGTTGTCAAGAGTATATGAGCCTTGCTTCAAGGGATAGCCGTCTACTTTGATTTCATCGCCTTTTTTCCAACCGCGCGAGGGCATATTGTCCCACATACGAGTTACGCCCCATACGATTATAGCATCCGGCTGTAGTTCGTTGAGAACCTCATAGAACGCATCCTCCGATTTGTCATAATCCTCCGGAGTGCCGGCTTTACGCGGTCCGTCCACGGCTGTTTGCAGGTAATTGTAGAACGCGAGCGAATTCCAGATTCTTGCCGATTCTTCCGGCGTAGTTTCGTGACCTACGAGCGAACGCTCAAATTTTCGGAACGTACCTGTCCAGCTTGCGGTTTTACCATCCACTAACGTTTGAATGAGCTTTTGTGTAAAATCCGAGCAGTCTGATTCGTTGACATCTTCGCAATCCTCGCAATAGTGGCTTTCGCCTATGACGAGAATCTTTTTGCCTAAAACTCCTCCGGATTTGTAATTTTCGCCTATCCACGGCTTAAAACGAACATTTTTCATAAGTTAATATGTATTAATTAAAAATGTATAAGTATGCCGCGGTCATCCTCTCGTTGGCGATTGATAATATACAAAAAAAGCGTAGGAATCTGTATCTGTTACCGTCCTACGTTTCGAGGCTTCTCGCATTGCCCTTTAGATGTCGGACGGCAACGCAGAAGCCCACGCTCGTATATGCAATCAAGGCGTCCGGCCATATTTCTCTCGAAATACACTGCCGAAAGCAAGAAAAATTACATATCCTCGGGCATCTACCATTGCTCAATCCTTGACATCTAAATGAATTTTGCGAGAATTCCGAAACGTCAAGAATCAGCGCGGATAAACGCTTTCTAATTATGTCTGCCGACCCACCCGCTTGGCCCTGACCGGGCTTCTGCGATGCGGTCTGCACTGCAAAGTTAAACACTGTTTTCGTCCCTGCCAAATATTTTGCCAAGTTTTTTTGAACACTACGAAGATAAGATTCAGACCCATAGAGACAAAGCGCTCCGGCCAAGTGATGTCTCAATTTTTTGGACCATGATAATGTCCTGTAACCCAATGTGGTTACAGCGTTTATAGCACCCGTTTTGACCTATACACCAAAAAATGGTGTATAAATAAAAAAGGAGGCCGAAGCCTCCTTTTTATTTATATCTTGCGATTTTTCAGTCATCCAATGGATTAGGCTCGTCGGGATGGGTGTACCAGCGGGAGTACAGCAGGTAGTTGTGCGCGATTTTTTGGTTGATTTCGCGACTTTGCTCGGGGTCTACCTTTTTGATATACTTTGCCGGAGCGCCGGCCCACAGTTCGTAAGGACCTATCTTGGTATTGGACAGGACCACGGCGCCGGCGGCAACGATAGCGCCTTCGCCTACCACGGCGTTGTCCATGACCACGGCGCCCATGCCTACCAAGGCGAGGTCGTGTATATCCGCTCCGTGTATGGTGACGTTGTGTCCGATAGATACATCGTTGCCGATGGTGATGGTCGATTTGCGGAAAAGCGTATGCAGTACGCTGCCGTCTTGAATATTGACGCGGTCACCGATGGTGATGGTATTGACATCGCCGCGCAAGACGGTGCCAAACCATACGCTGCATTTTTCGCCCATAGTGACATCGCCGATGATGGTGGCGTTCTCTGCCAGAAATGTGTCTGCGCCTATCACCGGAGTGTGTCCGCGCAGTGGAATGATTAATGCCATTTGTATATGTTGTTCTGATTTTTTACTTCTAAGGGGTTAGTTGCGCGTCAGTGGCCGGGTTTTCTTTTCGAGCCAAGTGCGCTGAGCGCTGTTCAGCATCGGAGTAAGGCGCGAGCACACCATACGGTGGTAGTCGTTGACCCATTCGATCTCGGCATCTGTCATCATGTCCACATCAAACAGCGATAGGTCGAAGGGACATAGCGTCAGCGTCTCGAAGCGGTAGAACTTGCCGAACTCGGTGGTCATGGCCTCGGTGGTTAGCACAAGGTTTTCGCAACGTATGCCATGGACATTCTCGCGGTAAAGTCCGGGCTCATTGGATGTAATCATACCCGGAGTCATCGGCGCCGGCACATAATTGAGACGAATGCTCTGCGGCCCTTCGTGCACGTTGAGGAAGTGGCCCACGCCGTGTCCGGTGCCGTGCAGATAGGTCAAGCCCTGCTTCCACAAGAATTGGCGTGCGAGTATATCAAGTTGCATGCCGACAGTCCCTTGCGGAAATACGGCGGTAGCCAAAGCGATATGGCCTTTCATCACCAGGGTGAAGTCGTGGCGCTGTTCGGCTGTGCTCTCGCCTATGGCGATTGTGCGCGTGATGTCCGTGGTGCCGTCAAGATACTGAGCGCCGCTGTCTATCAGCAGCAGGCTGCCGCGATGTATCTCCGCATTAGACTCCTCGGTGGGGTCGTAGTGGACGATGGCTCCATGCGCACCGTAGCCGGCAATAGTACCGAAGCTCTCGTCAAAGAACAACGGCTGAGCCTGACGGGCTTGGCGGAAGATGCGTACAACGTCCAATTCGGTCAGGGGCAGGTCATTGTCCACATGTCTTTCGATTTCCATAAGGGCCGAAACAAGGGCTACGCCATCGCGCTCCATAGCGGTACGCACACCGGCCAATTGTACTTTATTCTTAACGGCCTTGAGCATCCCGGCCGGCGAGGTAGCCAATACGGCACGCTTGCCAAGGGCATTGGTCGCGGCTACAGAGTTTTTGTCCGGCTGGGCAAGCACACGAATATCTGCCGGTAATGCCGCAATGAAGGGCAGTACATCTCCGTATTCGGCCACGGCAACCCCGGCCTCGGCGAGGTGGGCACGAACGGCCTCATCCAATTTATTCTCGTCTACGAACAAGGTGTTGCCCTTGGGTGACAGATACAAGAAAGACGTGACCACGGTAGTGTACGGCACATCGTGTGCACGAATGTTCAGCGTCCATACAATTTCGTCAAGAGCGCTGGTGAATATAGCGTCTGCGCCGAGGTCGGCAGCCGCAGTCAGTAAAGCGGCAATTTTGTCGGCAGCACTCTGTCCTGCATACCGGATGTCGTGTACGAAGACCTTGTCCTGTGGCAGCGCGGGACGGTCGGGCCACGTGTCGGCTATAGGGTCGAAGTCTGTCTTGAGTTCGATGCCGCGAGCGCCGAGGGTTGCAGCCAGTCCGTCAGCCTCGGTACGGCTGAACAACATTCCGTCCACGCCCACCGTGCTGCCTTGTGTCAGATTATGCGTCAGCCATGTCGGGATGTCCGGAGTTTCGGGAAGGCCCTCCTTCATTAGCCGGATTTCGGTGCCGTAAAGCTGTTGCGCTGCCTGTATGAAATATCGCGAGTCGGTCCACAGCAATGCTTTGTCCGCGGTCACCACCATGGTGGCGGCACTGCCTGTAAAGCCGCTGATGCGGCGCAAAAAAGCCCAGTGGGCGCCTATATATTCGCTCTGGTGGGGGTCTGTCTTATTGATAATGGCGGCATTGACGCCGGCCTTGGCCATAAGTCCGCGAAGGACTGTGAGCCGTTGAGCTATCTCTGTTTTCATAAAGCCGATAGTATTGGGTGTATTAATTGTCTATGCAGTTGTGGGTATGGCGGCCATACCGGCCGGCGACCTTGTTTTTGAGGTTACAAAAATAATCCTTTTTTGCCGTTTACACAACACCACCGGACAAAACTGCCGACTGTGGCGCCGAGAACACGCTGACGCAGGCGTGCCAATGTCCGCGCCTGCGTCCGTATCCGGGTAAACTATTGTTGCGCCTTATGGCTATATCAGCACATGCTGCACCTCACTTAGAATTGTATATGACGCTACGAGTGCCAATATGGCCGTAATGGCAACAATGACAACGTCCACCGTCGAATGGCTTCGTTCCTCTGTCGGGAAAAGGCGCTCAACTTGCGCACTGCTGTTGAAATAGCCGAGCCATAAGATGCTCACGACGATTTTCACGACAAAGAAGATTACATCAGGAGAATAATATTTGAAAAGTTGGATACTTCCAAACATCATACACGTGGTCTCTACCAACGTGATGAGTAGCAATGATTTGCACAGAAATACCACATTGCTTCCGATGCGGCTGATGCACACTAATGCATAAATCACCAAGCCGACCTTGGCTATATTGCTGAGTAAAAACGGCGTGGGAAGCGACTCGGTCAGCATGGACACGATAGCCCTTACTATCGACAACCACATCATAAAGACAAAGAGGAAAAGCCATCCGCGAATTTTGCGGGGCTGCTCGGTTTCGGCTTCCGGCTCCATGTCCGGGTCGGGACGGAAGTCTCGGTTGTAGATTTCTCCTAACATCGGCGGCGGTGTGCCGTCCGATGTTTCAGTCGCACTGCCTCCGCCAAATTCTTCGGGGACTTCGTCGGACCACAGGGTCTCTTTGCAATGCGGACATATTTTTGCGTCTGAAGGGATGGCTGTCCCACATACCGGACAGATTATTTGGTTATCTTTATCCATATCTATATTGTGTTGTTATGTTGTTTATTGTAATTGTTGTCAATCCTTATTGCGCCATAGCGCCGTCTCATAGTGCTATGCCATGGCCGGCAAGGCTGCGGATGAAGCTCGAAAAGGTGTAGGCGTATAGATAATGGTTGAAGTATACGACTTGCACGACACAGATCGCCAAGAACAGTATTGTATCGTAATAATGGCTGCGGCGGCTTCCTAATGGGAATATGCGCCATATTTGCAACGAGAATACCACGTAGACAAGGAAAACCAGAACCGCTGTAATACCAAATGCACATAGGTATATCTTTCCCACATCACCGATTTTGCCGTATACATACAAATACCCGATAGTCAAGAATAGGCAAAGCAAGGCATAATATATCAACAAGTACACCCCGTTAGGCTTTGCTTTACACACCGCGAACAACGTATATGCGCTGAAGAAAGCCATAACGCCGTTATAGATGGTGTATATTGTTCCGAATCGGGGTATCTTGCCAAAAAACATCAAGAAGTCATAGCCATACCGGAATGTCGATATGCATAGAAGTGCCAAGACTCCAATCATCACGCCATGGAACAGCGTTCCATTCATCGACTTTCCGTTCACTATCAATGCGACATGTGATCGGGCAATTGCAGCGTTCTGTGCAGCGGCTATATCTTCTGCCGAGGCTGATTCTGCGGCATCTTCCGCGTCAGGATCTGCGCATGTCGCATCGGCCGACTCCCCAATCTTGTTGCATCTCGGGCATTTTTCATCTTCGCTCGCAAGCGGTGTACCGCATGCCGGGCAGGTGCATTCCGACCCCTTTTTTCTGTATGTCATAGCCTTTAATCTAATGTAATTACAAAATTAGCGCATTGCTGAGTCATTTACAATATTCTTCATTCTATTTGTGAGTAAAAGTACGGCAATTACGAATAAAATGCCGTTGTTACTTGCCGTTTAGGTAGAAGTAGTAGTCGCCTTGG
>Ga0129317_1001622_pt1 | contig 15566 bp, 12 predicted proteins | sample Cm1ome_FD_94430 | JGI IMG/M metagenome (GOLD analysis project Ga0129317, IMG submission 94430) | Eastern black-and-white colobus group fecal microbial communities from Wisconsin, USA - Cm1105 metagenome | ecosystem: Host-associated > Mammals > Digestive system > Large intestine > Fecal | place... | reverse complement strand
TATGTTAAATAACGTTATGAAAAAACAAGAAATATGCTAATTATGCCTTTGTTTCTTATATTTTGTATAATTTTGCACACAAAATGTACCTCTCTTACAAAGAGATGTTGGATTTCATCCGACATTTTCTCGCCATGGCATAGCTCAAGCAAGCTTGACTCTGCTCATGGCTTAACGAAAACGTTCATTTTTGCTCAACAACCGCTTCCTTTTTTCCTGATGTTTTTTGAATTTTGAATTACTGCGGCAGATTAAAGCGCAACAAATTCGTAATTCATAATTCTGTTGTGCCCATGCCGTTATACAATGACTTTATGATAAGCCTGTTCGCCCTGTCTATTGGGGACGTGTCAAGTGAGGCAGGGTAAACAGACTGGCGGGATTCCGTATAGCTTATAATCGATATTGGTCTGCCGCACCATACGGTTGTGGATTATTTATTGATTATCCTCCATCCGAGATGCCATACTCTGAATGCCGGTTCGCATAATACCTCTTCGGGATAGCTGCCTGCAAATCTCATTATGCGCTTCAGCTTCCACCAGCCGTGCCTAAGCATTCCTCCGTTTTTCATTTCCTTACCCCTCTCATCATGTTGTCCGAAGTTGCCGCTCAATATTATTTCCGCCAACAGCTTTTGCCCCTCTTTCTCATTTTGCCGGCAAAGCAGATATTCTTCAGGCATTGCGAGCGTCTCGTGAAGCACCCACATTATGGCAGCGGCGAATTTGCCCATTCCAAAGCGGCGCAGAGTCCGCATCACCTCCTCTTTCGACATTAGCGGAACGCCAAGTCCCTCGCTCCACATTCCCTGTGACTGCAAGTCGTATTTCTCCATGCAGTCGTTGTGCCATACTCTCAGCGTGAAGTAATAGTCTATTATCTGCCTTAGTCCCAGTCCCTCATCGAAATAATGATTGAACAGGTGGCACATCTGATGCACCACGTTCACCGATGCCGTGGGCATGGCAAATCCCGCCTGTGTCCTGTTGCCCATACACTCGTCGGCATGAACTTTAAACCACCGCTGCATCCTTATGTTTCTTATTGGTGAGTGAAGGTATCCCGGCTTGTAATGCATCTCCACCTCTGTGCCGTTGATGCTTGGAGCCTTGATGTGATGATAGCAGAGCTTAGGGCTTTTCACCTCACACGCCTCGCTCCACGCTCCACACTGATACTGTCTTCTGGCATATTCCCTTATAGCCTGTTCCCCATGATAAGTCACATATTCCACCGTGTTCTTTCCTGTCTGCACGGCAATGGGCAGTCCTTCGCGGGGAGCCACGCACCATACGTCGATGTCTCCGGGATTTCTCCTCCTCTTCAGCTCCTCGGGATAGTTGAACAGGTTTCCTTGTCCCTTCAGTATGCAGCACTGCATGCCGTCATGCTCCAATATTTCAGTCAGTTGCCTGCATTGCTCATTTATCTGGACGTTCTTTTTCTCAATACTCAGCGCCAGTGCCATCCACCTCATTTTCAGTTCCGCCGGACATTCCACTCCCTGTCTGTGCAGTTTCTCCACAGCGGCAAAGCCAATGCCGGTCAAAGCCTGCCTCTTGCAGAAGTCATACAAGGCTTGCCAGTCCTTCCCATTGGGCGTAAAAGGCAGAGATTCCGCATTGCCTAACGCCACACGCAGAAAAGAGAAACATTTGTTTGATGAAGCCATAACATATCAGTGATATTCATTAAAATCTGTATTTGAGTGCAAAAATACAATTTTATTTTGATTCCACCAAACAAAAACATTTATTCTTTCTGGCTTCAATGCAATAACTTGTTATTCCTTTTCCCGCTCTTGACATGGCTGAATCGCCGATTGGCTGTTTTCATTTCCATCCAACTTGTCCACTGGCGTCATTCCGCCATCTCACTAAAAAATATAAAAAAATCTTTTTTTATTTTGTTATTCAATTGTTTATTTGTATATTTGCAGCATAAATATAGAATAAGGTATGAAATACATAGCATTACCTGACGGCAGAGTGAGACGGCTCTCATTCTATCTCGCAATGGAGGAGTACGTTGCCCGCAACATAGGCGAGCGCGACTGCTTCTTTATGTGGCAGGTGGAGCCGAGCGTTATCTTTGGGCGTAATCAGCTCATCGAGAATGAGGTGAACATGGATTTCTGCAGGGCGCACGGCATAATGACCTATCGCCGCAAGAGCGGTGGAGGGTGCGTATATGCTGACATGAGCAATGTTATGTTTTCGTATATCACAGCGGATGAAGGCGTGGGATTTACCTTCCACCGATATATAAATATGGTGGTGCATGTGCTCCGCAAGATGGGCGTGGATGCCAGGGCAAGCGGGCGCAATGATGTGATGATAGGCGACCGCAAGGTGTCAGGAAATGCCTTTTACCGCATACCGGGAAGAAGCATAGTGCATGGCACGATGCTCTACGACACAGATATGGTGAACATGGTGGGAGCTATCACGCCTACTGACGAGAAACTGCTGTGCAAGGGGATTGCCAGTGTGAGGCAGCGCATAGCACTGCTGAAAGACCATACCACCCTGACGCTGGACGAATTTAAGGACTTTGTGAGGCGCAATCTCTGTCAGGGCGAGATAATGCTTAATGACAGCGACGTAAAAGCCATTGAGGAGATTGAGCGTGAATATCTGTCGGATGAGTTCATCTATGGCAATAACCCTAAATACACTGTGGTGAGAAAGCGGAGGATTGAGGGGGTCGGGGATTTCGAGCTTCGCATTGAGCTGAAGAACGGTGTGATAAAAAACATGACGATGCTCGGCGACTATTTTATTGCAGGCGATGTGGACACAGAGATTATCAAGCCGCTAAAGGGAGCTGCCCTTTGCAGGGAAGAACTGGAAAGGATATTGCCTGATGACATGGAGAAGGTGATTCTCGGTCTGAAACGCGATGATTTGATAGCCATGATGCTGGACGAAGAACAATAGTCTGCAGACTGGCGTAGAACAAGAATAACTGAAAACAAAATAACTAAAACAACTTAAAACTTTATGGAGAACAAGAGAACCTGTCTTTATGACAAGCATGTGGCGCTTGGAGCGCTCATAAGCCCATTCGGCGGTTTCGACATGCCGATACAGTATTCAAACATCACCGATGAGCATCAGGCTGTTCGTACGGCGTGCGGAGTGTTTGACGTGTCGCACATGGGAGAGGTGACCGTGAAGGGGCCCGATGCCGAGAAGTATGTGAACCACATCTTCACCAACGACGTGAGGGACATGCCCGACGGCAAAATCCTGTATGGCATGATGCTCTATGAGAACGGAGGTACAGTGGATGACCTGCTTGTCTACAAAATGGGAGCCAACGACTTCTTTATCGTAATCAATGCCGCGAACATCGACAAGGACTGGGAGTGGATGACTGCTCATGCTGAGGGTTTTGACATTGACATTCAAAACCGCTCTGACTTCTACGGACAGATAGCAGTGCAGGGACCTGACTCAGAGAAGGTGGTCACTGAGGTGCTTGGACTGGAGTGCGCCGAGCTGACATTCTACACCACAAAGACCATAGGAGACGTTATCATAAGCCGCACGGGATATACAGGCGAGGACGGTTTTGAAATTTACGGTACACATAATTATATTAATGAGTGTTGGGACAAGCTCATGGCAAGCGGACGCTGCAAGCCGTGCGGACTTGGTTGCCGCGACACGCTGCGCTTCGAGGTGGGACTGCCTCTTTATGGCGATGAACTCTCTGCTGACATCTCACCGGTGATGGCAGGACTGGGCATGTTCTGCAAGCTCGATAAACCTGAGTTTATAGGTCGTGAGGCTCTCGTTGACCAGAAGGAGAACGGAGTGGAAATGCGTCTTGTAGGCATTGAGCTTGAAGGCAAGGCTATTCCGCGTCACGGCTATGCTGTGCTGAAGGACGGCGAGCAGGTAGGTGAGGTGACAACGGGCTATCACACAATATCCACCGACAAGAGCGTGTGTATGGCTCTTGTGAAGGTGCCGCATAATAAGCTTGGTACGTCTCTGGAAATACAGATCCGCAAGAAGACATTCCCCGGAGTGGTGGTGAAGAAGAAGTTCTACGAGAAACATTATAAAAAATAATAACTAAAAAAATAAAACGACTATGGCAAAAGTAATTGAAGGACTCTATTATTCAGAGTCACACGAGTATGTGAGAGTTGATGGTAAGTATGGTTATATCGGCATTACCGATTATGCGCAGCACGCATTGGGTAATGTGGTGTATGTTGACATGCCTGATGTTGACGATGAGGTTGAGGCAGGCGAGGACTTCGGCGCTGTTGAGAGCGTGAAGGCAGCCAGCGACCTTATCTCTCCCGTTAGCGGTACTGTGGTTGAGGTGAACGAGGCTCTTGAGGACTCTCCTGAGTTAATCAACAGCGATGCCTTTGAGAACTGGATTATCAAGGTGGAGCTTTCGGATGAGTCGGAGCTTGAGAGCCTGATGGATGCAAAGGCTTACGAGGAGCATTGCAAGGAATAAAAAACGAAGAATATGACATACAAGTATTTTCCGCATACGGACGAGGACCTGAAGGAGATGCTTGCCAAGGTTGGCGTGGATTCTCTTGAGGAGCTTTATGCCGAGGTGCCTGAGAGCATACGCTTCAAGGGCGACTATGATTTGCCTGAGGGTAAGAGTGAGATGGAGATACGCCGATTCTTCGATGCGTTAGGCAATGAGAACAAGCAACTTACGTGCTTCGCCGGAGCAGGCACCTACGACCACTATACACCGTCGGTGATTCCGGCAATCGTGCAGCGCTCGGAGTTTCTCACATCCTACACTCCTTATCAGGCAGAGATTTCGCAGGGCACGCTCCATTACATCTTTGAGTATCAGTCGATGATGGCTGAGCTTACTGGCATGGATGTCTCAAACGCATCAATGTACGACGGCACCACAGCCACTGCAGAGGCGATGCTGATGTGTGTTGCCGCAGGCAAGAAAGCAAACAAGGTGCTTGTGTCGGAGACTGTAGACCCTAAGACCATTGAGGTGATCAACACCTACGCACATTTCCACGGTGTGGAGATTGAGATGGTGAAGGCAGTTGACGGTGCCACCGACCGTGATGACTATATGCAGAAGGTTGCGCAGGGTGGCGTGGCTGGTATGATAGTGCAGCAGCCCAACTACTATGGAGTGGTGGAGGACTACAGCGGTTTTGCTGATGCGGCGCATGCCAACAAGGCACTATTAGTTGTGAACAGCATTGCAGCCGACCTTGCCTTGCTGAAGACTCCTGCTGAATGGGGAGCCGACATTGCCGTGGGCGACGGTCAGAGCTTGGGCATTCCTATGACATTTGGAGGTCCGTCGGTAGGCTATATGTGTTGTACTGAGAAGCTGATACGCAAGATGCCGGGACGTATTGTCGGTATGACCAACGACAACCGTGGACAGCGTGCCTTTGTGCTCACGCTTCAGGCACGCGAACAGCACATCCGCCGTCAGAAGGCTACGTCGAACATCTGCTCAAATGAGAGTCTTATGGCGCTCTTCGTCACCATATACATGTCGCTCATGGGCAAGGAAGGCTTGAAGGAGGCTGCGCGTCTCTCATACGCCGGAGCACATTATATGGCTGAGAGGCTCGTTGCCACGGGCAAGTGCAGGCTGGCGTTCAACCGTCCGTTCTTCAATGAGTTCTGCGTGCGTTACGACGGTGATGTTGACGCACTTCAGCAGAAATTCATCGACAACGGCATCTTCGGAGGCATCAAGGTGGCTGACGACACTATCATGTTTGCTGTCACCGAGAAGCGCACGAAGGAAGAGATTGACAAACTGGTAGGTATTGTAAACGAAAAGTGATGAGGCTATGAACAACAAATTATATGGTAATCTGATTTTCGAGCTGTCGAAAGAGGGACGCAGGGGATACTCGCTGCCCGCAAACGACTTTGGCTGTTACGACATACCTGCCGATATCTGCAGGCAGGAGGATGCTGCTCTGCCCGAGTGCGACGAGATGACTGTGGTGCGCCACTACACCAACCACAGTGCAAATAACTTCGGAGTGAACAATGGCTTCTATCCGTTGGGCAGTTGCACGATGAAGTACAATCCCGCAATAAACGAGGAAATGGCAGCAATGCCAGCGTTTACTGGCTTGCATCCGTTGCAGCCATCGGCTACTGTTGGCGGTGCTTTGAAGGTTTGCGGGGAGTTGGAGCGCTCACTGTCGGCAATCTCTGGTTTGAGCGGGTTCACGCTTAATCCTTTTGCCGGAGCACACGGTGAGCTTACAGGACTGATGATAATCCGCGCCTACCACGAGAGCCGTGGCGACAAGAAGCGTACCAAGGTTATCGTGCCCGACTCGGCACACGGCACCAACCCGGCATCTGCCGCTGTCTGCGGACTTGAGGTGGTTGAGGTGAAGAGCACTGCCGAGGGCATTGTGGACGTTGACGACCTGCGCGGATTGCTCGACGACACTGTGGCTGCGATGATGATGACCAATCCAAATACATTGGGACTGTTTGAGCGCAAGATTCCTGAGATAGCACAGCTTGTGCATGACTGCGGAGGACTGATGTATTACGACGGTGCCAACCTCAATCCTATGCTCGGCGCATGCCGTCCTGGAGATATGGGCTTCGACGTGATGCACATCAACCTGCATAAGACATTCTCCACTCCTCATGGAGGCGGAGGACCGGGAGCCGGTCCTGTGGGAGTGCGCAAGGGACTGGAGCAGTTCCTGCCAAAGGCTTCAGAGGCTCGCTCACTTGCCGATGTTAAGGCGATTGACTTTACAGCAGACAATGGCGGCAGAATCTCTGTCGGTCCTTATCACGGCAACTTCGGAGTAATCATCCGTGCATTGGCTTATATCCTCACTCTTGGCAAGGAGAACATTAAGCTTGTCGGTCCGCTGGCAACACTCAACGCCAACTATATAAAGGAGTCGCTAAAGGATGACTTCCTGCTGCCGATTGAGGGACTGTGCAAACATGAGTTTGTGTTCGACGGACTGCGCGACAAGTCTACAGGTGTCACCACCATGGATGTGGCAAAGCGTCTGCTCGACTACGGCTATCACGCACCGACAATCTACTTCCCGCTGCTCTTCCACGAGGCTCTTATGATTGAGCCGACTGAGAACGAGAGCCGCGACACCATCGACGGTTTCATTGCCGTGATGCACAAGATTGCCGAGGAGGCGCGCACTTGTCCCGACACAGTGAAGGACGCTCCGCACAACACTCCTATAGGACGTGTGGACGATGTGCAGGCAGCAAAGCATCCTGTTGTGAAATTTAAGGATATCAGCGCATGAAGACTGACATTATTATTATAGGCAGCGGTCCTGGCGGGTACAGGACCGCTGAATATGCCGCCGCCCATGGCAAGACGGTGGTGATATTTGAGGAGAGCCATCTCGGTGGAACGTGTCTCAATGTTGGCTGCATTCCCACAAAGACCTTTGCCCGTTCGGCTGAGGCAGTGGGTGAGATGCGCAATGCTGAGGCGCTCGGTCTGAAGGCTGTTGAGCCGCAGTTTGCTATGGCAGACATTGTGGCGAGGAAGGATTCTGTGGTGGAGCAGCTCCGTCAGGGTATTGCCAGTGTGCTCTCAGCACCAGGCATAACACTTGTTAATGCCAAAGCCTCGTTTGTTGACGACCACACCGTTGAGGCTGATGGAGAGCGCTATGAGGCTGACAATATCATCATTGCCACGGGCTCTGCCCATAAGTCTTTGCGCCTTGAAAAACTCGACGGGCAGATGTGTGTCACGTCAGACGACCTTCTTTCGCTTACCGATTTACCCAAGCATCTCTGCATCGTCGGTGCAGGAGTGATAGGCATGGAGTTTGCAAGCATCTTCAATCAGCTTGGCGTTGAGGTTACGGTGGTTGAGTTTCTTAAGGAGTGCATCCCTGCTCTCGATTCTGACATTGCCAAACGTCTGCGCAAATCGTTGGAGAAGCGCGGTGTGGAGTTCTTCATGCAGTCGGCTGTGAAGAGTATAGCCGGCGGTTGTGTTACGTTCGAGCGTAAGGGCAAGGAGCAGACCGTTGAGGCAGACCGTGTGCTTGTGGCTGTTGGAAGACGGCCGCGTGTTGAGGGTATCGGATTGGAGAACACTTCGGTGACATTCAGCGACAAAGGCATTTCTGTTGACGACAATATGCAGACATCAGTTCCCGGCATCTATGCCATTGGCGATGTGAATGCCCGTTGTATGCTTGCCCATGCTGCCACGATGCAGGGCTTGCGTGCGGTAAATCATATTCTCGGAAAGACTGATGATATTAGGCTCGACATAATGCCAGCCGCCATCTTCACTCATCCTGAGGCTGCATGTGTGGGCAAGACAGAGGACCAGCTGAAGGCAGAGGGTGTTGCGTTTGAGGTGTATAAGAGTCACTACCGCAGCAATGGACGTGCACTTGCAATGGCTGAGACCGACGGAATGCTGAAACTGATGGCTGCCGCTGAAAGTGGACTTATATTAGGATGTCATGCGTATGGTGCCCACAGTGCCGACATGGTGCAGGAGGTCAGTGCGCTGATGTGTCGTGATACCACAATCGCCCAGCTTAATGACATGGTGCATATTCATCCCACACTGAGCGAAATGCTGCAATTCACTTAACATTGAACACTAAACACTGAACACTAAACACTGATTAAAAGCTCACCGCCAGCATCATGCCTGTTTGGTCTGTGCTTGCGTATGGTAATAGTAGCGCCGATGTCTTTTTGTCGGCGCTTTTTATTATAAGGTGTCGCTGCACCCAAGGGTAAATCCAGTAGGCAATGCGTGTGCCGAGAATACCCACACCTGCTCCGGCAATGATGTCGTTGAGCCAATGGCGGTCGTTATATAGTCGCATTGCTCCAGTGGCTGCAGCCATTGTATATCCTCCGATGGCTATCCATGGCGATGCGTCACGGTATTCCATTCTAAGAAATTCCGCACTCATGAAAGCCGAGGCGGTGTGACCTGAGGGAAAGGAATGATGGTCGCTGCCGTCGGGACGCCATTCGCTGACAAGCATCTTTGTGCCTTTTGACATGCCCTGGGTGATGACAAACGACATGGCGAGCAGCAGCGTGCGGTCTTTCCATCCGTGCTTTGCCTTCACTCCGCAGAGGTCGAGACCGTATGCAGCCACTGCAGGCAGATATGGCATCACCTCGTCAATCCTTATTCTCTTGTGTGTTCCTCCTCCCATTGCGTCGCGCACCTCATGGTTCAGTTCATGGAATGCTCCGTTGCCCACACCGAATGCTCCCGTGGCTATGAGTGCCGCAGGCAGTATGAGTTTTTTAGGCTTGAACTGATGTTCCTTGTGTAGTGTGGAACATGTGTCGGGTACAGTGTCCTGCGTCGATGCGCTGACGGGGGCAGTTAGTGCTATTATCAGAAAAATCAGTAATGACAGTGGTGAAATATGTGCGTTCATAATTTTGTTCTTTTATTTGTTCCGTGCAAAAATACTAAATAAATCATGAATCTACCGTGCATTACGGCATAAAAAATATTAAAACATTGTTTTATATTTTGTTTCGTTGTCAATTATTTGTAAATTTGCAGAAAATAACGCAGAAAAGTTTAACAACGCAGCGACTATGACAGACTATTTCACACAAAACAATGGAAGACGGTTGCCCGAGGGCATACAGTTTTTCGACATGATAAGGCGGGGAAACTATGTTTATGTAGACAAGACCGACTTGGTTTGGCATTTGGCTAACGGCAGAATGTTCAACTACCTCAGCCGTCCGCGCCGTTTTGGCAAGTCTCTGCTTGTTGATACTCTGCGCTGTTACTTCGAGGGTCGCAAGGAACTTTTTGAGGGGTTGAAAATCATGGAACTGGAGAAGGAATGGAAACCAAGTCCTGTAATCCGGCTCGACATGAGCAATGCCGGAGCCACGCCGGAAGAGATAAACAGTTATTTCGATTTTACTTTTGGCGACTTGGAGCAGAAATATAATGTAATGTCAAAGGAGAGCGACAGTCTGGCTGTGCGTTTCAACCGTATTCTCCGTGCCGCCAGCAAAGATGGCGAGATTCCTGTGGCGATACTCATCGACGAGTATGACTCGCCGTTGCAACATTCATGGCACACTCCTGAGCATGAGGCATGCACTGCTATATATAGAAGTGTGTTCGCCGTGTTGAAGTCGTGTATGCAATACGAGCGTTTCGTTTTCCTCACTGGCATCACCAAGTTTACGCAGATCTCGCTGTTCTCCGTGCTCAACAATCTTACCAACATCAGCTTCATTCCTCAGTATGCACAGATATGCGGCATCACCAAGCAGGAGATACACGACAACTTCATGCCAGAGATTGAGGCGATGGCGAATAAGAACGGCTGGACCGTGGAACAGACTTTCGAGAAATTGAAATATAACTACGACGGCTATCATTTCAGCAAGGACAATATGGTGGATGTCTATAATCCCTACAGCCTTGTTATTGCTCTTGCACAAGGTGAGACAGGCAACTACTGGGCTTCATCTGGTGCAACAACCTTGCTGCCAAAGTTTGTGAATAATCTCGAAACGGAGGTGGAAAACCTTGAAAGAACTTATGTGAGAAAATTTATTTTGGAAAGTTCCGATGTCACTGGCGGCGGTGCAAATCTGTTCCTTTATCAGTCTGGCTATCTCACCATCAAGGATTCCAACAACGACGGCTATTATCTCGGTATTCCGAATAATGAAATACGTCAGGCTTTGTACGATGTTGTTATCCCAGCTCTGACATTTCGCAGCCAGAGTGAGGTGCATGTAGAACAGGATATGCTTTTGGATGCCCTGAACTACGGCAGAGTTGACGAGGCGATGACGGTGCTGAAGGCAATGGTTGCCGACGTTCCCTACAGCAACAAGAAGTTGGTGAACATGGGTATGGAGGAGCGCTACCGTTTCATCATCAGCTGTATATTCCGTTCCATCGGTCTGCGCGTGGAGGTGGAGCACATGATGACTGGCGGGCGCATCGACATCGTTGCGTGGGCAATGAATGCCATCTACGTGATAGAGCTGAAACTCCAGAACAATGGCGGATTGGAGGCGGCAAAAAGTCAGATTCTTGCCAACCAATATGCTGAGCCTTTCAAGGGTGACAGCCGCGAGGTGATTCCTCTCGCCATAGAATTGGACGACAACGGCAAGGGTATTCTTTGCTTCAAGCAAGTCTCCGATCAGTAATATTTGTAAATTTGCAGAAAATAATGCAGAAAAGTTCAACAAAGCAGTGACTATGACAGACTATTTCACACAAAACAATGGAAGACGGTTGCCCGAGGGCATACAGTTTTTCGACATGATAAGGCGGGGCAATTACGTATATGTAGACAAGACCGACTTGGTTTGGCATTTGGCTAACGGCAGGATGTTCAACTATCTCAGCCGTCCGCGCCGTTTCGGCAAGTCTCTGCTTGTTGATACGCTTCGCTGTTACTTCGAGGGTCGCAAGGAACTTTTCGAGGGGCTGAAAATCATGGAGCTGGAGAAGGAGTGGAAACCAAGTCCTGTAATCCGGCTCGACATGAGCAATGCCGGAGCCACGCCGGAAAGCCTTAGAGGTTATCTCAATTATGCTTTCAGAGAACTTGAGGAAGACTATGAGGTAAAGACATACGACGGCGACCCTCTTGCCGTGCGTTTTGAAAGTATCTTAAAGAAAGCAAGCCAAAAGGGGAAATGTCCTGTTGCCATTCTTATTGACGAGTATGATTCGCCACTACAGCATTCATGGCATACTCCTGAACATGAGGCTTGCACAGCCATCTACCGCGAGGTGTTTGCCGTTTTGAAATCGTGCATGCAGTATGAGCGGTTCGTTTTCCTCACGGGCATCACCAAGTTTACGCAGATTTCGCTGTTCTCCGTGCTCAACAATCTCACCAATGTCAGCTTCATTCCTCAGTATGCACCGATATGCGGCATCACCAAGCAGGAGATACACGACAACTTCATGCCAGAGATTGAGGCGATGGCTAATAAGAACGGCTGGACTGTGGAGCAGACTTTCGAGAAATTGAAATATAACTACGACGGCTATCATTTCAGCAAGGAGAATATGGTGGATGTCTATAATCCCTACAGCCTTGTTATTGCTCTTGCACAAGGTGAGACTGGCAACTATTGGGTTTCATCGGGAGCCACATCTTTGTTGCCAAAATTTGTGAATGACCTTGAAACGGAGGTTGAAAAACTTGAAAGGACATATGTACAGAAGCATATTCTTGAATCATCCGATGTCACTGGGGGCGGTGCAAGTCTGTTCCTTTATCAGTCGGGCTATCTCACCATCAAAGATTTTGATAACGACGGCTATTATCTCGGTATTCCCAACAATGAGATACGCCAGGCTTTGTACGATGTTGTCATTCCTGCCCTGACGCTTCGCAGTCAGAGTGATGTGCATTCAGAGCAGGGCAAACTTTTGAATGCCCTGAACTACGGCAGAGTTGACGAGGCGATGACGGTGCTGAAGGCAATGGTTGCCGACGTTCCCTACAGCAACAAGAAGTTAGTGAACATGGGTATGGAGGAGCGCTACCGTTTCATCATCAGCTGCATATTCCGTTCCCTCGGTCTGCGTGTGGAGGTGGAGCACATGATGACTGGCGGGCGCATTGACATCGTTGCGTGGGCAATGAATGCCATCTACGTGATAGAGCTGAAACTCCAGAACAATGGCGGATTGGAGGCGGCAAAAAGTCAGATTCTTGCTAACCAATATGCCGAGCCTTTCAAGGGTGACAGCCGCGAGGTGATTCCTCTCGCTATAGAACTTGACGACAACGGCAAGGGCATTCTTTGTTTCGGGCAAGTCTCCGATCAGTAATTTTGTATAGTATCGTCCGTTGCATCTTTAGGAATATATAGTTTTTATCCAAATGTGCCATGTCACACCCCAATGCCCTTTAAACGCCGATAAACATTGGGATTGTGCGGGGTGTGACCTCATGAAAAACGTGGCACCCAACGTCACACCCAACGTTGCACTTTTTAATCTACTGCGTTCTTGCGAGTTGACACTGTGCCGTGGATAATAATACTTGTTTTTGTCAGCTTTCAAGAAAATAATGCCGGCTAAAAACAAAAAACGGACAAAATATTTGTCTGAATAACGTTTTTTCATTATTTTTGCAGTGGCTTAATGTGACAGCTGCCTCGGCAGTAGTAACTTCGCAACAAAATAATAATCAAATAAATAAAAACAATTATGAGACAAACTACAAACAACATTGCACGATGTGTGCTGATGTTATTCGTTATGGCGCTTGCGCCACGGCTTGCGGGGGGGGAGTAGCAGCCGAGAATGAAACAACTGTATCGGTCACAAAGACAGGTGATGGTATAAGCACTAACCCCTATAAGATTGGGAATTATTCGCAGCTTTTAGAGTTTGCCGATTTGGTAAACGGAGGACAAACATCCATTTGTGCCGTGCTCACGGCGGATATTAATACGGGAAATAACATCACGATTAATGCTGATGGAGCCGTAACCACAACACCAGAAAATCAATGGACTCCAATAGGAAGTACCGGTAAAGCATACACAGGAACCTTCGACGGGCAGGGATATGCCATAAAAGGACTATATTACGATGGTAGTACTATGTACGTTGGCTTATTCGGACTGGTAGGCTCTGGTGGCAAGGTCATGAATGTCGGTGTGGTGGACTCTTATTTCAGGAATAAGTCTAGTATATCATCTGTTTATACTGGCGGAGTATGCGGACTAAGCAATGGCAGCATCGAGAACTGCTATAACACCGGCACAGTTTGTGGAAAAAAAGGCTCTGTCGGCGGCGTGTGCGGATGTAATGGCAATATAATAACAAATTGCTACAACTCTGGAAAAATCGTTGGAGAGGGAACTAACACCGGCGGTGTGTGCGGAGCCAATAGCGCGGGTAATAATATCAATAATTGCTACAATACTGGAAAAGTTGCTGGAGGCACTAACGTTGGCGGAGTGTGCGGAAATAATTCTGGTATTATCAGCACATGTTATTACCTGACAGATTGTGTAGAGAATCCAAGAGATTTGTTTGTTTCTGGGGTTACCAAAAAGTCTGCGAAGCAGTTTGAAAGCGGCGAGGTAGCCTGGCAGCTCAACGGCAACACGCTGGAATGTGGAGCCGGCGATGTGCCTGCAGATGCGACGAACTGGAAGTGGTATCAGAAGTTGGGTGAGGGCGGTGACAATTCGCCTGTGCTTAAGAAAAATGGAGAGAACCACATTGTGTATGCCTCAAAGCGGTGCTTCGTGGTGTATGGATGGTCGAACACCAAACCAGGAACTCTCTCTATAGAGCATAATGTCGACGAAGGTGCGGAGCCCGTTCCGTCAGATGCCCCCGATGAAGGCATTAGCCATAGGAATCTGTTTTCATACATTAAGCCCTGCAACAATAGTGGCTGCAGTGGAAGCCCAGTTGAAGAGAAGAAAAACGAAAAGGTGATAAAGTGGCTGAATGACAATAGTAATGATGAATCCAAGTATATCAAGATATCAAGAGAAAATGACAGCGCCCCCTGGAAAACCGACGCGGAAATCACCCTTTATGATGATGACTATTACAACAATCATTTTTGGGCTCCCGTGCCGTTCACGGCAAAGAGCGCGAGCTACACGCGGCAATTCCCAAGCGGTTGCTATTGGACCACGCTCTGCCTGCCATACAAAATCAGCACAACAGGATATCAATGTAAGTTCTACGGCCTGCTGAGTGTGGATACAGACAAGATTACCCTGCAGGAGCTCACGGGAACAGAAGTCGCGGCAGGCACGCCCGTGTTCGTGAAGGCAAACACCGCTGGGGCAGAGATTACATTCACGACCCGGGACGCGGCGATGATACAGGAGCCGATAGAGCCGGCAGGCTCCGGCGACAGGCTCACGGGAACATTCAACAGAGTGTCGTTGTCTGAATCAAAAAAAGGTAACCACATGTTTATAAAACAGGATAAGATGTGGACGGTGGAGGCTACTGGTAAGACGTCAATGAAAGTAAAGCCTTTCCGCGCATACATAGTGCCTGCTGAGACGGGCTCAAACACAGCTCCACAGCGCAGCATCGTGATCGACGGTGAGGCGACTGCCATAAGTGATGCCCTCGACACTCTCAACGATACCAACGCCGAGTATTACGACATGAGCGGTCGCCGCATCAATTCGCTGCAAAAGGGCGTGAACATCATCAGGAGCGGAAACAAAACAAGAAAGGTAATAATCAAATAATTCACGACATCATGGAAAAGAAGAAATATATCAAGCCCGAGATAACGGTAATCGAGATTGACGGCGATTGTCGGATATTGGCAGGAAGCGACACCATTTACCGCGCAGCAGAGAATGATACTTATGATGAAAGCTGGGATGATTATGTAGACTGATTCGCAAAATTATTGATGTATAGGCATTTATTTATGCTTTTATACACAGGGCAGACGCATCAAATTTCGCTTATTTCCAAAAGTTTTGACAAGTATTCCTCGTCCCATCCTGCCTTCAGTCTTTTCAAGTTGAGGCTTCCCTTAGTCGTCTTGTCATTTTTCAAGATTG
>Ga0129317_1001619_pt1 | contig 15585 bp, 13 predicted proteins | sample Cm1ome_FD_94430 | JGI IMG/M metagenome (GOLD analysis project Ga0129317, IMG submission 94430) | Eastern black-and-white colobus group fecal microbial communities from Wisconsin, USA - Cm1105 metagenome | ecosystem: Host-associated > Mammals > Digestive system > Large intestine > Fecal | place... | reverse complement strand
GAGAAGATTGGCTTCACTTACTACATGATACACACTGCCGAGAGGTTCATGACACCTCAGCTCATGCCTCTTGTCATATTCGTCATCCTGTCCATAACTGAATTCGTGACTGGTACGAACTGGGGAATGTACATCATAGCACTTCCTATCGTCATTCCTCTTGCAATGGACATGGGTGTGAACGTGGCTTTGGCAGTCAGCGCCGTCGTATCCGCCGGTGTCTTTGGAAGCCATATTTGCTTCTATTCCGATGCCACAGTAATTACATCTGCTGCAACGGGATGCGACAACTTTGCCCATGCAAAGACACAGGTGCCATACGGGCTTCTTGCAGCGGCGATAACAATGGTCATGTATCTTATCGCAGGTTTCATTTTCTAGAACCTATAGCCAAAACCAAGGGTTTTTGAGTTTTCTCGTGTCATAGAGCCTTGAATTGTCGTATCATTGAAGAGGAGGTTCCTCTATGCACTACGATTTGAAGAGATGTCTATGTGGGGATTTTCAAACGATTGAAATTGGAAAGCTTTCACCCAGAAGCTACTTCATACCATATCCGACCAAGGAGGCTGCTTCATCCTGCACGCTGCTGGAGAAGCGCTACAGGTCACCTCTTGTGAAGGTTTTGAACGGAACATGGGATTTCATCTACTATGACGATCCAAACGATCTCCCATCCTCCATAGAGACCGATTCCTCAAAGACCGATGCCCTTGAATTTGGCACTATAGACGTACCTTCATGCTGGCAGTTCAAAGGCTATGGGAAGCCTGCATACATAAACCTTCGCTACCCGTTCAGATTTGCACCACCAAAAATCCCTGTTGACAAGCCCGTTGGTTGGTATTTCAGTGTTCTGGATGGAATAAGGCACGCACCAAAGGGCGAGTGGAACCACATTGGACTGTATAGGACGTTCTTTGATGTTGGAGATGCCTCCAAAAAGTACATACTTTCCTTCCTTGGCGTTGCAAGCTGTATGGAGCTGTACATAAACGGCTCGTTCGTAGGGTATTCCGAGGAGTCCCATAATACTGCTGAGTTCGATGTCTCTTCCTTGGTTCATGAAGGCTCCAACGAAATGCTTGTTTTGGTTCGTAGATGGTGCAACGGAAGCTATCTTGAGTGTCAGGATATGTTTAGAAACAATGGTATATTCCGCGATGTTCTGCTTAGAATCTCCAATAAATCAGATATCTGGGACATTGATTTCAAAACATACAAACATGAATGCCTGTATGATGCAAAGATAGATGTCGAGGTTTCAGGCTCTCTTGAGGTGTCGGTCTCCCTTGAAGGCCATGGACTGCTTTTGAAAAAAACGTTGGTTTGTAGGGATTCCTGCGGAGGCACCCTTTCCTTCTGTTTCAAGGACCTTGATGTTTTGGAGTGGAACGCAGAGCAGCCGAACCTCTACGACCTGTTCATTGAAACGAAGGATTCATGTGTGCACCAAAGGGTTGGATTCAAGGATATCGGCATAAAGGGAAGAGTGTTCCTCGTGAATGGAAGGCCCGTGAAGCTCAAGGGCGTGAACCATCACGATACCAGCCCAACCAACGGCTATGCGATGACCTCTTTGGAGATAGAGCGGGATGTGAAGCTGTGCAAGCGGTTCAACATAGACACAATCAGAACCTCCCACTATGCACCTGACCCGTTGCTTTTGGAGCTTGCAGCCCAGTATGGACTCTACGTTGTGGATGAAGTGGACTTGGAGACTCATGGGGTCTATGTGCAAAAGCTCCCGCCTTCGATGAACTGGCTCTCCAACGACCCAAAGTGGAAACCTCGTTATGTAGATAGAGCGGTAAGACACTACAACAGAGACAAGCTGCTTGCTACTCCAATTGTCATGTGGAGCCTTGGAAACGAATCGGGCGACGGATGCAACACCTATGCTATGTACGAGTTCTTCAAAAGTGTCACTTCCATTCCAATCCACTATGAAAGCGCTGTCCATGCAAGGCGCAAGGCATATGACGTTGCAAGCCAGATGTATCCGCCTGTCAAGGATGTTGCTGCTGCGGGAGAGGGGAAGAGCCGTACAAGACAGTTCAACGACCGTCCGTACTTTTTGTGCGAGTACGCCCATGCAATGGGGGTTGGCCCTGGGAACATGGAGGGCTATTGGAACGAGATATACAAACATGAAAGCCTTATGGGCGGATGCGTATGGGAGATGGTTGACCATGCGGTCATGCATAAGGATTCAAAAGGGGAAGTCCATTACGAATATGGAGGCGACAACGGGGAGTGGATACATGATGGGAACTTTTGTGTGGATGGAATCTTCTATCCAGATAGAAGTCCTTCTACAGGTGCGTGGATCGTTCGCCATGCCTACAGACCAATGAGGTTTTCAAGGGTGGATGGTTCCATCTTTGAGGTGTTCAATACAACAGGATTCACCCATGGCAGTGCGTTTCGCATAGTCTGTACGGTTGGATTGTTTGCATCCTTTTACATTGACATTGATGTAGCGCCTTTGGAACGCAAGTCGTTTGATATTCTGACCTACATGCCAATTGGTACGACCTTTGACGGCATGGAGTTCGTTAGGTTCGATGTCTATGATGCAAATGGTGCTTTGGTTGGAACCGACCAGATTGAAATCTCAAGACCTGTTCTTCCTTGTCCAGAGATTACGGAAGCCTCTGTTCAGCTGCCTTCGTTCATGGAAACGCCAAAGACTCTGCTTTTCAGAGCGGCTACAGACAATGACAAACCTTTGTTCAGACCCAATCCAATGAAGAAGTGGTACTTGCAAAGGGAGGATGTGTTCGAAAGGAAGCCTCTTGCCAACGGTGGCTTTTGCACTATGTCCAACATCATCGCCGCTGGGAACAGGTTTCTGTGTGTGGACGAGTACCGCTGTTGTTCCGCACCGCAGGGGTTTGAAGAGGCTGTGTTCGTGAAATCCGTTCTTCATCCTGTGAATGCACATGGGACGATTCCACGTTTTGGGAAGACGTTCAAGCTCGACTCGTCGTTCGACGCTGTAAGGTGGTTCGGCCGTGAAGGGGAGACATACGAGGATATGAGGGAACAAAGTCCAGTAGAGCTGTGCGAAAGGCGCGTTTGTGGGATGACGGAACCAAACATAAGGCCTCAGGAAAGCGGAAACCGTTGCGATACCCAATGGGTGGAGATTGAGAACGATGATCTTGTCGTTAGGTTCAACGCTGTTGGAAAGCCTTTCAATCTTGGAGTAAAGTCGTATTCGGATCTTGAACTTTCAGGAATGAGGCATAGAGAGGATGAGGCGAGAACAGGGACCTATGTGACGCTTTCTGCATTCCAGCAAGGCATTGGTACAGGAAGTTGCGGGCCTTATACCTTGAAGGAGCATATGTATTCTGCAAAGAAGGATTATGAGATATGCTTCGTTGTTGCATGGAGGAGGAAGTAGACCATGGAATGCAGGACTTTGGACCTTGATTCATTGCTTGAAGATGTAAAGGGAATAGTGCTTAAGGCTGCACCCCTTATGGACATGGACACGGCACAGGTCTTTGAAAAGGACGGAGTGGCCAACCTTGTCACAAGTGCGGACTTGGCGGTTCAGCATTGCCTTGCAAAGGAGCTTGTCGCACTTGTTCCCGGCTGTGGGTTCTTTGGAGAGGAGGAGCATCTTTGCACGAAAGGCGATGGACGCAGGTGGATAGTGGACCCCATAGACGGAACCGCGAACTTCACAAGGCGTTTGGGCCAGTCCGGGATATCGGTAGCTTTCGTGGATGGCGACGACATTCTTCTTGGCGTTGTCTACAACCCTGTCTCCAAGGAGATGTTCTGGGCTGTGAAAGGGAAGGGTTCGTTCCTGAACGGAAAGCCTCTTCATGTCTCCAACCTTGATTTCCAACACAGCATATACTGTACAGCCTTTAGCCTTTACCGCAAGGAGTTTGCACAGGTGTGCAACGACATTCTCATGGACGCATATTTCCAATGCGCAGACTTCCGCCGATTTGGGGCGTGTTCTCTTGAGATGTGCTATCTTGCCGCTGGAAAAGTCGATATGTTCTTTGAGATACGTCTTTCTCCTTGGGACTACTGTGCCGCAACGCTCATCGTAAGGGAGGCTGGGGGCTTTGTAGAGGGCTTTGACGGAGCTTCTCCTTCGTTGGAAAAACCCTGCCCTTTGGTCGTTGCCAATTCAAGGGAGAATCTGGAAAGGCTGAAAGGCATCATAGCAAGGCATTTGAAGGAAGTTCCATACAAAGATTGACGGTTTTTTCTACAGGATTCCAAGCCCTTTTAGAAACAAACCTATGTTCCTTTTGTATTCGTCAGGGTGGTCAATGACGCTTTGTGCATGGGCGGATCCTTTGTATAGACAAAGCTCCTTCTTTCCTTTCTTGGCTTCATATACTTCATGGACCATTCTGGTTGGAACGAAGGTGTCTGCATCTCCATGACAAAAGAGCACTGGTATGCTGGTTTCCTTCATTGCCTTCTTTGCGTCTATGGCGTAGAAATTCCATTTGAAAAGCCTTTCTATGACTTTTGAGCCAATCTGCATAGTAGGCCAGGACGGAAGATGCATGGATTTGAACACGGCACGGGCTTCTTCTTCCATACTGGAATAACCACAGTCGTCAATGGCGAACGAAAGCTCTGGTATGAGGTGTGCTGTCTGCATGACGACTGCACCTCCCATGGATTCTCCAAGAAGCCCCCATGTACAGTCCTTTCCAAAGCGTGTCTTGATGTAGTTGAAGAGATCCTTGAGGTCCAGAGACTCGGAGTATCCCATGCTACAGCATACTCTCTTTCCTTTTGTGTCCATCCTGTCGCTTTTGCCGTGTGCTCTGTGATCGTAGAGCACGACATGGAAACCGTAGTCCAACATGATCTTCGCATAGGGGTACATTGAGCTGTAGTTTCCTGTGTAGCCATGTACTATCACGATGGCTTTCTCTGGGGCTGAGGCATCGGTCTTGTCCATTGTGGGGTGCATGACGATTCCCCTTAGGGTGTAGCTTCGTGGTGAGACGAACGAGAAGTCTTCGTGTGGATGGGTGCTTTCAAGGGCGTTGCAATCGAAATGATGTACTTCCTTGAGGTAGTCCCTCGATTCTTCGTGGGAGTGGACCTTTGGGCGTGTGAGCATGGATACGAATTTGTCTGTCGCCACGGCGATTGAGGTCAGGATTAGAAGTACTGCGGCGAGTAGGGCTATGGTTGCTGTCATCATGTCCAAAAGATAGTCGTTGGTTCTTGGGACGGCAACCCTTGAGGAGCCTCTGGTGGTTTTCTCAGGGGTGATCCGGGGAATTAATCAATCACTTTTACAAAATATTTGTTGACAGATACCACAAGCCGTGTTTTCATCTACATAGAGTTTGGTTTTTCATTGTAAATCCTTAAGCTGTAAGCAAACGTTTGCATATGACTGGATGGGTGCAGTGGAACATGGTGCAAACGTTTGCATATCCAAAAGGGCGGTTGAAGGCCGCTCAAAAGGGAAGGAAATGGCGAAGTATACGACGTTGAAGGATGTTGCTCAGAAGGCTGGAACCACCATTGGAACGGTTTCGTATGTCCTCAACGGGAACGGAGAGAGGTACATAAGCGAAGAGACCCGTCGCAAGGTCATGGAAGCTGCAGAGGAGCTTCATTACATCCGTGACAAAGGAGCCTCCTCCCTCAAAGGCGGCCATCGCAGGCTCATAGGTATCCTCATCCCTCAGTTCGAGAACCAGTTCTTCACCCGCATAGTCATGGCTGCGGAGGCCGTCTTCGTCAAACATGGCTACGACATGATAATCACCAACACATTGGACGACCCGGAGAGGGAGAAGTCCGTAATCCGCAGGATGCTTGAGCAAAGGGTGGACGGCATAATCGTCACGCCAACGGCAAAGGGAGCTGAGAACACGGAGCTAGCACGCAGCGTTGGAATGAAAATGGTCGTCGTTGACCGCCCGTTGGAAGGGGTGAAAGACTACTACTGGGTCACTACCAACAACTACGGCTGTGGATTCAAAGGCATAGAATACCTAATGTCAATGGGACATGAAAAAATAGGGTACATTGGCTGGGCTTCTGGAATCCCTGATTTGGAGGCTCGCGAAAAGGCTGCGCTGGATGCGGCTGGAGACAAGGCCATGGTGTATGTGGAGAACGGTGAGTTCTCCGCTGCGGAGGGCGGCAGACTTACAAGGAAGATACTTGAAGAGCATCCTGACATAACGGCTCTTTTCTACTGCTTCAACATACAGGCCCAGGGAGGGGTGAACGAGCTTAGGAAAATGGGTAGGACGATTGGAAAGGACATATCCGTCATGCTCATTGGAACACCAATGTGGACCTATACGGGACTCAATGATTTTTCAAGGTTGGACATGGGCGACATGGCACTTGGAAACACCGCTGCACAGGTACTGCTCGACCAGATACAGGGCAAGCCTATGCAGCCAAAACAGTATATTCATGACTGCAGCGTCATAGAAGGCGACTCTGTCTTGAAAATAAACTAAAGGAGGGGAAGGAAGTATGAAAAAGATCCTTACCACAGTTATGGTTCTCGCTCTCGTTGCAATGTGTGCATTCGCACAGGCGGCACAGGAGGAGGTTTATCCAAACAAGAACATCAATCTCACGGTACCCTACGGTGCAGGTGGAACAACAGATTTGACAGCACGAGCACTTGCAAACGCAATGGGAGGGAAGCTTGGAGTCACAATCAACGTAATCAACACTCCTGGTGCTGGTGGAAGCGCAGGTACTCTCAACGTCCAGAACGCAAAGAACGATGGATACTCGCTTCTTGCCAATGGAATGCTCGCATTCTGCACAATGCCAATCAATGGCTACACTGACAAGACCTTCCGTGAATGGGACATTTGGATTGCAACATATGCACCAAACGTAATCGTCGTTCCTGCAGACTCCCCATTCAACACAATTCAGGACCTCGTTGAGGCAATAAGGAAGAATCCTGGCCAGATTACAGCTGGTACTGCTGGCATTGGTTCCGGCGGACACTTTGGAGCAGAGGTCGTCAAGGCCATCGCCGGCGCTGATTACAAGCACATCACATACGCTGGTGGAGCTGCTGCATTTACAGCAACGCTCTCCGGTGAGGTTCAGTTCTGCCCTCAGCTTCTTGCTGAGTACAAGGATGCAATCATTGGCGGACAGGTCAAGGCCCTTTGCACGCTTGCAGAAGAAGACATCACAATCGCTGATGGAGTCACGATTCCTTCGATCAAGGACTTCTATCCAGAAGCTGCAAAGTTCCTCCCAATGGGCGAAGTCACAGGAATCCTCGTTCCAAAGGGACTTCCAGAGTCATACCTTGAAAAGCTCGATGAAGCCTTCGCCGTTGCAGTTAGGGACAAGGCCTTCTTGGATTTCTGCGAATCAAAGAGCTTCTCTGTAAACGTCTATGACAGACAGCACTCCCAGGAGTTCATGGAGAACTTCGCATCAAAGGCTTGCTGGCTCATGTACGATGCCGGTGCGGTCACAATCAGCCCATCTGACTATGGTATCAACAGACTGTAGTTCCAATTCTTGAACGCTCCGTCCCAAAGAACTGGGACGGAGCCCATATTTGTTAGGATTTTAAAAATGGATAGAAACATCAAGGATTTCGTTTTTTCCTTTGTCCTTGCTGCTCTTGGAGTCTACTTTGCAATAGAAGGATTTTCCATATACAAAAGGGTTGCAGGACCACCTTTCAAGATTGAGAAGCTTAGCCTGTCACCAGGTTTCCTGCCGTTCATTCTTGGCATTCTTCTCGTTTTCTTCAGCGTTCTTCTTTTCTTTTCCACAATGAAAGGGGAAAAGGACTTTGGCGCTGCCTTCGTGGAGCGTTGGAAGGTCGTTGGCAAATGGTTCGCAGACGCCTCTCGTAACAAGGACTACTATTTCACCATTGGTGCGGTAGTCATAATGTTCATCTATTCGTATCTGCTTTTGAGCGTTCTGCCCTTCTGGGCTGCATCACTCATCTTCCTCGTTGGCATATTCCTATACCTGAAGGCCGGAGTATGGTGGAAGTCCATCATTGTCGCAGTGGCGGCAGTAGTCTTGACGGTGGTTATCTTCAAGTACTGCTTCAACGCAGCTCTTCCTTGAGGTGAAACATGGCATTTCAGTACATATCAGCAGCATTTGCAACAGTCTTCCAGCCAATGAACCTTCTTGTCATTTGCCTGTCCACATTGGCGGGACTTGTGATGGGTATGCTTCCAGGCCTTTCCGCAACGATGGCCATAGCTCTTTTGACTGGACTTACATACAACTTTCCAACTCAGACAGCAATAATAGCGTTGCTTTCCATCTACGTTGGTGCAATTTCAGGCGGTTGCCAATCGGCAATCCTTCTCAACATTCCAGGAACTCCTGCATCCGCAGCCACAGCCCTTGACGGACATCCAATGGCCAAGAAGGGACGCGGCGGTCTTGCAATCTTCCTTGCCACTACGGCAAGCTTCATTGGAACGTTCCTGAGCGTCATCTTCGTAATGACCCTTACACCGGTTCTCACAAAGCTTGCTCTCAAGTTCACATCCTGGGAGTTCTTCCTCCTTTCCATCTTTGGAATCCTGATTTGCGGAACCATTACTTCAACGGAATCTCAGGTCAAAGGATGGATAAGCGGTATCCTTGGGCTTATGGTCGCCATGATAGGTTTGGATTCCGTGAACACGATACCCCGTTTTTCATACGGAAACGTCAACATGATGTCAGGCATCCAACTCATACCCGTCATGATAGGACTCTTTGGCTTCCCAGAAATCATCAAGGCCTTCAAGCTGAACAACGATGAACAGGTCATTCCTTCAAGCAAGTTCGAGGCAAAGGAAGGTTTCAGGCTCGTTGGCCGCAACATAATCTCAATCGTTCGCTCAGCGGCAATAGGGGTTGGCGTTGGAATCATCCCCGGTGTTGGCGAAGACACCGCTGGTTGGCTTTCATATTGGGCTACAAAGAGCCTTTCCCCTGAAGAGGAGAAGAAGACCTTTGGATCCGGAAACCCTCGTGGGGTCATTTCCGTAGAGGCTGGAAACAACGCCTGCATTGGAGGAGCCATCATTCCTGTCCTGTCGTTGGCAGTTCCTGGGTCTGCTCCTGCAGCCGTCCTTTTGGCTGCATTCTACATGCATGGCTATAGACCTGGTCCTCTTCTTATGACCGAGTCTCCAAGCTTCCTCTACAACGTGTGCATATACATTGCCATTGCATCGTTCTGCATGTGGCTCCTTGCACTGGTACTCTCGAAGGGAACGGTCAGGATCCTTGGAATTCCAAAGAAATATCTCATGCCAATCATCTACACACTTTGCGTGATAGGTTCCTACCTCATCAACTACAACATGTTCGATGTCAAGGTCATGTTCGTCTTTGGAATCTTTGGAACTCTCCTTACCTCGCTGCACTTCCCAGCCGCTCCGTTCCTCCTTGGTGTAATCCTTGGACCTATGTGCGACTCCAACCTCAGAAGAGCGCTGAACCTTTCCAACGGTTCTCTTTCTCCTTTGGTACAGCGTCCAATATGCATATTCTTCCTGGTTCTCATTGTAGTCATGATCCTTGCCCAGCTTGGAGTCTTCAAGAAACTCATGGGGAAGAAGGCATGATACAGAAGGCTGACGGAATCTTCTACGCCCCTCAATCCACAGGGAAGGTCGTGAAGACGGTATCCGACGGGGAGTTCCGCTACTCCGTCATTGGTCTTGACCATGGTCACATATACGCCATGGTCAACGGCCTCACTGAGGCGGGGGCCACGCTCAAGGATGTCTATGACCCGGACCCCGCAAAGGTCAATGCTTTCATAGCCCGATTCCCCTGCGCCCACCCTGTCTCCTGCGCCGACGAGATTCTGCTGGATTCCTCCATACAGCTTGTGGCTTCTGCAATCAGACCTGACAAGCGGGCTTCGTTGGGTGTGGCTGTCATGAAAAGCGGTCATCACTATTTTACGGACAAGCCTGGAATGCTCACGTTCGATGACCTAAAAATCGTACAACAGGTACAAAAAGAGACCAATCGTTGGTTTATGGTCTATTTTGGAGAGCGTATACATGTGGAGGGTGCTGTATGCGTCCAACGTCTTATAGACGAAGGAGCCCTTGGCCGAGTTCTCTCTGTGACCATCCTTGCTCCCCACCGTTTGAACAAGGAGACCCGTCCAGGCTGGTTCTTCAATCCTGATGAGAACGGTTCTATACTGTGTGACATTGGATCGCATCAGTTCGAACAGCTCCTTTCGTATACTGGAGCCCGCAGCGGGCGAATAGAGTACAGCGAGGAGCGCAATTTCAACAATCCCGACCATCCACATTTCACTGACTTTGGGCAGGCCATCATAGGTTTGGACAATGGTGCAACAGGCTATATAAGGGTCGATTGGTTTACACCCCCAGGGTTATCGGCTTGGGGCGATGGCAGGGTTTTTATCGTGGGTACGAAGGCTACGGTTGAGATCCGCAAGTACATAAACGTTGGCGTTTCCATGGAAGGTGACAATGTGTTTCTGGTGGATGCAGACGGTGAGCATGTCATAAATGCGACCGGCAAGGAGGGTTTTCCTTTCTTTGGCGCATTCGTCCGCGACTGCCTTGACGGGACGCAAACCTGTATGACGCAGGAGCATGTCTTCGAGAGCATGAGGCTCACTCTTGAGGCTCACCAGAGGGCCTGTGCAAACGATTTGCATTAGGGTTTTTGGCGTATGAGATACGGTTTCTGTACAGGATTCGCTTCGACCCCTCTTTGGGCCATACAGGGTTCCATGCTTGCAAGAATACGGGATGCAGGCTTCGACTATGCCGAGCTTCCCGCCATGAGTTTTGCGGACATGGATCCCTGTGAGTTTTCTTCTGTGCTTGGAGCTTTTGAGACCCCTGTCGCATGCAATCTCTTTCCTGGTAGGATTCCATTGGTTTCCTGGGAAAGGGATTTGTGCGTCATCTGCGATTACTTGGATGTTGTGCTTTCCCGTGCCGTCTCCCTTGGAATAGGAAAGATCGTCTTTGGAAGCGGTGCTTCCCGCAGCTACGACCCTTCGTGTATGTCGTTCGATGAGGCAATGGAGCGTTTGAGGGAGCTTGTTTCGTCTGTGGTGGTTCCAAAGGCCAGCGAATATGGTGTGACCATTCTCCTTGAGCCGTTGAAACGGGGTGAATGCAACCTAATAAACACAGTGGAGGAGGGGTATTCGTTTGTCTCTGACATTTCCTCCCCACAGTTCTTGCTCATGGCGGACATCTACCACATGAATTCCAACGGCGAAGACCTCTCTACTTTGGTCTCTTCCTTGGATAGGATACATCATATCCACATTGCAGGGCATGAGCGTTCTTTGGAGGACACTCTTTGCAATCCATATATTCTACGTGCTTTGTCTTTGCTTAAGTCCTGCGGCTACGATGAGACGATTTCCTTCGAAACCTGCGACGGCGACATGGCTGCTGCGCTGAAAACTCTCAAAGCCATCATTTAGTTTTTTGGTATGTGAATCTCATTGGTTTTCTTCAGTAGGCCTGAAAAAACAGGTTTCGGAAGAAAATTTTCTTCAGTAACGCCCAAAAATCGAAAAAATGAAGAAACAGACCCCAAAACCTGTTGGTCTGCAGTGTGGTCAAAAAGGCTTTTGGGAGGAATTCCTTTAAGGTAAAAGAGGTAAATGCATCGCTTTGATAAATTTCAAAGGTTTGTAGGTTGTGTTTTTGACATTTTTAAGAGGATTTTTAAAAGTGTTTTTGATGGAATTCAAAGGATTCCATTGGTTTTCATGTTGGTTTTATAATGGGTTTTTCGGAAGATTGTAATTAAAATGCTGTGTTCAACTTCATGTATAAAAGAGGGTAGGGGTTGCCTTCTTCGTCAAAGTCCGTTCTTTTGTATTCCTCGAAACCCATGTGCCGATAGAATCCAACGGCCTGAGGGTTCTGTTCGTTTACTGTAACCTCATTGATTCCGTAATTGCGGATTCCATATTCAAGGAGCTTTCTGCCAAGTCCTTTGCCTCGTTCCAGAGGAGAAAGAAACAGCATTTCCAACCTATTGTTTTCCATGCCCATGAAGGCAACAGGTCGGCTTGGGGCCTTTTCTGCAATTATGAGGTGTTCGACCTTCATCAATGCACAGGGTACAAATTCTTTGATTTTCTTCACCTCTTCACTGGAAAGGAACAGGTGTGTACTCCTAACGGAGTCCTCCCAAACTGCCACCAGTTGGTCTACAAGCCTAGGGTTTCTGTCTTTCACTTCATAGAGGTTCATAGCCTCATTCTACAGTCAGGAATACTTTGACTCAATAAAACTTGAAATTTTAGCTTCTGGTTTTCCATATAAAAAGACATGATTGTATAATCTACTCCATATAAATAGGATAAATCTTTTTTTGACGTACTTTGCAAACGTTTTTCAGTTATTTTTGCCGTACTTTGCATTGTTTCAATGTGGTTGAGAATTAAAGAGTGGTAGTTGGTGTAGTGCGCTTAATAAGCTTAGTGGGTGTAGTGAAGGCCGTTGCAAAAACGGCCCTGAATGAGATCACTGCTTCTTCATCTGCCGTAGGAATGCAAAGACTGCAAGAGCGGTTATGGCAATTCCATAGCCTAAAACCCACAACATGTGGGGAAGGGCAGTGGAGAAGTTTCCTGCAACTACAGCGCGTTCGAATTCGACTGCATGGATGAACGGCAGCAGGCTGGCGATCTTTTCAAAGACGCTTCCAAGCATGGAGATATTGAACCATATTCCGGAAAGCCATGCAGAAAGGTTTGTAAGAAGGGCTCCGCACAGGCCTCCTACCTGAGTCTCTGTCAACGTGCTTCCGCAAAGGAGTCCTAGAGAGGCGTAGAACAACGCCGGAACAAGAATAAGCAAAACGCTCCATAGGACGTTGATGGTGATTTCCAAACCCAGAATCCACGCTGCAACGTAGCATAGCAAAGCCTGTGCAATGGCAATTGCAAAGAATGGAAGCATGTAGCCCAGTACGAAATCCAAAGGTTTCATTGGAGTCGTGTAGAGCCTTTGGAGAAACGATGTATCTCTGTCCTTTGATACAAGCTGCCCTGCAAACAATGTTATGAACGATAACCCAAATACCGTTATGCCTGGTGTAAGGGTGTTCAGTTCAAACATCGAAACCGGAATGTTCGATTGTATCAGACTCAAAAGCAACAGCAGAACCAACGGAAACCCAAGACCAAAGCCCAGAGTCAAAGGATCTCTTAGGATCTCCTTGAATGTTCTTCCTGAAAAGGATGCCATTCGACTCATGCCTTTGCCTCCTTTGATGTGCCTTTTGATGCGTTCTTCACAATCTCTATGAATGCACTTTCTATGTTGTCCTTGCCACTTTTGGCCTTCATCTCCACGGCTGTGCCGCAGAACACAAGACGGCCTTCTTTCATGATGCCTATCCTATCTGAAAGGGCTTCCGCCTCCTCCATGTAGTGGGTCGTCAGTACAATGGTCATCTTCGATTTCAACTCGCGGATGGTTTCCCAAAGCTCGCTGCGGGCAATTACATCAAGTCCAAGTGTGGGTTCGTCCAAAAACAGTATCTTAGGTTCGCTGATCAGTGCCATTGCAAGGCTGAGTCTTCGCTGCCAGCCTCCTGAGAGCTTTGCGGCTTTGCGTGCGGCAACCTGCGAAAGGCCAAACGACCCCAAAGATTCACGGACCTTCCTTGACGTTTTTTCCTTGTCAAAACCATGGACTCCGCACATGAGCTTAAGGTTCTCCTTGACGCTGAGGTTCCTTGCAATCGCCGATTGCTGGGGGGAGACTGCAATGATCTTCTTCACATTAGTTGGACGGGACTTTACGCTCATGCCGTTTACGAAGGCATCTCCGCAAGTGGGGGAGCTTACGCACGAAAGCATCTTTATGGTAGTTGTTTTTCCCGCACCGTTTACACCTAGAAGAGAGAAGAGTTCCCCTTGGTATATGGTCAGGTTCAAGGAGTCAACGGCCCTTACGTCCTTGTAGTCCTTTGTAAGGTTCTTTGTCTCGATTGCGGTCGTCATGTCCGGCATCCCCTTCATTCTCCTTTTTCTTGTTCCTTCTTTCTCAGTTCAAGTCTTAGCTTGAGTCCTTCGAAGACATTGGTGAGGCAGGTGCTTGCCATGTCTGCATCCAGGTTCAAAAACGAGGTCGCCTGCATTGCGGCTATTCCGTGTACCACTGACCACATCTCAAGATGAAAAAGCTGTGCTTCTTCGTGTGGTAGGTCATAGTTCGCCATGAGCATGGATACTATCTCTTCGAAGCTTGCATTCTGGACATCCTCTTTTTCATTCGTTCTGTCTCGCATGAACAATAGGTTGAATATATTTCTTTCATCCTTTGCAAACTGGATGTATGCCATGCCGCTGGCCTTGTATGGCGGATACTTCGTCTCTGACATTGCCTGCCATACATAAGAATGGTAGAACTCGTTGGCCTTGTAGATGACGCTGGCAAGCAACTCCTCCATTGTGGAGAAATTGTAGAAAAGCGGTTGTGTGGAACAGCCTATCCGACGTGCTAGGTTGCGGGCGTTCAGCGATTCCACTCCGTTTTCTCGTACCATCTCGAATGCCGTGTCTATGATTTGCTGTCTGTTGGTCTTTGCTTTTGGTGGCACTTCAAACCTCTTATAACGCATGTTATATAACTATTGTTATAAAATGTAAACCCCTATTGCGAAACACAGAGACATCGGTCTAAAAAGTTCAAAATCCGGTCTAGAAGGCCTTTTCACCCCTTGCGTGTGGCCAACTCGTGGCATATCTCGTCATATGCGGCTTCGTCGAGCTTGTAGTGTCTGTGGTAGAGGAAGTAGGCGGCCAGCATGAATGCAAGAGGAACGACCGTGATGCAAAGAAGAAGTCCCGTGGTCTGCGAACGCTGCACGTGGGAGAGAACGCCTTCGATTGCACTGAGCTTTTGGGCTTCCGTGATGAGACTGCGTGCCGCTTCGTTCTCGTATTCCGATATCTGGTTGGTGAGGCCTGTCACGCCAAAGAGCAGGTAGGAGGCCGATGTTATCACGACCACCAAGGCTCCGCCCATTTTGGTGAAGAACGGGCGCAGGGATGTGATGATGGCTTCGCTTCGTGAGCCGTTCTTGTATTCGTTGTATTCCACGGTGTTCATGATGGATATCATCATGATCAAATAGAAGCAGTACTGTCCAAAGTTGGCCAACATGTAGCCTACTGTTATGAGGTGGAACTTTGTCATTGATGTGCCAAGTGCAAGGCCGGGGATGAGCATTGTAACGTAGCCTACTATGGAGATGACTTGCATTATGGACATGAGCTTCTTGCGCGGAACCTTTTTGGAGATTGAAGGATAGAACACCATTAGGATCGCCGTTGCGGACATTCCAATCGTGGTGAAGAGCGAGTAGAGGCCGCCGTTGTAGCCAAACTCGAAGTAGATGTAGGTTGAGCCTATGCCGCCAAGGACGATTCCACTTCCTATCTGCTGCAGTAGGAATATGAAGGAGACCCATAGCAACTGGTCGTTGTGGGTTATGGTCTCTATGATCATCCTAAGGCTTATGCGAGGTGCCGGCTCCTTGAGGTTTTCACGGTTCTCCTTCACTCCAAAGAATATGAAG
>Ga0129317_1001615_pt1 | contig 15693 bp, 16 predicted proteins | sample Cm1ome_FD_94430 | JGI IMG/M metagenome (GOLD analysis project Ga0129317, IMG submission 94430) | Eastern black-and-white colobus group fecal microbial communities from Wisconsin, USA - Cm1105 metagenome | ecosystem: Host-associated > Mammals > Digestive system > Large intestine > Fecal | place... | reverse complement strand
ATGTATAGTTTATCAGCTTTATAAAACTCGTTGGTCAAAATCATCAGAGCGCTAATCGCGGTATTAAATTGTAACTTTTCAAAATCATCAGTAACCTTTTTAACCGTCACGTTATAAATGTAGTCTAGTTTTCCATCATTGGTATTTGTGAATTTATAAGTAAATTCATTTTCACTGAAGAGACGATAAACTCGATCTACATATCTCTTCGCGCCTTCTAAACCTTTATTAGACCAAGGAAGGCTTGCTTCTAATGGCCCCATAAACATCTCATAGAGTCTTAAAGTATCCGCTCCATAAGCTAAAACAACATCATCAGGATTAACAACATTCCCTCTTGATTTGCTCATCTTTTCCATATTCTCGCCAAGAATCATTCCTTGATGGAAGAGTTTTTTAAATGGTTCAGGTGTTTTAACAATGCCTAAATCGTATAAAAACTTATGCCAAAATCTAGCATAGAGTAAGTGGAGAACTGCATGTTCTGCCCCACCGACATAAAGATCTACTGGGAGCCAATGTTCAAGTAGTTTAGGATCTCCAATCTCATCGTTATTATGTGGATCGATATATCTAATGTAATACCAACAACTCCCAGCCCACTGCGGCATAGTATTGGTTTCCCTTTTAGCGTGACTTCCATCGGGTAAAGTCACATTGACCCAATCTTTAGCGTGTATAAGAGGAGATTCTCCCGTTCCACTCGGTTTATATTCCTCCAATGGAGGTAATTCAAGTGGAAGATCCTTCTTATCGAGAACAATTAGTTCGTCATTATCTTTGATAATGATTGGAATAGGTTCGCCCCAGTAGCGTTGTCTTGAGAAGAGCCAATCTCTTAATTTATAGTTAACTTGTTTACTACCTTTATGCAATTCAATTAATTTATTTAAGATTGCTTTTTTAGCCTCTTCAATATTCATTCCATCAGCAAATGATGAATTGATATGTTTGCCATCTTCGACATAAGCGCTCGTTGAAATATCTCCTTGGAGAACTTGTTTGATTGGTAAATTATATTTTTTAGCAAACAAATAATCTCTTTCATCGTGAGCGGGAACCGCCATCACAGCGCCACTGCCATAACTTCCGAGGACATAATCAGCAATCCAAATAGGAACTTCTTCATTATTAATAGGATTAATCGCATAACTTCCAGAAAAAACTCCAGTCTTATCCTTATTAAGTTCAGTACGATCTAAATCGGATTTACTAGAGACAAGTGTGATATAATCATCTACTTCTTTTTTATGGTCGCTTGTCACTATTTCTTTAACAAGAGGATGTTCGGGTGCTAAACAACAATAGGAACAACCGAATAAGGTATCAACTCGAGTGGTAAAGACTTCAAATGTTTTATCGCTCCCTTTGATAGCAAAAATCACTTTTGCTCCTTCACTTCTTCCAATCCAATTCCTTTGCATTTCCAAAGTTGAAAGTGGCCAATCAAGAGTGGATAATCCTTTGAGTAGTTCATCAGCGTAAGCGGTAATTTTTAAAACCCATTGTCTCATCGGTTTTCTAATAACTGGAAATCCACCGACTTCACTCTTCCCATCTATCACTTCCTCATTAGCGAGAACAGTTCCTAAAGCTGGACAGAAATTAACGGGTCTATAATCGATATAAGCAAGACCTTTTTTATATAATTCGGTAAATATCCATTGTGTCCATTTATAGTAACTTGGGTCAGAAGTTGCAATTTCCTTGTCCCAGTCATAGGAAAAACCAAGCATCTTAATTTGTCTTGTGAAATTCTTAATATTTTGTTGAGTGAAAACATCAGGATGTTGATTAGTTTTAATAGCGAATTGTTCAGCGGGAAGACCAAATGAATCCCAACCAATTGGATGCAAAACATTATAACCCTGCATTCTTTTCATCCTCGCTAAGATGTCGGTAGCGGTATATCCTTCAGGATGACCAACATGTAGTCCCTGTCCTGATGGATAAGGAAACATATCTAAAATGTAATATTTCGGTTTTGAAAAATCATAAACATCGCAGTAAAAGCATTTTTCATCATCCCATCTTTTCTGCCATTTCTTCTCTATTTTTAAATAATCATAAGACATAGGGCACCTCAGTACGTTATAAACGTACTAATTGATAATATACTTTTTGATACTCAATTGCACTCTTTTTCCACGAATTATCCTTTTTCATAGCGGTCTTCATCAGTTTTTTAAGGATAGGTAAATTGAAATATGTTTCATAGGCAAATTGAGTCACTTTGAGTATTTCTTGAGCATTATAATTAATGAATCTAAATCCATTCGCACTCTCTTCATTTGTTCCATCATAGCCGATTACTGTATCGTTTAATCCCCCTGTGGCTCTCACAATTGGTAAAGTTCCATATCTTTCTGAAATCATCTGCGATAAACCACATGGTTCAAATAAAGATGGCATCATAAAGAAATCACTACTAGCGTAGATTTGATGCGCTAGTTCGTTATTATAACCAATATAAATTGCTACAGAATCCGGATATCTATTTCTAAAATTCATAACCTTCTGTTCAAGTTCATATTCTCCACTTCCAAGTACTATCGCAGTGCACCCTTTTTTAACCATTTCTTCCATCGCAAATATAGCGAGGTCAATTCCCTTTTGAGAAGTTAATCTCGAGATTAAACTAAAAAGAGGTTTATCACTATTTTTAATCTTCATCTTGGTGAGAAGTGCTTTTTTATTTAACTTCTTTTTGTTGAAGTAATCTTTTTGATTGTAAACATTAATCAAATAACGATCACTCGCGGGATTAAACTCTGTATAATCAATTCCATTGACAATTCCTAAAAAATCATCGCGTCGATACTTTAAAACATCATTCAACCCTTTACCACCTTCTTTGGTGAGTAATTCTTCTCGATGAGTACGAGAAACAGTAATAATCTTATCAGCGTAGACAATTCCTGATTTTAAAGTTGATAATCGGCCCTGATATCTAACCTTTCCTGAGGTGAATAATTCATCATTAAGATTAAATAGTTCGCTGATTGAATTCCCATCCATCATCCCCAAAAAAGCGGGATTATGAATCGTTAGAACGGTCTTCGTGTTTTTATAAAATCTATCATGATTTTCCTTCACCAGGACAGAAAAAAAAGCGGTTTGCCAATCGTGAAGATGGACAATATCTAGAGATAATTTTAACTTTTTAAAACTTTGATAGGCCGCGAGAACAAAAAAAGCGAATCTTTCTCCATCATCATCGTAGCCATAGTAATTATCACGATTAAAGTATCTTAAAGAATCGATGAAATAATAATCGATATTATCATAATTTAATTTATATACTTTAAATTCCTCATTCCTCCAGGACATATTAATTGAGGAAGAGAGAACTTCCTTCATCTGCTTAAAATAAACATCCTTAATCTTTCGATATAAAGGAAGAACGATAATGACGTTCTCCCCTAGTTTCTTCAAACTAGCGCTTAGAGAATAAGTGACGTCCCCTAATCCACCGGTCTTGCTATAGGGATTGGCTTCACTAGTGAGCATAGCGATATTCATTAGATATTCGCTCCTTGCTCAATATAGAGAACATCTTCCTCATCACCCACTAGATTTTTGACTTCTTTAATATTGACGTTTTTATCGCTAAGAACATAACTTATTTTAACTCCACTTCCAATCGTAGTGTTTGTAAAGATAATCGAATTCTTAACAACTGCACCTCTTTCGATGATGACATCGCGAGAAATGATGGAATTCTCAACTTTTCCTTTAATAATCGAACCGTTTGCAATAAAACTATTCTTAACCTGAGCATCACAAGTGTATAAAACAGGTGGGGTATTATGAGTGGTTGTATAAATAGGCCACGAAGGATCAAATAAAAGTGATCGAATATGATAATTTAATAAATTAAAGGAGTGTCTAACATAATCCTTCATTGAAAGAATTGGAAAGACGTAATCGAGATGTTTAATAGCGTTAATGTCCATAACTTTATTATCAATATAGTAGGTAATCATCTTTCTAAAAGTGAAAAGCAAGGATATGCGAGGAGCACTATTAACAAATTTGATAAAACTATTCTTGGAGAAAATATATGTTTCTAACGAAACATCCCCTTCAACCTCTTTTCCAGAGTTTAAAAATGTTTTAGTAATCTTAGAATCCTTATCTATCTTTAAAAGATCGCAGTTTATAAACTCCTTATCTAAATCAGTGCGATGAGTATAAACAATACTGATTTCCTTTTTAGATTCAATATGAGCTTTGATTATCTTATTAAAATCCATTTTCGTTAAAAAGAAAGGAGGAGCAACGATAACATAATCATAGTCAATGGTTCTATCTAAAGGCGTTAAAGAGGAGAATACATTAGCAATGTCAGTATTAAATTTAGGATTGGAAAGTACTTTTTCATTATAAACAAGTCTTAAAAAGCCGGTCTTAGTATTGCTGACCCAAACCGAACCATCAAGGATATGATTTCGAACACTTAAGATTCCATTCTCCACGAGTGTGTAGACGTGGGCTATCCCAGAATTTGAAAAATTAGAAAGAGTAAAATCAATTAAACCATAACGGCCCAAGAAAGAAACTACTCCTAATGGTCTATTCGCAGTTAATTGACCTAAATGTGGTCCATCGTGTAAATTGCAGATGCCAATAACTTTTCTCATACAAGCACTCCTATCTATTAATCAAAACAACTGAATCTCCACTTAGATTTATTTCTTCTCCAGCTTCGACGATAGTTCCAGGAGCAATGATTGCATTTTTAACTTTTGCTCCTCTTCTAATAATCGCTTTTTCCATGACGACGCATCTTTCCACTTTTGCATCAGTTTCGATGACCACTTCATTAGAAATAACTGAAGAATCTACACTACCTAAAATAATGCCACCCTGATTAACAATGCTTCGTTTAACAGAGCCTTTCTTACCGATGTATTGAGGAACACTATAAGTGTCTTCGGTATAAATTCTTTCATTTGAAGAATGAAAATTCATTGTTTCTCTATCTAGAGCGATGTCCATATTCGCTTCGTGAAGGGAAGCAAGAGTGCCAACATCTCTCCAATAACCTTTATAACGGAAGGTTTTTAGTTTCTTTCCAGCTTTTAACATATTTGGAATAATATTCTTTCCAAAATCGTGATCACTATTTTCATTTTTGGAATCTTCTTTTAAGAATTTTCTTAAAACTTTCCAGCTAAATATATAAATACCCATGCTTGCTAGATTGCTCTTTGGATTTTTAGGTTTTTCTTGGAAATCGGTGATGAAATCATTTTCATCGCAGATCATAATTCCAAATCTAGAGGCTTCTTTTTTATCAACTTCAATGACTGAAATTGTCACATCAGCATTGCTATTAATATGGGTTTCAATCATCTTAGAATAGGTTGTCTTGTAGATATGATCTCCTGAAAGAATGAGAACATAACTAGGGTTAACACTTTCAATAAAATCAATGTTTTGATAGATAGCATCAGCAGTTCCTTTATACCAATTAGCGCCTTCCTCAGTTTGTCTTGGCGCTAAGGTGGACATTAAACAGTGAACACCATTTAAACCCCACTTCTCACCATTGCCAATGTAGGAATTAAGGTAAGTTGATTCATATTGAGTGAGCACTGCGATATTGTTAATCCCAGTATTCGCACAGTTACTCAAAGGAAAATCGATAATACGGTACTTCGCAGCAAAACTGACTGCTGGTTTTGCAATCTTTCTTGTTAATGATTCAAGACGGGTTCCTTTACCACCCGCTAAAATCATCGCCATAATTTTAGTAGCCATAAGTTAACCTCCAAATCTAATATAACATGGCTAGACAAGCTAAATAAAGCCAATAAATACATATTTATACAGTGTTTAAACGTTTCTTATTTTAATCTTTTTAACAGAGCCTAATAAGAGTAGAATATAGCCATTAAGTCGGAGGTATAAATATGTCAATAAAATCAATGATCTCATGGGATGAATATTTTATGGGAATCGCCGAATTAGCGTCATTAAGAAGTAAGGACCCAAACACCAAAGTTGGAGCGGTCATCGTCGATAGAGAACACAAAGTCGTGTCCATCGGATATAATGGAATGCCTCGAGGCTTAGATGAAGAACAATTATCTTGGGCTAAAAATGATGGATTAGACAATAAATATTTATACGTTTGTCACGCTGAGTTAAATGCAATTTTAAATACCAGGAATGGTTCAGCGTTAAAAGATTGCACACTATACGTTACTCTCTTCCCTTGCAATGAATGCGCAAAAGCTATCATTCAATCGGGAATTAAAGAGATTGTTTATTACGATAACAAATACGAAAATACAGTGGGTATTCAAGCGAGTGTTAAATTATTCTCACTAGCGGGGATAAAGATGAGAAAATATTCGGGAAGATTCCCTAGAATTGAGTACTGATATGATTTCAATTAAAGAATATGTAAAAGTGAGAAAGGAAGAGATAAAGGCTGAAATTTCTTCTTGTAAAGTTACTCCACACCTATTAATTATTCAAGTGAACGATGATCCCTCTTCTAATGCCTATATCAAAGGAAAGATTAAGGATGCTCAAGAAGTTGGTTTTATTGCTACTTTAATGAAACTTGCACCAACCACGACTGAAGAAGAATTATTAGAAATCATTGATAATGCGAATAAAGATAATTCCATTCATGGAATCATTGTTCAAATGCCACTTCCTAAAGGTATCAATGTCAAAAGAATCGAAGAAGCGATTGCTATAAATAAAGATGTTGATGGCTTTCATCCACTTTCCATATTTAAACCTTGTACTCCAAAAGGAATTATCGATTATCTACTAGCGAATCAAGTTGAAATTACTTCTAAAAACGCTGTGGTAATTGGGAGAAGTGATATTGTTGGAAAGCCAATGGCTAAACTGCTTTTGAAAGAGAATGCTAATGTAACAGTTCTACATTCAAAAACAAAGATGGAAGATATGAGCTTTTACATCGCTCACGCCGATATCATCGTCATCGCTATTGGGAAGAAATGGTTCTTAGATGAAAGATTTACTTACAAAAAAGAGGCAATAGTTATCGATGTTGGGATTAATAGAATTGATAATCATCTCTTTGGAGATGCTAAGGAAGACTTACCAGTATGGTATAAATCTCCTGTACCAGGAGGAGTTGGTTTACTCACTCGACTAACATTGTTAGTCAACTTATTGGAGGCGTATAAAAATGGAATTCAAAGTAATTAATATTGATGTTTACGGATTAGATAAAGCGATAAAAGCCAGTGGTAATCCAATGCGCACTAAGTTAGATAGAAGCGAAGTCAGTGAAAAAGATATCCTTCGTGCACATAAACTAGGAGCGACAAAAAATGGCTTAGGACATGACAATTTCTTAAAAGGAATTATTGTTCAAATGGATGTTATCGCTCCACTTTACTGGTGGAAACAAGCTCAAAGATATCACTGGTTTGATTTCGTTTCTTCCCAATCGACAATGCACTGCCTATTAAAGTTTGATATCGAAGAGCAATGCGTTGAAGAAACTAGTAAAGAAGTTATTGATATCATCAAAAAGATGGTCGATGAATATCAAGCACTCGATAACGACAATCCTAGGAAATTAGAATTATGGAGAACAATTGTTGCTAGTCTTCCATGTGGATTTTGTCTAGGAGCGACGATGACCACGAATTATCAGCAACTAAAAACAATGTATATTCAAAGAAAATATCATAAACTGAAAGAGTGGAAAGAGTTCTGCCGAGTTTTAGAAACATTACCCGATTTTATCTTGCTCACTGGAGTGGACAAAATTCATGAGAATTAAGATGTCCACTAGCAGGCTAACACTTCTTTTTTTAGGGTGTTATCTATTTCTTGGTGTGAGTCTATTTTTCATCATGTTTGGCATCTTCGTTCTTCAATCATGGAATGCTTTGCAGCCTATTATTATCGCTTTATACCTCATCAGTGGAATTGTTTTTTACCTTCTAGCGATAAAGAATTGCTACTTTGTAGCAAATAAAGGTGACTTTGAAGTACATAAGTTTTCAAAGGTGACAGTTTTCTCCTACAAAGACATCCTCTTTCTCGATGAAGAACAGTACTTTAAAAAGGGGAGAATTGCACTATTCACCTATCGAAAAGATACCTTCTATTTTCCAAAAGATAAGGATCAAACACTCTTTAATTTGATTAAGAAAAATGGAAAAAATCTTCTCACTAAAGAAGAGTTTTCCCTCCGATTTCCAAACGTTAAACTTTAGTCTTTTTTCTTCTTATTTAAGGCGATGGTTAAAGTACTTATAGTGACTGCACTCAAAGCCATGAAAAGAGAAGTTCCTTTCAATATCGAATTAATTTGACAGCTTTTGCTCTTCCCATAATAGATGTATCTAGCAAAATGTTCACAGTTATTTTTAACAAGATTATATTTTGAATCATTAACTTCAAAGGAATCTAAAAAACATTTCGCTCTATTTACTACTTCTTCATTAGAATAGGGAGAATCATAAGGTCTATTAACCTCTAATTTATCATCTTTAACAAATAATTTAAGTGGTGCTTTTCTCACTTTTATATCTTTTATATTAGTAATTGAATCATCGTTTTGGCCTGAAAAGTGGATGACAGTATTCTCATCAAGTGCAATACCATAATGATAGTAACCCTTCTTTCTTTTGACTCTTAGAAGGTCGCCTTTTGATGGAACAACATTTTTAATAAAACTCATTGCTTTTTTTCTCTTTGTGGATACCACTATTGTAGCAAAATAATATAGATTAGTTTTAAAAAACTTCTAGAAGAAACCTTCATAGTTTATTTCTAATAAAAATCTCATTGCATAGAAAGTGACATTATGCTATCTTAGATAAGACGCAAAGGAGGCTACGATATGTCAAGAGTATGTCCAGTAACAGGAAAAGGTCCTATCAGTGGAAACAATCGTTCACATTCATTAAGAGCAACTCGCCGCAAATGGAATGCTAATTTACAACCTCGCACTGTCGTGGTTGATGGCAAAGTAATGCGTGTTCGTATGTCCACACGTGCTTATAGAAGCCTCACCAAAACAGTCAAAGAGAAATAAGGTTTAACTTTGCTGATAGTATAAATGACATCAATTGATGTCTTTTTTTTAGTAGGCAAATAAAAGAAGCAATAAAGCAACTAGATTGATGTAGGAAGTGAAGATAAGAATCCATTCACTAAAAGCGAGAACGAAATACTTTGGTCTAACATAACCACTGGTTCCATTTGAACTAGTCTTATTCTCGAGTTCAGCCCATTTAGATAACTTAGGATTCATGATTAAGATAAAAATTAGAAGAGCCACTAAAGCGCTAACAACCAGAGCAAAAAGAGAGAAAACATCCTTACTTTCTTGATAAATTCTAAATGATTGAGTGCAGATCAAACTAGCTAAACAAAACGAACTAACAAAAGTTAAGATAACACTCGCTAAATGTATCTTTAAATATTTTAAAGGGATGAACATCAATAAACCGTTAGATAGAACAACCATAAATAAGGAAATCATGATGAAAATCATGACAATATCATTTGGTTTTTTGTTAAAACCAATTCCGATGATGAATAGCATAACAAGTGAAAATACATAACATAAATTGCCAAATAAATTATCCTTAAATCTCATATTGTAATTTAGTTCGTAAGGAAAAGTGTTGCGAAAGTGAAATTGCATTTTAAAGCGTTCATAGTAATTGCTTCTAGATAGAATTAAAGAAACAACAAAGGTTAGAACGCTGACAAAACCAAAAGCCAAAAGAAAGTAAACATTCATTATTTTAATAGTTTCTCCATTCTTTCTTTTATATCATCGTGACCAAATAGATAACTACCCGCTACTAGGACATCGACACCTCTATTTTTGCACTCTTCTGCGGTCTTATCATTAATTCCACCATCGACTTCAATTAGAGTAGTTAAGTTGTTCTCATCGATATATTTTCTCAAAGTTTCAATTTTTGTTAGGGAACTCTCCATAAAGCCTTGTCCACCAAAGCCTGGTTCAACGCTCATCACCAAAACCAAATCTAATTTCTTTAAAAAGGGATATACTTTTTCAACTGGTGTATTCGGTTTAATAGATAGACCTGCTTTAATATTACCTTCATGAATTAAATCAATAATCTCATCAACTTCCGCATCATCTTTGCACGCTTCTAAATGAAAAGTTAATACATCAGCGCCAAATTTAATAAAATCAGGAGCGTATTTTTTAGGATTAGAAATCATGATATGAACATCGTTAATCATATGATGTCCTTTGGAAACACTTTTTAATACGGGTTGACCAAATGAAATGTTATTAACAAAATGCCCATCCATAACATCGAAATGGATCCATCTAGCGCCGCTAGATTCCACTACCTCTAATTCTTTTTTTAAATGTAAAAAATCAGCGCTTAATATAGAAGGCGAAACGATAACTTTTTTCATAACTACTCCTTAATATCCATTAATAATTTTAAATAACAATCGTAGGCAATACGAGGATAATTGTTCTCTTCGAGCATTTTTTTCACTTCGCACTGCTTCTCATTGAGATGCAAACAATTTGAATAATAACATTTTAAGGATAAATCCATGAACAATGGAAAATAAGAAGCTAATTCTTTTTTGGTTAACTTTAAATCAAGAGAAGAAAACCCAGGAGTATCACTAACATATCCATCGTTAAAAGGTAACAATATTACTTCTTTTGTTTCATGTTTTCCACGATGCAAAGCAAAAGAATAACTACCGACTTTTCTAACAAAAGTGGGATCTAAAACGTTCAAAAGGGAAGACTTGCCAACCCCAGTTTGTCCCATAAAGCAAGTGGTCTTATTTTTAAAAACTTCTTTCAAAGAATCAATCCCTTCACCAGTCAAGGAAGAGACAACAAAAAATGGAATTTTTAATTTCTTAAAAACATCCATTATTTCAGATAATTTATCTTCATCAATAAAGCGATCGCTTTTTGTAAGAACAATAATAGGTGAAATCGAATGAGAATTTAAATAAGTAATATATTTAAACGCTAGTAAGTAGGAAAATGATGGTTCCACTAAAGAAAAAACAACTAGAGCTTGATCGATATTAGCAATCGGTGGTCTAATTAAATAATTCTTTCGTTCATTTATAGAAGTGATTATAAAATCTTCATCATCAAAAGTAACTTTATCTCCAACTAAAACATTAAGCTTGTTCTTTTTAAAAGTCCCTCGAGGTTTGCAACGATAAAAAACACCTTCATATTCAATAACATAGGTTCCACATTCATTTTTAACGACTAATCCATTAAGGCGCTCCATTATTTAAATCCAAATATTTTAGCAAAAAAACTTTTCTTTTCTTTTAGTAAATCAGGTCGCTTTTGTATTTCTAAAAGATCCTCGTTAAACTCTTTCGCAGTTCGATATCGTTCATTAGGATTTTTTCTTGTCGCCTTCATAATAATTTTTTCTACTTCTTTTGAACAATTCGGAAGGTATTTCTTTGGAGAAGGGAACTTATCTTTGATATGTGCGACAGCGATATTAACTGGACTATCCTTCTCATAGGGAACATGTCCTGTTATTAATTCAAAGAAGGTCACTCCAGCAGCGTAGATATCCGATTGTATTGAAGCGGTCTTGCCCTTTAATATTTCTGGTGATAAGTAGTGAACTGAACCAATAATTTCCTTGGTCTCAGTTAAATCACTATTGATACTTTTAGAAGTAGCAATTCCAAAATCACCAAGTTTAATCGTCCCATCTGTCATGACATAGATATTATCCGGTTTTACATCTCTATGAATGATATTGTGTTGATGAGCGTAATATAAAGCATTGGTCAATTGAATCATGTAGGAAAGAGCTTCACTCAGTGGAAGCGAACCTCTAAAATCAAGTGTTTCTTTGAGATTTTGTCCCTTGATATATTCATTAGCGATATAAGGCACTCCAGCAATCGTACCGTGATTATAGACTTTAACAATATTTGGATGATTTAAACTCGCGGCGATTGTGGCTTCGTTTTGAAATCTTCTAAGATTGATTGGATCATTGACTAGATTTTCTCTAATTAATTTGATTGCTACAGCTTTTTTTAAGATGACATCGTTAGCCTCATAGACCTCCGCCATACCACCGTGGCCAATCCTCGCTGTCACTCGATATCTGCCATCGATTAAAGTTCCAATTTTAAAAGGCATTATTCATCAGCCTCCCAAATAACTAAACCGATATTATCGCTTCCATCATTACTATTTCCAATTGAGATTAATTCGTTCACTTTCTGATCTGGTGAATCATCACCCTTAATAACGCTTTCAATATCACTAAGTGGAACGTTATTATAAAGTCCATCCGTACAAAGGAGTAATCTTTCCTTATGATAAGGATGAATTCTGATATCCAAATTCAAACTTGGATAAATTCCTAAAGCGTTCATCAAAACGTGTCTTTTTGGATGAGTAGCAATTTCCTCCTTAGTGATTTTACCAGTTCGATAAAGGTATTGAACAAAGGTTTGATCTTCAGTAATTTGTTTTAATTTATTGTCCACGAGGGAATAAAGTCTAGAATCACCAATCTGAGCAACAACCATGTAATTCTTAATCAAAAGAACTGCGGTAATGGTTGTTCCCATTCCATTATAAATAAGATTTTTAGTGCTCTCTTCATACACTTTTGCGTTCGCACTTCTAATCACTCTAGAAAGCCATTGTAAAGCGTGTGCTTTGTTTAAAAATATACCGCTGTGGCTTTTAAAAGAATCAACGACTTGATTAATCGCAATGGTTGAGGCGTAATCTCCTTTATTTTGTCCACCCATTCCATCGCAAACAACAAGGAGAATATTTCCTCTAGCATCAATCACAGCGTTAGCTTGATCTTCATTAGTTAGACGAACTCTTCCAACATCGGTTTTATAACAAAATTGTCCAGATAGATAAACTCTTTTCATAATTATAAATTATCAACTTTCGCTTTTAATTGTCCACAGGCAGCGTCAATATCGGAACCAAATTCCTTTCTAATCGTCGCATTAACTCCGCCTTTTTTTAGATAATCTAAAAAGGTGTGAACTCTATTATTAGAACTTCTTTTATAGGAATTTTTATTGGTCTCATTATAAGGAATCAGGTTCACATATCCCATTGTGCCCTTAATCAAATTGAGGAGTTCTTCAGCACACTCCTTGGTGTCATTTATTCCTTCGATGAGCAAATATTCATAAGTTACTCTTCGATCTGCGATTTCTTCATATTCTTTAATAGCGGACATTAATTTAGAAAGGGGATAGGCCTTATTTATTTTCATCAATTTATTTCTCAGTTCATCATTTGGAGCGTGAAGAGAAATGGCTAAGTTAGTTTGTAAACCTTCTCTAGCGTACCTCTTAATTCCTTCTGTGATTCCACAGGTTGAAACGGTGATATGTCTAGCTCCGATAGAAAGACCTTTTTGAGCATTGATAATTCTAATAAAATCCATGACATTATCATAATTATCAAATGGTTCACCAGTTCCCATAACAACCACATGAGTGACCTTTTGTCCCTTCTTTTCCTCTTTTAAAAGATTGTTTAAAACTAAGACCTGTCCCACCATTTCTTCAGGTTTTAAATTTCTTTGCTTGCCTAAGATTCCACTGGAACAAAAGGAACAAGCCATGTTACAGCCAACTTGTGATGAGATACACGCTGCAAGTCCATACTCGTAGCGCATCAACACAGTTTCAACTTTAAATCCATCCTCTAATTCGAGAAGTAATTTAACAGTTCCATCTTTAGAATCTTGACGCCTAAAAATCTTCGGTAAATCTAAAGTGTATTTCTTTTTTAAAACATCACGAAAAGATTTGGATATATCGCTCATTTCATCGAATGAAGAGGCTCTTTTTTCATATATCCAAGTGTAAAGTTGAATTGCACGATATGGTTTTTGTCCTTCCTCCACCATTAGAGATTGAAGTTTTGATAAAGTCTGACCATATAGATTAATCATCTTTAACTTCTCTCTTCTTGAGATGAGCAAAATATAGACATGAATCCATTTCTTCAAATGGCATATATTGTTTTTCTTCTAATAAGGTGTAATGCGGGTGGTCTAATAGGAATGTTTCAATCACCTTATGCCCCTCTTTTTTGGAGATGGTTGGAATTAAATAGATTAATTCTCCATCATCTTCTAGGAAGGGATCACATTCTTTTAAAGCGGATAATTGTCCCTGTATGAAACTATCCAATTGCTCAGGCTTGATTTTTAAAAAATAATCTGGAGTGCTTCTAAGAAGATCAAATGAGGAATTCTTTGGAAGAACGAACATCGTATGAACTTTGTTAGATAAGCAAGTGATTACTAGTCCTGAACTACCTGAGGAACAATCGTAAACATTGACCTTATCCAATTTGAATAGATCAACATTTCTCCTAGCCTCATGATAGACTTGGCTATGGAAACACATCAGTTCAATCGGAGTAGTTCTATTAGTTCTAGTAGATATTTCTAGATAGATATTATTTGGATAACTAGCAAATATTCCAACGCTTTTAAAATGGTCAAATTCCAAGGAATCTAATATTTTCTTCGTGGCCATCTTTTCATAATATAAACCAAGATTTTCAAAGTATTTTTGTTTTTTAAGTGGGGTTTTGCCAATATATTTAACAATATCACTAACAATAGTCTCTTCAAAATTAGGGTTGGTTAATATTTCCTCTTTACTCACACTGAGAGTATTAATTCGACAGGTTGTAGAGGAAGGTCGATAGTTCGCTTTTAATATCTTAATTGCGGTTGTTCTACCGTATTGTTTACTCCACATTCTGACGATCCATAATGGGCAATTAAATCTTAGTGATAAAAACTCATTGGACATCATTGGATATTTACTTGGAATCAATTCCTTAGTGGTTCCAACCCAAGCAAGGAATTCATTTAACTTTTCATTATCTATTCCACTTGGAGTAACTTGATTAGTAATTAAATCAAGGAAATCATCCTTTTTAAAACGCTTTGAAAAAAGAGTGTCCGCGAGAAAAAGAAGGAGATAGGAAGAATGTTCAATTTCCAATTCTCCTAATTGATTCTTAATAACTTCTAAAAATAAAAGATGATGTCTAAGTTCACACCCCACTAGAGTGGTGACGACACTCCTCTTATCAGGTGGAACATTATTCTTTTTAAAAGAATTTCTAATCGCTAAAGCAAAAGGAATATCATCTTTTAAAATATTAACTAGTATCTCATTAGCGGTTTCAAGTGTGGTCATATTTAAATTAAATCATAAAATCAAGTGATTGAGAACATAAATACTTATTATTAAGTATAATATTTAAGTTATTCTTTCTTAAAATCGCTGAAGATATCTCCAGTATAAATTTGATCATCGCCTTCGCCTTCTTCGCGTGGCTCTGACTCATCTTCACTTTCAATATTGACTAAATTCTCTTCGCTGATAAATCTTGGATAATCTTCATTGATCGAAACGTGATAATTATCGATTGAAAAGTAGTAGAAAACTAAACTTATATTGATGGCTACACCACTTTCGATAATGGAATTTAAAATTGCATCCTTAGCTAAATGTTCTAAAACTTGGACCTTTTTTGGCGCTCGAACTTCGATGTAGACATTCCAAGATGTCTGCTCAACACCCTTATGAAAAACCATAGAGTTAGGCGCGATAAAATTGATATTATCTTCATCGGTCTCATACACTTTCGCAAGTGGAGTAGTT
>Ga0129317_1001614_pt1 | contig 15706 bp, 7 predicted proteins | sample Cm1ome_FD_94430 | JGI IMG/M metagenome (GOLD analysis project Ga0129317, IMG submission 94430) | Eastern black-and-white colobus group fecal microbial communities from Wisconsin, USA - Cm1105 metagenome | ecosystem: Host-associated > Mammals > Digestive system > Large intestine > Fecal | place... | reverse complement strand
GCCATCTACCTGCAAATAGCAGACCGCATTTGCGACGAGGTACTTCTCGGGCAATATCAGGAGGAAGAACGTATTCCTTCGGTACGGGAATATGCGGCTGTGGTAGAGGTCAACGCCAATACGGTGATGCGTTCGTACGACTACTTGCAGACGCAAGGAGTGATTTACAACAAGCGGGGTATCGGCTATTTTGTGTCGGTAGGTGCACGTAAGCTGATTCTTTCGTTGAGGAAAGAGTATTTTCTGAAGGAGGAAGTGGATTATTTCTTCAAGCAGATTTTCACGCTGGGCATCTCTGCCGAGGAGTTGTCCGGGATGTATCAGGAGTTTATCAAGAAACAAAAATAAAAGAAGACAGTTATGAAACGAACGACTTATATAATGATAGGAATGCTGGTTACCGGTGTGGCAATGGTATGCGGACTCATGTTCTATGTGGTGGACCGCAATGTCACTCAGAAAGATAATTTTATGGAAATCGGCGGAGAACGGAAAACGGTGCAGCTGCCCTCGTGCAGGGTGTTGAAGCTGACACAGCCTCCGGTGGTGTGGAAACAGAAAAAAGAAGGTATTGTGGAGGCAGAGCGTATGTTCTCGTTCGGGGAAGTGCCGTTGGAGGTAACTGCCGGAGACTCTTTGCAGCAGGGCAGTTTCTCCTATGCAGGGGATATGGAGGCTTTTATGTCGATGACTTCCGTTGGCGATACCCTGCTCGTCACCTTTGACTTTCCGGAGGATAAGCTGGAACAGCATCTTCAGAATGACATTTGGATAAGGGTTCGTTCAGAAGGGATGGAATTGCGGTTGCCTGCGGAGGTACAAGCGGTTGTGGTAGATGTGGAGGATATGGAAACCAATTTCTACGGACTCCGTTGCGATACGCTCTCTTTCCGCACGCGATACCTTGCCCGGCTGGAAGATTGCCATGTCACTGCGCTTGCGGCGCAGGCGCAGAGCTTGCATCTCAACAGCGGCACAGTGCGCAACCTTTATCTGAATCTGGACGAGATAGCCGACTGGGATGTCAATACCGGTTCCTTCCATATCGATACGGAGCATCTGTCCGGCAGTCGCTATCATCGTTGTCTTTTGCAGAAGAATGAATGCCGCCGGGTGTTCTGGACACCGTTAAAGGATGATGCCTCTTTGAGTGTGGAGTTAAAACAAGCAGTTAAAATAGAAGTAGGTGAGTAGCCATAATACGAAATGACTTATCTTTGCACATGAATCAAAAAGTGTAGAGTATATGGCCTTGCAATTGGCATTCGTATTGGTAGCTATCATTATAGGCGCCCGCTTGGGCGGCATTGGACTAGGTGTAATGGGAGGGATAGGTCTGGCAATTCTGACGTTTGGTTTCGGATTGCAGCCTACATCACCTCCCATTGACGTTATGTTGATGATAGCCGCCGTCATTTCTGCCGCATCCTGTATGCAGGCGGCTGGCGGACTGGATTATATGGTAAAGCTGGCAGAACGGTTGTTGCGGAAGAATCCTTCGCAGGTCACCATCTTGAGCCCTATTGTGACCTATTTGTTTACTTTTGTTGCCGGCACGGGACATGTGGCATATTCGGTGCTTCCCGTGATTGCCGAGGTTGCCACGGAGACCAAGATTCGTCCCGAGAGGCCACTGGGCATTGCGGTGATTGCTTCGCAGCAGGCTATTACGGCAAGTCCCATTTCGGCTGCCACCGTCGCACTGCTTGGGTTGCTGGCGGGATTTGATGTCACCTTGTTCGATATTCTGAAAATAACGATTCCTGCTACCATTATCGGGGTACTTGTGGGCGCCTTGTTCTCCATGAAGGTGGGCAAGGAGCTGGCAGACGACCCGGAGTACAGAAAGAGGTTGACCGAAGGCTATCTTGATGTCAAGAAGGTGGAGATAAAGGATATACACAATAAACGGCATGCCGTCTTGTCCGTGCTTATCTTTATCCTTGCCACTGCTTTTATTGTGTTCTTTGGTTCGTTCGACAGTTTGCGTCCTGCCTTCGTGATAGACGGCGAGACGGTGAGACTCGGCATGTCCGCCATTATCGAAATCGTGATGCTCTCTGCCGCTGCCCTCATCTTGCTGCTGACTCGCACCGACGGCATGAAGGTAACGCAAGGCTCCGTCTTCCCGGCAGGCATGCAGGCGGTGATTGCCATATTCGGCATTGCCTGGATGGGAGATACTTTTCTTCAGGGAAACATGCTTCAGTTGACCCAGTCCATCGAGGGAGTGGTGAGGCAAATGCCGTGGCTGTTCGGGATAGCCTTGTTTGCCATGTCGATTCTGCTTTATAGCCAGGCCGCCACTGTGCGCGCACTGATGCCTTTGGGCATCGCTTTGGGCATTTCGCCTATGATACTGGTTGCTCTGTTCCCGGCCGTAAACGGTTACTTCTTTATTCCCAACTATCCCACCGTAGTAGCAGCCATTAATTTCGACCGTACCGGAACTACCCGTATCGGCAAGTATGTGCTGAACCACTCGTTCATGCTTCCCGGACTTGTTTCGACTGGCGTTGCCATCGGGCTGGGGTTGCTTTTCATCAGGATATTCTAAGGGAAACCGCTGCTTTCAATCCGTTGTATATAGGGCTTTGTTTACTTGTGTATAGGGGAGTGTTCCCTTTTACTCATTGCCTTATCAGCGCCTAATGGTCGTGCGGCGATCTGCTGACGGCTGTTAAGCGGGTTGTTGATGGCCGTTAGGCGATTGCATCATGGCCGTTGCATACTGTTGATTCCTTATGTCCGACGTAATAAATACCTTCATTCTCTGAATAAAGCACAGAGGAAAACAGTATTGAAGTCTTGGCTTTGTGTGGCTGTACGCATTTGTTCTGATTGCATTTGAAGGGGGAGGAGATGGAATTAATACCGTGTTTGCAGGATATTGATTTCGTCAGGTACGATATAAATAAGATGTGATGCAAGAAATTAATAACTTGTGTTACTACATGTTATCTTCTTGTGGTGTCAGTATTTCTGTTTGTGAAACGGTGTGGAAGCAAATTTTGCTTCCACACTTTTGAGTTGCTTCCACCGCATCTGTAATGCCGATGAATAAAGGGATGTGGAGAGGAGGTGGAAGTGTGGAAGCAATTTGCACAAACATTATTTGCGCAAACATTTTTTTCTGTCCTTGATGGGAATTAAAAAAATGAGGATAAAACGGTTTATAAAACCTTTTATCCTCATTGTAGTTGCGGAGATCCGACTCGAACGAATGACCTTTGGGTTATGAGCCCAACGAGCTACCAACTGCTCCACTCCGCGATGTTATCGTTTTGTGGGTGCAAAGGTACGGCTTTTTATTTAATATGCAAATAAAATGCATGATATTTTTTAGTATAGCTCTGGTGAAATATTTAAAATGTTGATAATGAGTGCGTTTTCTCCTTTCTTTTTTTGACTGTTTATTAATTCCTATTTCTTATTAATAATGGCTCAAGCTTATCTGCTATCATGCGATAGGCTTCCGGAGTGATATGTAATCGGTCTTTTAGATAGAGTTCTTCTCTAAGTTTGCCATTAGTTCCATACATCATAGAAGTAATATCAAGAAGAGTGACGTTGGAACTGTTAAAAGAGAAAAATCATTTCATATTCTTCATGTTGTTAAATTGTGTAACCTATGGTAAAAATCTTTCTGTTGATTTGCATTATATCACTGTTTTGCGGGAGTATTTAATATCCGTTTTATCTGTTGGTGCAATATATAGAAAGCAGGTTCACCCATAGGACCATGCCCATGCCCGCCGATTTCATAAAGATAAGTGTCTTCATGCCCGACAAGTTTCATCATCCGCCACATGTAAGCGTTTTCCTCATAACGTCCCAAAAGCTCTAACTCCCGATCACCGGTTATAAGTATCAAGGGGGGGGCATCTTTTCTGACATGAAATAATGGGGCGAATTCATCGATAGTAGGTTGTAGATTATCAATACCATTCATTTTACGATAGGAAAAATGACTAATGACTTGGCCGCTAAAGGGAATCAGACCTGCAAGGGAATCTGCATCTATACTGTACTCTTTTAACCATTTTTTGTCTAATCCAATCATTGCAGTGAGGTAGCCGCCTGCCGAATGGCCGGAAACAAATATTTTCTTTTTGTTTCCTCCGTATTTTTCTACTTCTTTAAAAGTCCAGGCTATGGCTGCTGCCGCATCGCCTAAACATTCCGAGATTGTTACTTTGGGAAGTAAACGGTAGTTTACAGCTATCACTATCATGCCACTTTTCTTTAATTTGGTTGGAATGGACTTATTGCCACTAGTCAATCCTCCTCCATGAAACCATATTACAGTTGGGCAATCCTTTAGATTTTCAGGATAATAGATGTCTAACTTGCACCGTTCTTGAGCATATGCATCTTGCGATGTTGCATAGGTTAAATTTTCAATTGTCTTGTAGACGGTTTCCTGAGCGTTGGTAAAGGTGCATATGAGAACGCTCAAACATAAAAGTATTCTTTTCATTTTAATAAATAAAATATTGTATGTGATTATTAATCAGGGTTATTTGTTATTAATGAGATAAGGTTCTATTATTTTGGCAAATTCTTTATAAGCAAGTACGCTGGGATGAAGCCTGTCACTAATATAGAACTTTTCAGGTAAAGCTCCATTCTTGTCATATAGACATGATGTTATATCAACGTAGGTAACTTGGTGGCTGTCTTTGAAGTAGTCTTGTATCAGTTTGTTCACCTCTCTTTCCTTTGGAATCCAGTCGGGCATAGAAGGGGATGGATGAAAAGAAAGGAGAATAACCGGAACGCCAGGAAGATGAATATCCAATAAACGGCAGAAGCACTTAATGTCTTCGAAAACACGTTCGATGGATACGCCATTATAAAGATCATTCGCACCGCATAACAACACTATCTGTGCCGGTTTGTAGGCTACTACCAGGCGTTGATAGTGGTATAAATAGTCGCTGATCCATGAACCGCCATATGCACGATTTAAAACCCTATGATTGGGGAAATAACTGCCGGTATTTTTCCACATGCCCAATGAGGAACTGCCGATAAAAAGAATGCTTCCTGGTTTAGGAAAATCTTTCTCATCCATGCTGTAATAATTGTCCAGCTGTTCTTTATAGGCGTTTGCTCTGAAATACAAAGAATCTTGAGCGTTTGCTATGCTATACACAAACAGCAGAAAATAAATGATTGATATATTCTTTTTCATTCTCTTTAGCTTTTTGTAAATATTGGTAGCTCATCTAAGAATCTTCCAATGTTATTATTCTGTTCTTTTTAAAAGAAGTTGTTACGAATCTCTTTAGCAATGTAACGTCCTATCAATCGTTGCCCTTCTATATCCGGATGTACTCCATCCTTTAGATAGCGCCCACGGGTGTTGGAATTTTCGAAAAACTGACTAATACCGCTTTCGCCGTAACAATCAATAACCTGAACGGATAAAGCTTGACTGACTTGGCGCAACACTTCATTTCGTTTCCGATGCATTTCATTTTTTGCCTTGTCCCCGGTCTGTATAGGCAACCATACGAATACACGGCATTCCGGGAAGTTCTCAAGTATAGTTTGAATTGCCCATCTTGCCCCTCCTGCCATGGTCGTCACATTAACATCGTCCAGCGTTCTTGCTGATAATGCTTCTGCAACTCCATCAAGTTTTGTATCATTTGAGCCCATTGCAAAAACGAAAACATCGGGTGCGGGATAAACACTGTCCTTTACTTCTGAGATAAATTTCTGAATATGTACTTTGGATACATTATTATGTCTCATTTGCAATTCTTTCTTATCTTTTGTAGGCTTCCATCCATCTGAAATTCCGGCAAAGTTGTCACTGTTGTAATCTTGTGTATCAGGATGGCATGCAAAGGTAGACGAACCAACTGCAACATTATGGTGTGATGCAAATCCCAATAAATCGACTACGGTCTTTGACCATTGGTTGCCAGAGGTAGTGCTGCTGCCATCACAACCAAAGTTCAATTTGCTAAAATTTGTTGTTTGTGCTTGGACTATCAGGCATAGTCCCCATCCTAACATTAGAAATATAATTCTTTTCATGTTTTGTTTCTCTTAATAACCGTAATTATTAGCTCCTATTAATTTGTTCTCAGCAATTTCTGCAGTCGGAATTGCATATAGTAAGTTCTTTTTTGAGCGAATGGTAGAGCGGTTGGCTGAGCCGCAGACAATGAATTGTGTGTCGTTCATAACGTCTAAATATAGTCCCCACCGTAAAAGGTCAAATTTCCTATTGAATTCTTGGCAAAATTCCAAAGCACGTTCTTTCAGGACTAAACTTCTTGCCTCTATCTTATCGGTCACCTTATTTGTATATAGGGTTGTAGCTTTTGCCCGTTTTCTTATGACATCAATATCTTTCATTGCAGCTGTTATATCCCCCAATTCTACTTCTGCTTCAGCTCTGAGCAGGAATGCTTCTGCATAGCGAATTAAAATTACATCTTGTTCTGATTGTGACGCTTCTTTCTGTTTAAAGAAGGTTGGATTAGAGATATCACCTTTATACCATTTAGTCAGACATGGCACTCCGTATTTATATTCCGCGTTAAAATCAGGAACAAAAGCTTTTAGATTGTCCGGTAGACTCTCTGCATTATATTCGTCCGAGAGAGAGGGAAAAGAAACCCATTTTGTGGAGGTGTAGCTTGTTAGGAAGTAATGCCATACACCGTGCACAATACGGTCATCCTCTTTATCAAATTGGGTATATAGATTAGGGGCCATATATATCCATGCGCCACTGCCACCGTAAGGAGCCGGAGTGTAATAGCTATGTAAACCTGATGTTTGAAAGTCTACGTCACTTACACTGGTTGCTCCCCATACAAATTCTTTGTTTTTCCTATTGTTACCACCCCAAAGGTTTAGATACCCTTCTACTAAATCAAAATCAACACCTCTTCGTGCAATGACCATGTCGCAAAGCTCTTTTGCACGTTGATAACACTGCTGGGCATCTATGTTTTCAGCTCCTTCAACTGCATTGCAGGTATATTTTTTATCCACTCCCTTGATATCTACAATTATTTCTGTATTTCCTTTGCAGGTTAATGCGCTGGAACCCATAGTGCAATATACGCGTGCCAATAATAGTGCTGCAGCAGTTTTATCTGCATGCCCCCAAGCGCCGACATTGCCTTCTGATGTATAATACATGTATTCTAAGCAAGTTTCCAGGTCATTGACAATTGTGTTGTAGACTGCTTCTACGGAAGCTCTGGGACAATCTGTCTCTGCTTCCGAAGATAATCTCAATGGGACGGCACCATACATTCTTACCAGATGGAAATAAGCGAATGCCCGTAGAAAAAGCGTTTCACCATACAACTGCCTGACAGCGGATTCTGTCTGATAAGAATCTGTAGATTCCAGAGCTTCTTTAGCTTTGTTTGCCCGACTGATCATTCTATAAAAGACACTCCACAAATCATTGTTTGTATTATAGGCATAGTGTCCGGTGATATCGCCGCTACCTGCAGAACTGAGTACCCAAGCTGGAGCCCCACAATGATCGTTGTCGTAGTCCATCCAGGCCATATACGTCTGTTCCATACACCAGTTATCCCAAAAAGTTGCATAGATACCGGTTACTAGTTGTTCTGCTCCTTCTTCAGTCTGACCTAATTTCTCTGATGTGATAGAATAAGGGGTTTCTTCCAATGAACAGCTTGTTGCAAATGCTGCCATCGAGCATATCATTATCAATAGTATTTTCTTCATGATTCGTTTTTATTAATTAAAAAATAACATTAAGTCCCAAAGTAAAGCTTCTCTGCTGGGGATAGGCTCCAGAATCAATACCCCTTAAAGAAGGCGTGGAGCCAAAAGAATTAACCTCAGGGTCATATCCGCGGTATTTGGTGAAGGTCAACAAGTTATTGGCAACCACGTTGAACCGTACGCTATTTATGAACTGAAATGGTTTTCTAATTGTATATCCTATGGATAGAGTGCGTAATTTTAAATAAGAGCCGTCTTCTAGATATAATCTGGAAAAACGAATGTCACGTCCTGAATAATTGAATATCTTAGGGGCAATTCCGCTATTGGGATTTATGCTCCATGATTGTTCATATACGTAGTATGGAACGTTCTGGGTCTGTCCCAGGTTATAAAAACGTAATGAGTTCATATTGAATACGTCATTTCCTTCCACACCCTGAAAAAGAATGCTGAAATCGAAATTCTTCCAGGTCAGGTCCATATTGAATCCATAAAAATACTTGGGATTTGCATCTCCAATCCATGTTTGATCCTGGTCTGTGATAAAACCGTCTTCATCAAGATCTTTATATTTAAGTTCACCGATCCAGTCTCTACGAATTATTTCTTCTGTAGCCGCATCAGAACCGTTCACTGTGTAATCTGGATATTGGGTTTGGAATTGCTTACTATTAATGACTTCCTCGCGTGAGTTCCAGATACCGTCTGTGACAAAACCGTAAAATGAACCGATAGAATGACCATCAGCAATGGCATACGGACGCAAACTGTTATAGATAGAGTTGGGGAACATCGGGTCTTTGCCAAAATCGCAAATCTCATTCTTGTTAAATGATATGTTTCCACCGAATGACAATGAAAAGTCTTTGTTTTGGATTGCTCTTACATTTAAGCTGGCTTCAAGTCCGCGATTGATAACAGAACCGCTATTGGAAAGTATCTGTAAGATGCCGGTGCTTGGGGGGACTTGCTTGTATTGCAACAGATCCGTGGTCTTTTTATAATAATAATCTACTTCCAATGATATTCGCTTTAAAATATCCAATTCAATACCTGCATCATGCTGCCAAGTAGTTTCCCATGTTAAATCCTTATTCCCAGGATTATATACATTCGTTGCGTATCCGTTTTCAACCGATGTGCCGAATGGATAATTGGCGGCAGCCATAATGGCAAAAGTTTGGTAAGAGCTGATGGCCTGGTTGCCGGAAGCTCCGTAGCTATAGCGAAGTTTTATATTATCAAAGATATGAGATATGCCTTTCATGAATTTCTCTTCTGACAGCCGATATGAGAAGCCGACAGAGGGGAAAAAGGCTGCGCGCTTGCCTTTGGCAAATTTACTGGAGACGTCATCACGTGCGGTAAAAGTCAGATAATATTTGCCTGCATAATTATAGGCAAGCCGTCCGATCAGTGAAAATAAACGTGAGTCCCCCTTGCCAGAGGTGGCTGATAGCATCTCACTTGCATCTTGAAGCAGCCAACCATTGGTAGCATCCGTACCGAAGCCTTGTACTGTAACTACTTTGTTATAGTTGCTGGACGCTTCCCAGGAGGTTCCTGCGGTTGCGCTTACATTATGTTTACCCCAAGTTTGGTTGAACATTAACAAATTGTCGAACACCAATGATGACCGCCAATTATCTCCACCGTATGATTTTCCGTTCACATATTTACCTTCGGCCATAGTTCTCGGCCAGTATTTATTGGCATCATTATGAGTATAGTTATATCCAAGAACAGTTCTGAAAATCAAGCCTTTTGTTAGCGTTATATTTAAATAGTTGGAAGTCCTAAAAGATATGTTTCGATTCTCGTTCAACGCATCAGCGTATCGAGTAGGCACTGCTACCATGCTATATTCATTATCCAAATCGTCTTGGGTTTGTGTTGCTGGATAAGTCAATGCTGAGCGGATAATGCCTTCCGTTCCGTTATTTTGGTTGTTTGTAGCAGTCTTGACAATACTTGAATTTGCAAATGAACCCGATATGGATGTACCTACTTTCAGCCAATCTTTCACTTGTCTATTCAAGTTTAGCTTTATGGTATAGCGTGTATAGTCCGAACCTTCAACGATACCTTCTTGGTTCAGATATCCTCCACTTATAGCATAATCGTATCCTTTGGTCTGTCCTGCAATATTTAAGTTGAGGTCATGTGTCACTCCTGTACGGAAAATCTGATCTTGCCAATAGTACGGATCGTTACTGAAGTCGTCAGGTCCTTGCAAATAAGTGCCTTCTGCATTCTCAACTCCGGGGAAAGGCAGGTCGGTTTGTTCCCAAGGGAAATTGGAAACTTCTTGGGTGTTGATGTAAGATTGATTCCTGTATGTTGCATAATCACGTGCTCCAAGTACCTTTATCTTTTTCACAGGATTGCTAATTGTTGTTTTATATGAAAATGAAATTTGGTCTTTAACATCTAGTCCGGTACCGCTTTTGGTGGTAATCAGGACTACGCCGTTGGCACCGCGAGAACCGTAAATGGCTGTTGACGAGGCATCCTTCAAGATTTCAATAGATGCGATGTCGCTAGGATTAAGCGAGGACAAGGCATTATTGTAAGTGGGCGAGCTCGAGTCAAAATTGATTGTGTCATCATTGCTGTCTGCGATGGGTACTCCGTCGATTACATACAAAGGTTCAGTAGAACCTTGAAATGAATTTGTACCTCGAATCTGGATGCTGATTCCTCCACCGGGAGCTCCATCGTTTGAAACCACGTTCACACCGGTCAGGCGCCCTTGTAGCCCCTTTTCTAGACTTACTGGGGAACTTTTTAGTAAATCTCCACTTTTTACTTGTGCCACAGCCCCGGTAAGATCGCTTTTTTTTACATAGCCATAACCAACGACAACTACTTCATCCAGCGTTTTGCTATCTTCATGCAAAACAATTTTCATATTTACAGTTGCCTTTACTGTTTGTTGCAAGAATCCGATGTAAGATATCGTCAGTGGAGTTCCTATTGGACAATTCAGTATAAACTGACCGTTGATATCGGTAATTGTACCATTACTGGTGCCTTTCTGTAATATATTGGCTCCAATTATGGGTTCTCCATTCTGGTCAACCACTACTCCTGCTATTTTTTGTTTTTGTTGTACTGTTTCTACAGTATGGGAGGAAGTTGCCCACGACAAAGAAGGACTTCCGCAGAATAAAAGAGTTATAAAAACTCCTGCCATGAATACATTCTTCATATTTCTCAGATAATTTATTAGATTTATAAAGTTATTAAAAGTAAAACGTTGTTGTTTTAAAGAGAGTAAAATCTCTTTTTGCTCCATATCCTATCCATTCTCCATAACTAAAATCAATTTAAAGGTTGACACTCCATTTTATTTTTCGTAGCTCAAAACACTGGCGGGTATTGTTACCAACCTTTATACCCGCCACATGTTTGAATCTAAGAAAAACAGCACGAATTACAAATCCGCCGTTCTGTGGACAAAAGTAAGGAAACAATAACCTGAAGTACTCCTAATTTGTTTCTCAGTCTGTCCGGTTCGTATTTTTACCCAAACGGGAAGCGTTTTTACCCAAATGGGAAGTAGTTGTACTGTATGTATTTAAAGCAATTTCCTATCTTTGCATACAAACATATTCATCTTATTACCATATGAAGCATTTACTGACAGTCATATTTTGTATGATAGTTTATATCACACAGATTAATGCCCGGCTAACTTTTCAAACATTTGATGTAAAGTCTGGAATTTCAGATAACTATGTTATAGCTATGTTACGTGACCAATACGGGTTTATGTGGTTTGCGACACTTAATGGCTTAAATCGTTATGATGGCTATCAATGCAAGCAATATTGGGTTACTGATTCTGATACTTATAGTAATTGTTTTAATAATATATCGGAGGACGCATCAGGTACTATTTGGGTACGTACTCCCGATCAATATTTCTACTACAATAGAGAGTTGGATAAATTGGAAAGTAACATAGAAAAGCGGTTGAGACCACTGGGAATAAATGATAAAATAGAAATGATACATGTTGACTATGAGCAGAATTTATGGTGCATGGCTGGGAATAAGCTATATTATTATGATTTTCAGGATAAAAAACTTCAGGAATTATCTTTTCCAGATAAAGAACTATTGCATATAGTTTCCAGACAATCGTATTCTAGCTTGTTATTTTCTAATGGAGAAATCGCACAAGTGGACTGGGAAACAAAAACTGTTCGGAAAATTGTTCAATTAGAACTTCCTCGCTCTGGAGAACATCGTATATATATGGATACCCGGCTTAGATTATGGATTTATACAATATATACCTCCAATCTACAGTGTTATGATATTCAAAATAGAAAGATGTTTGAGTTTCCTGGCAAAGAGACTATACAATCGGATATTGTAAAAGCTATCATAGATGATGGGAATGGTAATATCTGGATAGGTACCAATAGTAAAGGCATATACATCTTGAATGAACAGGCCGATAATCTCATGCACATTCATAGAGATTCGGGAACTCCTTTTTCCTTGTCGAGCAATCACATTAATAGTTTCTATAAAGATAATCAGGATATTCTGTGGGTTGGAACGACGAAGCAGGGGGTTGCGTTTACTGATTTGAATAATACCGCCTTTGAAATATGTAAAACTCCTGAGCAGGAAGATATCAGTTGTTTTCAAGAAGATAGGAATGGGAATCTGTGGCTTGGATTTGATGGAAAGGGCTTGGCTTGCTATGACAGCAAACAAAAAAACTATAAGTTGTTTAATACTCACAATAGTAATATTCCCTCTAATCTTATTATAGGTTCATATCTTGATTCCAAAGGCAAGATGTGGTTCGGTAGTTATGGGGGTGGCATATTTTATGAACAGAACGGAACCTTTTTTCCTTTTGAACAGATTTTGGAACCAATAGAGTATGTCCGGCATATTGCTGATGACAAATATGGGAATTTATGGGTTGGAACGTTTATGCACGGTCTGTATTGTATAGATAACGGAGGGAAAATAACGTCTTATACAAAAGAGAATTCATGTTTATACACCAATACCATTACAGACTTGGTCTATTCAAGTGACCATGCGATGTTATATATTGGTACTAGTACGGGATTATATGAGTTGAATACTCAAACACGGCAACTTGCTCCAGTAAAAGGGAATAATAATAAAGTGTCATTGACAAAAATGCATATTAGTTGCTTATACCGTGATCGACGGGGATTGTTGTGGATTGGAACCAGACATGGAGTTGGAATTTATGATGAAAAAAGTAGAACGCTTACTCGTCTTTCTACAAATGATGGTGTATCTCATCCTTATATACGTGGCATTGTAGAAGACCATAATAAAAATATGTGGATAGCTACAGATTGTGGTATTACTCACATTATTGTGGTTGATGACCCTACTGCCCAAGAGCTGCAATATCGGTGTTATTCCTATTTTAATGAAGATGGTATTGGGGATATTACATTTAACAACTACTCAATTTATTGTAACCGGAAAGGCGAAGTTTTAATGGGAGGTACGGGAAAATATTTAAAGATAGACCCTAATCAGGCTTTGTATCATCCCAACCAACATAAAGTTATTTTTACCGGATTATATTTAGCCAATCAGCGTGTAGACGTAGAGAAAAAAACGCATGATGGGCGAATCTTGTTACAAAAGAATATTCAGTTGCTTGATGAAATTACAATGGATTATTCTGATAGTAATTTTGCATTGGAAATTTCTGCAATGGATTATGGAACACAGCATAAGCTTCAATTTGCATATCGGATGGATGCTAAAGAGGAATGGGTCAGCTTTGAAGGAAATAGAATCTATTTCAACAAACTGTCTCCAGGGATATATCATCTGCAAGTGAAAGTTAATGAACTGCACGGTAGTAGGAATCCAATATCTTATATGACAATTCTGGTACGTCCACCCTTTTGGCTGTCTCCGGTAGCCTATGTTATCTATATGGTACTGTTCTTGTCAGGAGGTATACTCTTGCTTAGGCGTCTACGTTCTAGGCATCAACGGATTCTGGTACAACAAAAATGGGAACTTGAAGTGGCCCAGCAGCATGAAATGGATGAAGCGAAAATACGTTTTTTTACAAATATAAGCCATGATTTAAGGACTCCATTGTCACTTATCATAACTCCCTTGGAGAAGTTGATACATTCGGAAAAAGCCGGTCCAATCAAGGACGATTTGGACTTGATGTATCGAAATGCTTCTACTCTGCTTGATGAGGTAAATCAGTTGTTGGATTTTCGTAAACTTGATCAGCAAAAGGTACAATTATCCTTGTCTTACGGAGACATAACTGAGTTTATTGCCGAAACATGCAAGTCTTTCAAGGCGTTATCGCAAAAGCATAATATTGAGTTGAAAGTTTGTATCAACACTTCAAAAATAGAAATGGATTTTGACCGTAACAAAGTGCAGCGAATCATATCCAACCTTCTGTCAAATGCCATCAAGTACAATCATGATAATGGTAGTGTGATAGTTGCTATTGACAAGATATTGGCCGGTGATGGGGAACAGATACATATTCAAATAAGTGACACCGGTATCGGTATCAAAAATGAGAATAAGGATAAGATTTTCGACCGTTTCTTTCAGGAACAGCACATTTCTACTACTTATATTGGGAGTGGTATCGGTCTGCATATTGTGAAAGAATATGTTACTCTCCACGGTGGTGAGATAAAAGTAGAGGATAATCATCCCCAAGGGACTATTTTTACAGTTATCCTACCGATTGCCAAGACATTAAAACTGAATTGTACAGAAGATACATCAGCATTTGATGTGGAAGAACAGTTTCATGCTGATATGTCTTCAGTGGACAGAGAAAAGAACTCTTTACTGATAGTAGAGGACAATGATGACTTTCGTAGTTTTCTTGTCGGTTGTTTGCAAGAATATTATCAGGTATATGAAGCGTCTGATGGAAAGAAAGCTCTCACAGTACTTGCGCAACAATCAATCCATGTGGTAATCAGTGATATAATGATGCCAGTAATGGACGGAATGGAATTATGCCGCAAAATAAAGACTGATATCCGCTATTCTCATATTCCTATTATTTTACTTACGGCCCGTACGGCTGAAGAACATATTCTTAGTGGTTTGAAGGAGGGAGCTGATGAATACATTACAAAGCCGTTTAACTTGGAAATACTTTTATTACGTATAAGAAAGTTGTTGATGTGGACTTTGAAGAACCATGATAAATTTAAAACGAGGGACATCTCTCCATCGGAAATAACCATTAGTTCTTTAGATGAACAACTGATAGAGAAAGCCATTCGTATAGTCGAGGAGAATATGGATAATTCAGAATTCTCAGTAGAGGAACTTAGTGCTCAAATAGGAATGAGTCGTAGTGGGTTATATAAAAAGTTAATGCAAATTACAGGAAAATCTCCTTTGGAATTCATGCGGATACTGCGCTTGAAAAGAGGTAGAAAACTTTTGGAAGGAAGTCAAATGAATATTTCACAAATATCTTATCAAGTAGGGCTTTCGCCCAAACAATTTGCCAAGTTTTTTAAAGAGGAGTTTGGATATTTGCCATCCGAATATAAGAAAAAAGAAGAAAAATGAACTTCTCAATAGCTTGGAGTATATTCATTAAGATATTCTTTGTCATTGGTAGCTTCTTATAAGTGAGTAAGAACTACTTGTGGCACTGATTTTTACTCTTGTAGGTCAAGGGAAGAATTTGTAGGAAAATGCTGTTAGATGAAAAAGAATTGTTATCTTTGTCGTGCTCAACTTAAAATAAATAAGTATGAATTGAAACGTTATAATTTGTAAGTGTTTGATATTCAGAACGAAAATAAATAAGCTTTTTTGCTCAAATAATAAAGCAATGTGCAATTAATCTATGACCGTATCGAAGACAAAAGCTAAATTAGTGGACGTTGCCCGTCAGCTGTTTGCAAAGATGGGTGTTGAAAATACCACGATGAAT
>Ga0129317_1001613_pt1 | contig 15716 bp, 15 predicted proteins | sample Cm1ome_FD_94430 | JGI IMG/M metagenome (GOLD analysis project Ga0129317, IMG submission 94430) | Eastern black-and-white colobus group fecal microbial communities from Wisconsin, USA - Cm1105 metagenome | ecosystem: Host-associated > Mammals > Digestive system > Large intestine > Fecal | place... | reverse complement strand
TTTTTTATATAAAAGAAAAGCAAAGAAAGCTTGCGATATATTTTGGCATATTTTATAATGAACACATTGAGGTGAGAAAAATGACGATAGATGCAAAAGATTTATTAAACAGTATTATAGAAAGCCTTGGGCGAATTGATTATATTCATGCCGGTGAGATTCCAAACATAGATTTGTATATGGATCAGGTCACTACATTTATGGAAGAACAGCTGAAAAGCAGTAAGCGGTATCCGGGCGATAAGGTCATGACAAAAACAATGATCAATAACTATGCAAAAAATAACCTTTTACCGCCGCCAGTGAAGAAAAAATATTCGAAAGAGCACATGTTTGTGCTCATTTTCATTTATTATTTTAAAAATATTTTATCAATCAAAGATATTGAATCTTTACTTGGACCGATGACTGAGAAGTTTTTCTCATCAAGTAAGGAGATTGATATGGAGCGAATCTATGAGGATATCTGTAAATTGGAAAAGAATCGTGTGAATGAGCTGCAGGATGAAATCAGTCACTGCTATGAAGAGGCTGGTGGATTATTCGATGATGTGCCGGAAGAAGATCGAAATTATTTGCAGATCTTTGCATTTATCTGTAGTTTGAGTTTTGATGTATATGTGAAGAAGCTTCTGATTGAAAAGTTAGTAGATGAGGTGACACCTTCTGAAATTGATAAAAAGAAGAAATAATAAAGAGTCTGCGCTTTGCAGACTCTTTATTATTTTATTTGATTTACGGTTCCTCTACTGCTTTTGGCATGCGCTCGAAAATCATATCGTAACCATCATTTCCGTAATTAAGTGAGCGATTTACACGGCTGATCGTAGCTGTTGAAGCACCTGTTTTTTCTGCAATCTCTAAATATGTGTTCTGATTGCGTAACATTTTTGCAACTTCAAAACGTTGAGATAAAGACAGAAGTTCATTAATTGTACAAATGTCTTCAAAAAACTTATAACATTCTTCTTTATTCTCAAGAAGCAGGATGGCATCAAACAAGAAGTCCACTGCCTCAGTTCTGATTTTTTTACTCATTCTAGTACCTCCGTTCTTTCTTCACTCTTACATTTTAACATAGTAAACTTATAAAGTAAACAAAATAAAAAAAGAATTGAATCCATTTTTATTTTCAGTAAAATATGGTAGACTATCATCAGTGAGCAGGTGTGTCGATACTGTTCACAGAGGACAGGATTTACGAAAAGAAAAGGAAAGTATAATTATGAGTATTTATGAATCATTAAATACACCTCAGAAGGAGGCTGTTTTTCATACAGAAGGACCGCTCCTGATTCTTGCGGGAGCCGGGTCAGGGAAAACTCGTGTGTTGACCTGCCGTATTGCTTATTTAATTGACGAAATGAATGTGAATCCATGGAATATTCTGGCAATTACATTTACGAATAAAGCAGCAGGAGAGATGCGGGAGCGAGTGGATAAGATTGTGGGGATGGGAGCAGAAAGCGTCTGGGTAAGTACGTTTCATTCCATGTGTGTGAGAATTTTAAGACGTTATGCAGACCGGATTGGATATGACACGAATTTTACAATTTATGATACAGATGATCAGAAGACGATGATGAAAGATGTCTGCAAGTTACTTCAAGTTGATACGAAGATGTATAAAGAGCGGTCGCTTTTAAGTGCTATTTCATCTGCCAAGGATGAAATGATTACACCGGAAGAATTCATGATCCAGGCGGAAGGGGATTATCATCGGAAGAAAATTGCAGAAGTCTATCAAGAATATGAGAAGCAGATGAGAGCCAATAATGCTATGGATTTTGACGATCTGCTGGTAAAAAGCGTACAGCTTTTTCAGACACAGCCGGATGTGCTGGAGTATTATCAGGAACGATTCCGCTATATTATGGTAGATGAGTATCAGGATACCAATACAGTACAGTTCATGCTGGTAAGTATTTTGGCCGGAAAATATAAAAATCTCTGTGTTGTGGGGGATGATGATCAGTCGATCTATAAATTTCGGGGTGCCAATATAAAAAATATTCTGAATTTTGAACAGGTGTTTCCAGATACTAAGGTCATTAAACTGGAACAGAATTACCGTTCTACAGAGAACATTCTGGATGCGGCGAATTCTGTGATCCGCAATAATACGGGAAGAAAAGACAAGACGCTTTGGACGGAGAACGGAGAAGGATCGAAGATTCAGTTTCGCCAGTTCGATAATGCTTTCGAAGAAGCAGAATATATCGTAAGTGACATAAAAAGAGCGGTGCTGACAAAAGGCGCAAAATACAATGACCACGCTGTTTTGTACCGCACGAATGCTCAGTCACGTATGTTCGAGGAGAAACTGGTGGCGGCAAATGTTCCATATAAGATCGTCGGAGGAATCAATTTCTATTCCAGAAAGGAAATCAAAGACGTACTTGCTTACTTGAAAACTATTGATAATGGAAAGGACGATCTTGCAGTGCGCCGAATCATCAATGTTCCGAAACGAGGAATTGGTCTTACAACAATTGGAAGAATACAGGATTATGCACTGATGAATGAGATTGGATTCTATGATGCGATTCTTGCAGCTTCCGGTATTCCGGGCATAGGAAGAAGTGTAGGAAAATTAGACAGTTTTGCGGCACTGATTGAGCATTTTAAGACGGAAATCGGACAGATGACAATCTCAGAACTTCTGGATGATGTTCTGGAAAAAACAGGATATCTTGATGAAATGAGAGAGCAGGCGGAAACCGACGAAGAGGCGGAGAATCGACAGCAGAATATTGAAGAATTGAAGAATAAGATGATAACTTATGAGGAGGAATGCGAGGATAATGGAGATCCCGCAACCTTGTCAGGATTTCTGGAGGAAGTTGCACTTGTAGCAGATATCGATTCTCTGGATGAAACTACGGATTATGTGATTTTGATGACTTTACATAGTGCGAAAGGCCTGGAATTCCCACATGTATATCTTGCAGGAATGGAAGATGGACTTTTCCCGAGCTATCTGACGATTACTGCTGATGATCCAATGGAAATGGAAGAAGAGCGAAGGCTTTGTTATGTAGGAATCACAAGAGCCCAAAATGAACTGACGCTGACCTGCGCGAGACGCAGAATGGTTCATGGTGAGACACAGTACAATAGGATTTCACGTTTCTTAAAAGAAATTCCAGAAGAGCTGCTGAACACGGGGATCGTATTTGAAAAAGAAAAGGAAGAACCAAAAACATCTGCCTATCAGCAGGCAAAACAAAACTTTAAAGCAAAACCATTTGCACAGACATTTTCACAGGCAAAACCGACGAAACAGTTCGGCAGCAAAAATGCAGGTACAATTGATTATGAAGTCGGAGACAGAGTGCGACATATGAAATTCGGCGAAGGAACTGTGACGCAAATCGTTTCCGGAGGCAGGGACTTCGAAGTTACCGTTGAATTTGATAAGGCGGGTGTGAAAAAAATGTTCGCCATGTTCGCAAAACTTCAGAAAGTATAATTGTATAAAATTCACAGAAATTTTGTAGATATTTAGATCTGAAGATGGTATAATAATTAATAATATTGAAGTATCTACAGGGCTGACCTGAATAAAGAAAGAGAGGGCATGACTATATGACAAAGTTCGAAGAAATGCTTGCAGCAACAAAATTAAATGAGCTCGTTTCAAGAAAAGATGAAGATGAAAAGATGAAAAAAACAATCCTCTGGGGACTTGCAATTATTGGTGCTGTTGCAGCAATCGCAGGAATCGCATACGCAGTGTATCGCTTCTTTGGAAAAGATTATCTTGAAGATTTTGAAGACGAAGATTTTGAAGATGAATTTGATGATGACTTCTTCAATGAGGAAGATGAAGTACAGTAGGTAACAAGTACCACCGGAAGTGCCAAAAGGCGCGTTCCGGGATTGTATGCGGTCGTCAAGGTCTTAAGCAAGCTTAATACTTTGGCTCGTCGCCTATACAAAAAGAGAGGCAGGGATTTGCGGATTCCTGTCTTTTTTCATGAAATAGAATTGTGGGAGCGCATAGCGCGGAACAATTCGTTAGGCATCTTTTGATCTTAATATCATTTAATATGTAATAGAGGTTTTATATGAAAAAAGGACAGATTTTAGAAGGAAGAATTGAAAAAATAAATTTCCCAAATAAAGGGATTGCAGTAGTAGACGGTGAAGAGAAGACGGTTGTTGTAAAGAATACGGTGGAAGGGCAGAAGGTTTCCTTTGCTATAAATAAAATGCGTAAAGGAAAAGCAGAAGGAAGACTTTTGGAAGTGCTGGAGAAATCTCCTTTGGAAATAGACTCGCCGTGTCCACATTTCGGAATGTGCGGCGGATGTACTTATCAGAATTTGCCATATGAAGAGCAGATCAAGATGAAAGAACGTCAGATGAAAGAAATGATGGATGAAGCAGTGAATGGAGATTACACATGGGAAGGGGTGAAGCCAAGCCCGGTTCAGCAGGCATACCGCAATAAAATGGAATTTTCGTTCGGTGATGAATACAAAGATGGACCGCTGGCACTCGGAATGCATAAAAGAGGAAGTTTTCACGATATTGTAAATGTGCCGGAATGTCAGATCGTGGATGCTGATTACAGAAAAATTTTGACAGCGGTTCTTGCTTTTGCACAGAATTCAAGACTTCCGTATTATCATAGAATGCGTCACACTGGATTCTACCGTCATTTGCTGGTTCGTAAAGCAGTAAAAACAGGAGAAATTCTGATCGACATCGTTACTTCTACAGAATATGAACTGGATAAAAAAGGTCTGGTGGATGCGATACTGGCATTAGAGCTGGAGGGAACCATTGCCGGAATTCTTCATACAAACAATGACAGCCTCGCAGATGTTGTGAAAGACGAGGGAACGGAAATCCTCTATGGTCAGGATTATTTTTATGAAGAACTACTTGGATTAAAATTCAAGATTACTCCGTTTTCTTTCTTCCAGACAAACTCACTTGGAGCGGAAATCCTTTATGAAACAGCAAGAAATTATATCGGTGAGACGAAAGATAAGGTGATCTTTGACCTTTATAGTGGAACAGGAACCATCGCTCAGATTCTGGCTCCGGTCGCAAAGAAGGTGGTCGGTGTGGAAATCATTGAAGAAGCTGTAGAGGCAGCAAAAGAGAATGCAAAACTCAACGGTCTTGACAACTGTACTTTCTGGGCTGGTGATGTGCTCAAAGTGATTGATGAACTCCATGAAGTTCCGGATCTGATCATGCTCGATCCGCCAAGAGACGGTGTGAATCCAAAAGCACTGGAAAAGATTATTGATTTTGGAGTGGAAAGACTTGTGTATATCGCGTGCAAACCGACAAGCCTTGCACGGGATCTGGAGATGCTGCAGGGAAGAGGATATAAAGTGGAGAGAATTGCGTGTATTGACCTTTTCCCGAACACATATCATTGCGAGACCGTGGCGTTAATGACAAGGGTTGAAAAATAATTCGTAATAGCATATACAAAATGAGTAGGGGTTCTTCTTTGTCTTTTTATTAATTGCGATTATTCGAGATATGGAATATAATAGTGTGGAAATGCTTGCTATTGGAAGGATTAAGATAAATGAGAGATTTTGATTTAAGAACATTACAATTAAAAGAACTGGATATTTTAAAAGAATTAGATAGAATTTGTAAGAAGAATGATATTACATATTATTTAGCATGGGGGAGTTGTATAGGAGCTGTTCGCCATCAGGGTTTTATTCCCTGGGATGACGATATTGATGTTTGTATGCCTATGAATGACTTTAAAAAGTTTAAAAAAATATGTGCAACAGAGTTGAAAAGTCCATACTTCTATCAAGATATGCATACAGATATTAATTCACCTTTTTCATGGGCCAAAATCAGAAACACTCAAACCTGTTCTATGATTAGAGAAATGGCAAATTTTCCTCATAATTGGGGGATATGCATTGATATTTTTCCTTTGGTAGAATTGAGCAAACCTACTTTTACTAAAATAGACAAACTGCTATATAAAACGATCAATCTTTGCGTAAATAAGCGATTAAATGACTACGGTTTTGGAAGTTATGGGCTAAAGACCAATAAAATGAAACATATTCCGATGTGGCTTTGCATTTTTATTAGAAATTTGTGCTTTAAAATATTTACAAGAAATAGACGAAATTCAAAATATTATTATGATATGTCCGTTTTAACTGAAGCATATATTTTTCCAAAAGAATGGTTTAAGAAAACGATTGAACTCCAGTTTGAGGATCAGTCATTTACAGTTATGGAAAATTATGATGCATATTTATCTAGAGCATATGGTGATTATATGAAAATACCTGAGAAACACGAACAAGTAGATCATGGGGATATTATTGTAGATTTTGAAAACAGCTATAAGAAATACATGAAGGTTGAGGAAAAATAATGAGAGATTTTAATTTGAGAGAACTTCAATTATCTGAGTTAACAATTTTAGAAGAAGTTGATCGATTATGTAAAGAGAATAATTTAACTTATTATTTAGCTTGGGGAAGTGCTTTGGGAGCAAAACGGCATCAGGGTTTTATTCCCTGGGATGATGATATTGATGTTTGTATGCCATGGGAAGATTATTGGAAATTCAAAGAAATATGCCAAAAACAATTAGATACAAAATATTATTATCAAGACTTTATAAGTGATTCTGATTACTATCTTTATTGGGCGAAAATTCGTAAGAATAATACGACTTCACTTACTGTGGCGGAAAAAGATCTGAAAATGCATTGGGGAATATGTATTGATGTATTCCCACTAATTCCTTTGAAAAAGGATAGATTATCCAGTCGATGCAAATTCTATCATAATCTTCTTGTTTTTTTGTGTAATAAACCTTTTATTTTTTGTAAAGGATATCCGGCTACTTTAATAAAAAAGATAAAAAAATGTATCTATTATTGTATTTCAGAGAAAAATAGAGTAAAACTTGCTAAAAAATGTTTATTGGCATTGGGAAAAGAAGATGCGAATTATTATGTAGATATTAGTGAAGGAACAAATAGCAAGATTTTTCCAAAAGATGTGTTTGGAAAAGGAAAAGATATTCAATTTGAAAATAAGAAATACGTTGGACCAATGCAAATAGAAAGGTATTTAGAGAGCGTCTATGGCAATGGATATATGCAAATTCCAGAAGAACATGAAAGAGTAGATCATGGAAATATTATTGTTGATTTGCATAAGGATTATTCATTCTATCAAAATAATGATTGATTAAATTCTCAAAATGACTATAATTGAATAGAAAATGGAGTTGATGAAATGAGAACCAAAAGAGCAATACTGACTTACCTAAGTGATTTGATTCCGCAAATTTTACTTGCGATTATCGGTTTAGTGAAAGCAGCTTATTTTGTTGGTAATTTAGGAACAGCAGTAAATGGTCTGTATTCGTTGTATTCGCAGATTATGATGTATTTGACGTTAGTGGATGGAGGATTGTCAAGTGCAATTTTATATCGATTATATAAACCTATTGCAGAAAATGATGTGAACAGAATCAGTAGTATTCTTTCTGGATCACGAAGAATTTTTCAAATTATTGGAATCGTTATATTTGCTGGTGGAGTTGTAGTTTCTTTCTTTATACCTGTTTTTATTAAAGATAATCCATTTGAATTCATTTATCTTCAAACAACTTTTATGCTGTATTTGATAAGCAGTGTAATTTCCTATTTTACAATTGCAAATAAGACTATTTTTGAGGCTTATCAAAGAAAATATGTAACAAACACAATTACACAAATTATTTCTATTACAAAGGGCATTATAGAAACAATTTTAATTATGCAGGGGTTTGGACTTTATGCAATTATTGGATTATTGGGAGTATCTAACTTGACTACAAGTTTAATTATATATTTATTATCTAAAAAGGATTATCCAAATATAAATTTTAACTGTAGGAAAAAAAGTTATGAAATTTTATCAGATGTAAAGCATTTATTAGTACACAAAATCGGAACGCTGATAGCTTATAACATTGACATTGTATTGGTTTCTAAGATGATCAATATTCAAACAGCAGCCATTTATACAGCATATACTTATATTGTTGATAATATTACTAATATTGTGGGGAAACTTACTGCATCAGCAATTGCTGGTGTAGGCGATTTGATTTCTTCTGAAAAAGAAAGATGTTATGACATTTTTAAAGAATTTAATTCGCTTTCATTTTATTTGGGAACCATTATATGTATACCTTTATTTTATGTTATTAATCCATTTATTCAGATTTGGCATAAAGGAAGGATTGAGACAACATCTTTAATTGCGTTAATGTTTGTCTTAAATTTATTATACTATATTATTCGTATGCCGTTAATTACGTTTGTTAATTCAGCAGGACTATTTAAGGAAACAAAAATCTGCCCTATTATCGAAAGTGTTATTAATTTGACTCTTTCAATTATCTTGGTTCAGATTATCGGCCTTCCAGGGCTATTGATTGGAACATTTGTTGCATATATATGTTCTGATTACTGTATTCGTCCTGTTTTAATTTATAAGCATATATTTGAAAAGAAAGTAAAATCGTATTACATTGAAAATTTTGTATACATTGGGATTTTTATCGTATTAGCGTTTGCTATGAGTTTTATTGTCTCTTATTTTCCGATGAATACTTATATATCATGGTTTTTGTCTTCTCTGTTCTTATTTGCGGTAAACGCTGGTTTAGCATTAATTGCATATTTATTATTTAAAAAGGCATATTTCTTTGCTCGTGTAAAGAAAATGCTTCAATTAATTTTAAAGAAAAAAGGTGCTTAATTGTATGAAAAAACTTAGTGTAATTATTCCTGTTTATAATGCTGAAAAATACATAGAAAGATGCTTAAATTCTGTGTTAAATCAAAATTTTGATGATTTGGAGATTATTGCCGTGAATGATGGCAGTAAGGATTCATCTTTTCAAATTTTAAAAACTTATGAAGAAATTTATCCGGATAAATTAAAAGTAATAAATCAGGAAAACGCAGGAGTGTCTGCGGCTAGAAATACCGGGATTATAAAAAGTGAAGGTGAATATATCACTTTTTTAGATAGCGATGATTATATTGAACCTGAATCCTATAAGAAAATAATGAATAAAATAGAGGAAGGGTTTGATATTGTAGTGTATGACTACAGTAGAGATTATGGTGATCATAAAGAACGTTCATATGTTTTATATGATGGAAAAAGTTCATCAGTTGATAAAAAAAGTTATATTACATCTCTGCCTGGTACTTGGAATAAAGTTATGAAAAAAAAGTTGTTTACAAAAAACAATTTAAAGTTTCCAGAAGGAAAATGGTATGAAGATTTAGCTATTATTCCTCAATTGGCTTTGTATACAAATAAAATTTATTATATGGCAGAACCAGTCATAAATTATTATCAATCGCAAAATTCCATTACAAGACATGAAGAGTTTAAGCAAAACTCTATTACTATATTTGATTCTTTAGATTGTTTATATAAATCTTTTAAAGATTCAGAGTTTTTTACTGAACTGGAATATTTATATATTTATCATCTTTTAATCGAAAGTAGTCTTTATTTTTATAAATATGAGAAATTTTATTTAAATGATAATGTTTCAGATTTAATGAAAGAACGATTTCCAAACTGGTTTAAAAATCCATATTATAAAAAATTGAGTAAAAAAAACAGACTTTATTCAAAGATATTTTATAAAAAACAATATAAGCTGTTAAAAGTTTTGCAAAGAATTAAATTAACTATTGGAGGAAAATAATTGATGAGCTTATTAAAAAAAGTTAAACTTGAATATTTAACAATGGGTTTATTTATATTGATGCCTTTTGTAGAAATGTATCGTTGCTTATTTCAAGATACGATTTCTATTGCTTCAATTGCATTAGAAGAGTTTGTTGTAATTTTTTACATTGGAGTTCTTGCAATTTATACGATATATACAATTGTTCAGAAAAAGAATTGGAAGTTTTTTTTCTTATCTATATTGTATTTTGGATGTGCATGTACTTATATTTTATTGCATTATTGGAATCTAACCCAATTTAATACGGCTATTTACCCTGAAGTCAGTTATAGTTTCATTACGGAATCATATTACATTGTCAGAGCTTATTTAATTCCTATTGTTATGGGAATTGTAGTTTATCAGTTGAAACCGGATAATGATACATTTTCAAAAACTATCATGCTGGTTTCTCTTATTATTTCTAGTTTCATTGTTGTAACAAATATTCTGGGAATTTCTTTTGTATCATATAGCCTGGAAAATAAAATAATTGCAGGAAATATTTTTACCTGGACCTCATTAACACCTACTTCAGATTTTGATATGTATACATCAAAAGCATTTTTTTATTCAGCAAATCAAATTTCAGCGCTGATGTTTAGTATTTCGCCGATTATTGTAAAAAATGCTATTAAGAAACCATCGTTCATTAATTATTTTACGTTAGGGTTACAAGTTTTAGCAATGATTATGATTGGAACAAAAACAGCTGCAATTGGTGTTTTATTAGTTATAGTTGCGATGTTTGTTACTGCATTTGCTTTACATTTATTTAAACTTGAACAACTTCAATTAAAGAAAATTGGTCTAATATTTGTAATATTCGTAATATGCGGATATAGCTTGTATTCTATTTCTCCAGTTCAACAAAAATATGATGCTGAGGAGACAGCGATAAATACTGAAGAAAGAGAGGAAGCTGAAGTAAAAGTTGACGAGAGCGAAGCGACACTTGCTGATTATATTAAGGAGTTTGCATATTGTTATTATATTAATCCAAGCTTTTTAGAAGTATATCCTGTAGAAAATGATGAATTCTTTTGGAAAAATATTATTGAAAGAGATCGCACGCTAAATATTAATAACCGTACGTTTAAGATTGAAATTATTAATCGAATTATTGAAAGAAATGAAAATCCAGCAGATCGATTTTTGGGTATTGGATATACTTCAAATGTTCCTTATACAGAAAGAGACTATGTCTATCAATACTTCGTATTCGGAATCATAGGAGTTTTAGTTTTGATTGCTCCATATTTTATTTCTTTATTATATGCAGGTATTAAAATACTACTTAAATATAAGGAAAAATTAAATTTAGAAAATTGTGCAACAGGGATGGCGCTTTGTTGCTATTTGATCATTGCGTATTTAGCAGGACATGTATTTGGAATGATGATTAATATGCTGTTTTTAAATTTGTTTATTGCAAAACTTTTAATTAATGTTAATAGAAAAGAGGAATAGTGTGAAAATTTTATTTCTTCAGAATATGCATGATGCCGTAGGAGGGATCACTAATGTCAATATTTCTTTAGGAAAAGAATTTGCAAAAAATGGCGAGGAAGTATACTTATATTCTCTAAGAAATGGAGGATATTTAACTTCATTTGCATATCCTAAAGAATTTCATACCAAAATAATTAATTCAAAAGATGAATGGGGATGTCCAAGATATTCCCAGGCGATTCAACAGTTAAAAAAGGGACATGTTGTTAGTTTTTTTCAACATGTCTTTCAGCGTTTATTATATGATTATAAGATGCAAAAAGATTTTTCAATAATGAAAAAGGAAATAGATAAATTAGATCCGGATTATATTATTATTTCTCATTATGAGTTGTTTGATGCGATACCAGAAAAATATTTATGTAGATCAATTTCTCATTATCATACTAATTTTTCACAGTTAATAAATAATAAGAGTCAAGTGAAGTTGTTTCATAAGTATAAGAATAAAATTGGAAAATTTGTTTGGTTAAGTGAACAAACAGCAAAAGATGCAATTGCGTTTGAAATAGAAAATAGCAGATGTATTTATAATCCTTTAACATTTTTTTGTACAGAGCCAAGTAGCCTGGAAAACAAAAAGATAATTTTTGTAGGAAGATTTTCTACTGAAAAAAGAATTCAATTATTAGTTGAACTATTTTCAAAGGCTATTGAGGATATTAGATTGAAAGATTGGAAATTAGAGCTGTATGGTGTGAATGCCGATAACCAGGAATTGATGGAGTTTATTGATAGAAGTGTAAATGTATCGTTTATGGGAGAAACTAAAAATCCAGAGACAGTATTAAAAAACAGTTCGATTTTTATGTTGACATCTTCTTTTGAGGGATTTCCACTAGTAGTTATAGAAGCAAATGAGTGTGGAGTACCTTGTATTGCATTTGATTTTGGGGAAACCGCAGGAGAAGTAATTAAAGAAGAAACAGGTGTATTAATTGAGCAAAATGATAAAGAACAATATATTTTGGAATTAAAAAATCTTATGTTAAACGAGAAAAAGAGAAAAGTAATGGGAATTCATGCAAAAAAATTTGCACAATCATTTAAACTTGAACAGATTATCAAAGAATGGTATGCTTTATTTGATGAATTGAGGTAGAAATATGAGCAAAGTAAGTATTATTGTTCCAGTATATAATACATCCGCCTATTTAGAAGAGTGTATTAATAGTTTGGTAAATCAAACGTTAAAAGAAATACAGATTATATTTGTAGATGATGGTTCGACAGATCATTCTTTATCTATTTTAAGAAAATATGAAAAAGAGTATCCAGAGAAAATAGAAGTTTATTCCAAAGAAAATGGAGGACAAGGAGCTGCGAGAAATTATGCTCTTCAATATGTAAAAGGTAAATATTTAAGTTTTGTAGACAGTGATGATTGGATTGATTTACATACATATGAAAAAGCATACACAGTTGCGGAAAAAAATCAGAGCGATATTGTTTTTTGGGATTTAGAGTGGGTATTTGATGATGGAAAGAAATTTATTCACAACACATTTTCTAATGTAGAGAAAAAATTAGATGGGATTGGATATATGTTAAGTGATCCATCACCATGTAATAAAATGATAAGAAGCAGTATTTTCTTAGAGAATCAAATTAGATTCCCGGAAAATTGCTGGTATGAAGATATGGCTGTTATTCCTTCGTTAGTAAAATATATACATAAAATGGAATATCTGAAAGAACCATTTTATAAATATCGGCAAAGATCAAATTCTACAATGCAGCAGGAGAAATATAACCCTAAATTAAAAGATATCATAATTGCCATTAATTATCTTTTTGAACAAATGAAGGGTAGTAGTTTTTCTGATGAAATGGAATATTTGTATATTTTTCAAGTATTGTATTTTGCTTCTTTCCGTTTTATGAAATTTAAAAAATATAATGATATTTTTGAGTGTTATCAATCATTGATTGAAAAATATCCAAATTGGAAAAATAATAAGTATTACAAAGAGAAACCATTCTTGTTCCGTTTCTATTGTGAATTATTAGAGAAGAAACATTATGTTTTAGCTTCTTTACTAATATCTTTAAGAAAACTTATTCAAAAATAGGAATATATGATGAGGAGTAATTTCATGGAAAATAAAATAGAAGTCAGCATAATCGTTCCAATTTATAACACAGAAACATATTTAGATCGATGTATTCAATCGCTGGTTCATCAGACTTTAAAGGATATCGAAATAGTTTTAGTTAATGATGGATCGAAAGATTCATCGATTGATATTTGTAAAAGATATCAACAACAATTCCCTGAAAAAATTGTTATTGTTGATAAAAAAAATGGTGGTTTGAGTGATGCCAGAAATGCAGGAATTGATGTTGCAAAAGGAAATTATATTGGTTTTGTGGATAGTGATGACTATGTAGATATAGAAATGTATCAAATGATGTTAAATAAAGCAAAGGAAAATAGCTTTGATTTGGTAGTATGTGATTTAGATTATATTTATGAAGATCATATAAAACCTGCATATAGTCATATTAAAGAAGATATGTTTTATGAAGATGACGTGAAAAAGAGTCTGACATATATTTATCCGGCAGCTTGGAATAAACTTTATAAAAAAGAGCTGTTTGACAAATCAGGCATTCGTTTTACAAAAGGAATTTGGTTCGAAGATGTGGAATTCATTCACAGATTATATCCATATTTACACTCCATAGGAACGGTTCATAGGCCATTTTATAAATATATTCAAAGAGAAGGGTCCATTATGACTGTATTTGATGAACGACTGTTTGATTATATAAAAAATTGGAAAAATATAATAAGCTATCATAAAGAAAATGGTTTTTATGAGAAATATAAATGTGAGTTAGAATATTGTTGTGTAAGATATTTATATGCAACATTCTTAAAGGCGGCAGCTAAGTATCCAAATAAAGCTGATTATAAAAAGGCAGTGCATGCTGCAAAAGAAATGATTCATACATACTTTCCGAAATATAGAAGAAATAAGTATTTTTATAAAAATGGAGTCAAAGGTTTGTATTTAGTTCTATTTAATGAGACTATAGCAAATCTTATTTACATGCAATTGAGAAAGCAGGGATAATGTGAAAAAAGTAATGTTTATTTCTAGTACAGGGGGACATCTATCAGAATTACTGCAATTACAACCATTGTTTGAATTGTATGATTATTCAGTAATTACTGAAAATACGAAATCAAATAAATCATTAAAAGAAAAATTTAAAGGTAGAATGTATTACCTGCCTTATGGTACAAAATCTCATTTGCTAAAATATTTATTTATTTTTACCTGGATTATTCTTAAATCTCTTTATTTGTTTATTAAGATTCGTCCGGATATTGTAGTTACAACAGGGACCCATACTGCTGTACCTATGTGTTATTTTGCAAAGTTATTTAGAAAAAAAGTTATATTTATTGAAACGTTTGCTAATAGAAAAACACCAACTGCTTCAGGAAAATTGGTTTATCCGATTGCAGATGTGTTTATTGTGCAATGGGAAGAAATGCTGGAACAATATCCAAATGCAGTATATGGGGGGTGGATCTATTGATTTTGATTACATTAGGTACTCAGGCAAATAGTTTTGAACGCTTATTACAAGAAGTACAAAATCTTATTCATGAGGGATATATTACTGAAAAAGTAATTGTTCAGGCAGGGACTACTAAATTTCACTCCGATTGTATGGAGATTTTCGATTTTATTCCAATTGAAAAATTCAATGATTTGATAAAAAGTTGTAATCTATTGATTACTCATGGTGGTGTAGGCTCCATTATTAGTGGATTAAATAATAAAAAGAAAGTAATTGCAGTGCCGAGATATAAAAAATACGGTGAACATGTAAATGATCATCAACTGGAAATTGTTGAGAATTTCAATGATAAGCAATTTATTTTAGGAATTCGCGAACTTAGTGAATTGAAGGATGCAATTGAAAAAAGTAAAACTTTTCAACCAAAGCAATACCATTCAAATCGACAAAATATGATTGCATTAGTAGAATCATATATTGATAAAATGTAATTATTATAAGAGAAAATTGAAGGACGGAAGAGAAATGTTAAAGAACAAAATTATTACTTTTATGCAATACTTTACATATATATTTATGGTTTTATCTTTTTTAATACCAGATTATGTATTAAGAAGATGGATATACGCGATTGGTTTTGTGGAACTTAGTGAAGTTGCTCCATATTTGTTTTCTATTGCATGGACGTTGCTTTTTGTTTTGGTTATTCTTTCATTGCCACAAAGAGCTGGAAAAATAGTGTATTCTATTTTAACAGTGTGCTGGTACATAATTGCATCTTGGAGTGGTAGCATTTAAGTAGAGTCGTAAAACTCACCAAATCTATGATATTATTAAAATATAGGAAGGTGAGAAAAATGCAATACGACAAATCTTTTAAAGAAGAAGCCGTTAAACTATC
>Ga0129317_1001606_pt1 | contig 15803 bp, 17 predicted proteins | sample Cm1ome_FD_94430 | JGI IMG/M metagenome (GOLD analysis project Ga0129317, IMG submission 94430) | Eastern black-and-white colobus group fecal microbial communities from Wisconsin, USA - Cm1105 metagenome | ecosystem: Host-associated > Mammals > Digestive system > Large intestine > Fecal | place... | reverse complement strand
GCCTATTTATTATATCAGCTTCCGTCCTTCTTGTCAAGAACTTTTTTCTGACCTTTCTTTCGGCTTCTTCTCTTCTCTCAGGTCCGCTCCGTCCCCTCGGGACAGCTTAGTTATATTATCATACTTATTTGCGAATGTCAACAAGTTTTTCCAAAAAACTTTTATTTTTCCTTTCCTCTTTTCTAATCTGTCAATTGTTCCCGCATGGCGGCAAGGATCTTCCGTTCCTTACGGGATATCTGTACCTGCGTGGTATGCAGCACCCGCGCTGTTTCACTTTGGGTTTTGTTCTTGAAAAAGCGCAGGTAGATGAGCGTGCGCTCCTCCTTTGTCAGCGTGCCCAACACACTTTTCAGGCTCAGCAAGTCGGATACGGTTTCCTCGCAGCTCTCCTCCGGGATATCGAACTCCCGGCTGCCGTCTTCGTCGCTCACCGGCGTAAGAGACAGTGCGGGCATCGCGGCGCTCATTGCGTCCGCCACTTGTTCAGGCGTTACATCGAGGCGTTCGGCCAGCTGTGAAACAGTCGGTTCCTGCCCTGTTTCCTTTACGCAGCGCTCCCGCACCGCGCTGATCTTCAAGCTCAGCTCCTTCAACGAGCGGCTCACCTTCACGGTTCCGCCGTCCCGGAACAGTTTTTTGATCTCGCCTAAAATCACAGGCACTGCGTAAGTGGAAAAACAAAGGCCGCGGGAACCGTCAAAGCCGTCGTATGCTTTGACGAGCCCCATGCAGCCGGCGGAGAACAAATCGTCGTATTCAATCCCCCGCCCTTTGAAACGGCCGGCACAGGAATGAACAAGCCCCAGATTCTTTTCAATGAATTCGGCGCGCGGGCCGAGCACGACCGGTGTTGGCGGCATAACTTCCCTACTCTCTATATAATATGTATAAAGAGCGGCTCAACGAGTGCCCAGGCGCTTGCTCAGCGTAACGCGCGTGCCTTTGCCCGGGGCAGAGCGCACCTTGACGGAGTCCATAAAGCTTTCCATCACCGCAAAGCCCAGGCCCGCGCGTTCGGCGCCGCCCGTAGTGAACAGCGGCTCCATTGCCTTGGAGACATCCGGGATACCGCACCCCTTGTCCGCCACCGCCACGCGCAGCGTGCCGTCCTCATACAATGCGGCCGTCAGCGTGATCGGACCAATGGTGTTTGCATAGGCGTGCACGATGCAGTTCGTTACAGCCTCGGATACAGCCGTCTTAACGTCGGCCAGCTCGTCCAGCGTAGGGTCCGCCTGCGCGGCAAATGCCGAGAGCGCGCTGCGGGCAAAGCCCTCGTTCACGCTGCGGCTGGGGAATGTGATCTTTACCGTATTCAGTGCTTTCATTTGTTATAACTCCTTTTGGCGCGCGGCCTTAGTCTTTGGATTCGATGCCCGCGATGGACAGCATGCGCTTGATATCCTTCGGCGCTTTCTGTACCACCACCACGCCGCCCATGGCGCTGACGAGCTTGTGGCGGCCCAGGATCAGCCCGATGCCCGAGGAATCCATAAAAGTGACCGCCGAAAAATCAAGGATGAGGATGGCAGGCGCGGCCGCCGCGGCCCGCTCGTCGATTTTTTCGCGCAGGATGGCCGCCCAGTGATGGTCGATCTCGCCCGAAAGCAGCGCCGTAAGTGTTTTTCCGTCTTGCTTGAGTGTTACTTGTGTCATACCCGTTTTGTCTCCCGTTTTCTGAATATTGAAGCCGCGTGCCGCAATGGCACGCAAAAAGAAAGGCATACAGTCTATGCATTTATCATAGACCGTATGCCTTGTATTTTTTGTTGATTTGCGTCGCCCTGTTTTACTTTGTGAGCAGCCCCCGCGCCTGTGCGGCAAGATACAGGCTGCCGCACACCACAAGCCCCTCCGGCGCGTCCCCCCGCGCCAGGCGCAGCGCCTGTTCCACGCTGTCACAGGCCGTCACCTGCGGGAAATGCCGCTTTGCCAGCGCCGCCAGCGCCTCGGCGGACAGCGCGCGCGGGCTGTCGGGCCGGACGGTATACACGCGGGCGAAACACGGGGCGAGCGCGGAGAGCATCTCCTCCGGCTGTTTGCCGTCCAGAATGCCGATCACCGCCGTCAGCCCCGAAAGCCCTGCGCCGCGCAGCGTCGCCGCCAGCGCCCGCGCACCGTCCGGGTTATGCGCGCCGTCCAGCACCACCAGAGGCCTGCGGGACAATACTTCGATACGCGCCGGAAAACGCGCGCCCGCAATTCCGCCCAAAATCGCCTCGTCCGAAATGTCAAAGCCTTTTTCGCACAGCGCCAACGCAGCCTCTACCACCACGGCGGCGTTATAGGCCTGATGAACGCCCGGGAACGGTACGACAAGGTCGTACCCGCCGTAGTTGACCCGGTTCTCGAAAGCCGGGGCTTTATAGATATGAAGGTCCTGCAGGTCGGGCGCCACAAGAGGGCAATGCGCTTTTGCCGCCCGCAGCGTGATCTCATCCATGGCCTCCTGCGGCTGCGCGGGGTAGCTTATCACCGTGCAGTTGTTTTTGAGGATACCGCACTTTTCCCCGGCAATGGCCGCATAAGTGTCGCCCAGCAGTTCGGTGTGGTCCCTTCCGATGCACATGATACAGGCCACCAACGTGTTTTCCACCGCATTGGTGGAATCCAGCCGCCCGCCAAGGCCCACTTCCAGACAGACGATGTCACAGCGCTCCCGCGCAAACCACAGCAGCGTGGCCGCCGTCACCGCGTCGAACTCCACCAGGCTGTCCCAGCCCTCCGCGCGCAGCCCTTCAGCGGCCGCGCGCACCTCTGTCAGGATCTGCGCCAGCGTTTCCCGGGAAATCATTTCTCCGTCCAGCAGAAAACGTTCGCGAAATTCCAGCACATAGGGGCTGACGCTGGCGCCCACGCGGTATCCCGCCCTGTGCAGCACAGAAGCCAGCATTACCGTTGCGCTGCCCTTGCCGTTGGTTCCCGCAACATGCACGAACCGGAGGCTTTTTTCCGGATTCCCCAGCTTTTCCAGCAGCCGCCGCGTATTTTCCACGCCCGGATGCGCGGCCAGCCGCGGCAGGCTGTGTACCCATTCCAGCGCCTGTTCATAATCCATAGCATCCACCCTCCTTCAAAGCCCACAGCAGAGGGCGGGCAACGGCAGCCGCCGCCGCCCGCCCTGTATCTTTACATTATACCGGGGCCTATGCGTCCAGCTCCATCAACAAGGCGGCGTGGTATTGGCCGTTGATGCGAAAGAATCGTTCCAGCCGCCCCACCGTGCGAAAGCCCAGCTTTTCATACACATGAACGGCCGCCGCGTTATCCGCGCGCACCTCCAGCGTGAACGCTGTTACGCCGGCGCGCACGCCCGTCTCCAACAGCTCCGTAAGCATGCGCGTGGCTATCCCATGGTTCCAGTGGCTTTTGCGCACGCTGGCGTCAATCTGCGCGCGATGGCTCATGCGCGGCCGCCGTGGCCTCGAAAGCCCGCACAGCGCCACGATCTCGTCCGCCTCTTGCGCCACGAGCATCAGCGCGTCGGGGTCGTTCTCCACCTGCCGGAGATATTGCCGTTCTTGCTCCTCCGTGATGGGCAGTCCCTCGGGGCCAAACGTCAGATTGTCGCTTTCTGCGCCGATTTGCCGCAGATACGCCAGTATCGCGGCCGCATCCTCACTGTGGGCAGGGCGAATCGTTAACTCTCCGCTCATTTTTCTTTCCCCTCTCCAAACAGCCAATGCAGCTCAGCCCAGGTTTCGGATGGATTCCTCGATCTTCGCCAGCTTCTCCGCCGCCGCGGCGTGCTTTTGACGCATGTCCTCGACGATGTGCGCGGGCGCCTTGTTCACAAAGCCCTCGTTTGACAGCTTCGCGGCCATAGACGCGATTTCCTTCTCGCACTGGGCCTTTTCCTTGGCCAGCCGTGCCTGCTCCTTTTCCCGGTCGATCAGCTCCATCATCGGGATAAACGCGCGGGCCGCGTGCGTCACCACCTGCGCCACACCCTTGGTGTCGCCGGTGTATTTTTCCGTAAAGGATACCTCGTTTGCAAAAGCGAATTTGGCAAGATACGCAGCCCCGTCCTCAAAAGGCGTTTTGTCCGCCGTCTCGATGATGAGCGACGTCCGTTTTGCCGGATGCACGCCCATGTCCGCGCGCAGCGTGCGCACGGCCTTGATGAGGTCCATCACCTTTTCAAAGCCCGCTTCTTCTTCCGCATAGTTCATCTGCGGTTCATACTCGGGCCATTTTTCCAGCATCAGTGTCTCAGACGCGCCGGGCAGCGCCGTGTAAATTTCCTCTGTGATGAACGGCATGAACGGGTGAAGCAACTTAAGCGCCTGCACCAGCACACTCACCAAAATCTGGCGCGCGCTGTCCGCCTCGGCCGCGTCCTCGCTGTTCAGGCGCAGCTTTGCAATCTCGATATACCAGTCGCAGTACACGTCCCAGATGAAGTCCTGCACTTTCTGCGCCGCAAGGCCCAGTTCGAACTTGTCGAGGTTTTCCGTGACGTTCTTCACCAGCGTGTTCAGCTGCGAAAGCACCCATTTGTCCGCCATCGTCAGCGAGGCGGGCAGGCCGGGCCGGAAGTCCTCCGGCAGGTTCATCATCACAAAGCGCGCGGCGTTCCACAGTTTGTTGGCAAAGTTGCGGCTGGCCTTTACCTTTTCGTCCGAGAAGCGCATGTCGTTGCCCGGCGTGGAGCCCACCACCAGCGTCAGGCGCAGCGCGTCCGCGCCGTACTGGTCGATGATCTCCAGCGGGTCGATGCCGTTGCCCAAAGATTTGGACATCTTGCGGCCCTGCGCGTCGCGCACCAGGCCGTGGATGAGCACGGTATCGAAAGGGGCTTTGTCCGTATACGTCAGCCCGGAGAAAATCATGCGGCTGACCCAGAACGTGATGATGTCATATCCCGTGACCAGCGTATTGGTTGGGTAAAAATATTTAAGGTCCTCGGTCTCTTCCGGCCATCCCAGCGTGGAGAACGGCCACAGGGCGCTGGAAAACCAGGTGTCCAGCGTGTCCTCGTCCTGGCGCACGGGCTTGCCGCACTTGGGGCACACGGTGAGCGGCGTGGCCGAAACGCTGATCTCGCCGCAGTCATCGCAGTAATAGGCTGGGATGCGGTGGCCCCACCAGAGCTGGCGGCTGATGCACCAGTCGCGCGTGTTCTCCATCCAGTTGTAATAGGGCTTGTCGAAACGCTCGGGCACGAACCGGATACGCCCGTCGCGCACGGCCTCGATGGCCGGGCCCGCCAGAGGCACCATCTTCACGAACCACTGCTTGCTCACCATGGGCTCCACGGTGGTGCCGCAGCGGTAACAGGTGCCCACATTGTGCTTGTGCGGCTCGATGGAAGCCAGATATCCGCCGGCTTCCAGGTCTGCCACAATGGCCTTGCGCGCCTCGTAACGGTCCATGCCCGCATATTTTCCGCAGTCCTGCGTCATGTGCGCGTCGTCCGTCAGCACCTTGACGACGGGCAGGCCGTGGCGCACGCCCACCTCGAAGTCGTTGGGGTCGTGCGCGGGAGTGATCTTCACCACGCCCGTGCCGAATTCCCGGTCCACATACGTGTCGCAGACAACGGGGATCTCCTTCCCCACCAGCGGCAAAATAACCTTTTTGCCGTGCAGATGGGTGTAGCGTTCGTCGTCCGGGTGCACGGCGATGGCCGTATCTCCCAGCATGGTCTCGGGGCGGGTAGTGGCAAGCTCCACGAATTCATCGCCGCCCGCCACCGGATATTTCAGATGCCAGAAAAAGCCGTCCTGCTCCTCGTACTCCACCTCCGCGTCGGAGATGGACGTTTTGCAGTGGGGGCACCAGTTGATGATGCGCTCCCCCCGGTAGATGAGGCCGTCGTCGTACAGCTTTTTGAAAACCTTCAAAACAGCCTTGCTGCAGCCCTCGTCCATGGTGAAACGCTCACGCTGCCAGTCGCAGGAACAGCCCAGCTTTTTCAGCTGCTCCACGATGCGCCCGCCGTACTGCTTTTTCCAGTCCCAAGCGCGCTCCAAAAACCTGTCGCGGCCGAGGTCCTGCTTCGTGAGGCCCTCTTCCTTCATCTTCGCCACGATCTTCGCCTCTGTGGCAATGGACGCATGGTCCGTGCCCGGCACCCACAGAGCGGCATAGCCCTGCATGCGCTTGTAGCGGATGAGGATATCCTGCCAGGTCTCGTCCATGGCGTGGCCCATGTGCAGCTGCCCCGTGATATTGGGCGGCGGCATCACAATGGTATAGGGCCTTTTGTCCGGGTCGCGCTCCGCGTGGAAATAGCCTGCATCCACCCATTTTTTGTAATGCTTGTCCTCCACGGACGAAGGGTCGTAAATTTTCTCCAGTTCTTTCATCCTTGTACTCCTTTCGGGGCGGAATGCAAACAAAAATGCCGCCCCACACAAATGTGCATGGGACGGCATCAAGATACCGCGGTACCACCCAAATTGCCCGCCGCCTGCGCGGCAAGCCACTTGAACGCCCTTAACGCGGGCCAACGAGAGCGGCTACTGCTGTTCCCCGCCCCTGCTCCAAAGCGACAGCGCTCCGCCCGCCCGCACCGGCTCCCACCTGCCCCGGCTCTCTTTCACGGACGTCCCGGCCCGGCCTGTGCCCGCGGCACAGCGGCCCGTTCTGCGGAACGCACTCTTTTTCACAGCATTTACCTATGATGGATTATAGCCGCTTTTGCGCGGTTTGTCAACGGGCGGCGCCTTTCACCCGAGGCTCACGCCCATGCGGCGCGCCACCGTGAGCATGTCGCAGGTCTCGGGCACCAGCTTCGTCTTGCCCGCAATGTCCTTGAGCGCGTTCTCCGTCACGATATTGTTCTTCATGGCGACGGCCACGCCGTAGTGGTCGGCCTCCACCAGCTTTGCCGCATAGGTGCCGAACTCGGTGGCCAGAACACGGTCGTATGCCGAAGGGCTGCCGCCGCGCTGCATGTGTCCGGGCACGCATACCCGGGTCTCAAAGCCCGTCGCTTCCTCGATCTGCCTTGCAATGCGGTTCGTGGCCGTGCGCTCGCCCGCAGCGGCCCGCGCCGCCGCCCGCTCCTTTTTCTTCATGGCCGCTTCGCCCACATCGTATACGCCCTCCGCCACAGCCAGGATGGAAAACGTCTTGCCCTGCTCGCTGCGCTTCTGGATGGCGGCGCAAACATTCTCGATATTGTAAGGCAGCTCGGGGATGAGGATGATATCCGCGCCGCCGGCGATGCCGGAATACAGCGTCAGCCATCCCGCTTTGTTGCCCATGATCTCGATGACCATGCAGCGGCGGTGGCTGGAGGCCGTTGTATGGATGCGGTCGATGACTTCCGTGGCAATATCCACAGCCGTGTGGAAGCCGAAGGTCACGTCGGTGCCGTAAATATCGTTGTCGATGGTCTTGGGCAGGCCGATGATGTTCAGGCCCTCCTCGCTGAGCAGGTTGGCCGTTTTATGCGTGCCGTTTCCGCCCAGGCACAGCAGGCAGTCCAGCTTCGCATCCTTATACGTTTTTTTCATGGCGGCGACTTTGTCGACCTTGTCGTCCTCCACGACGGTCATCATTTTAAACGGCGTGCGCTTGGTGCCAAGGATCGTGCCGCCCACCGTCAAAATGCCGGAAAATTCATACTGCTGCATTTCGCGCCATTCGCCCTTGATGAGGCCGTCGTAGCCGTTCTGAATGCCGACGATCTCCACCTCATCGCCGAAACGCTGGTACAGCGCCTTGGCCGCGCCGCGGATGGTGGCGTTCAGGCCGGGACAGTCCCCGCCGGAGGTAAGGATACCCACACGTTTTTTCATCGAAAAACCTTCTTTCTCTCAACCGTTCACGCCCGCCGCCGGGCGGCGCGTTATTTTGTCAGCCTGCGCGCCACGAACAGGAACACGCACGCCCCCACCACCGAAACAATGATGTTCGCAAACAGGCTGTGCGCCGAAAAGCCCAGCAGGCCGAACAGCAGCCCGCCCACACACGAACCGATGACGCCAACGGCGATGTTCCGCACAAGGCTCCCGCCGCCGCCCATTATTTTGCTTGCCAGCCAGCCGGCCACCGCGCCGACGAGCAGCGTTGAAAGAATTGCCCAGAGCATTTTTATCTTCCCCTTCCAAAGGCGCATCCATGCGGCGCCCCTGCCGATTTTGTTTCTGTTTTCAGTATAGGATTTTCCCACCCGGTTGTCAAACCGGCAGTACCGCCAGCAGCAGCGTCATGATGGTGATGCTCAGCACCATGCTGATGGAATTGATGACGGCAGCCACCGTGCCGTCGCAGCCGTTTTCAATGGTGATCATCGGGGCGCAGCTCGCCACCGGCGCAAACAGCATCACCACCAGCGTGCGTGCCACTTCCCGCGGAACCGGCAGCCAAAGCCACAAAACCACAGCCGCCAGTGCGCACACCGTGTACCGCCCGGCCAGGACCCGGGCCACCGTGGCGCGGCCTTCCCGCGGGAACCGCACCTCAAACAGAATGCCGATGCACAGCATGGCAAGAAAGGAGTTTGCATTGCCCGCCATCACGGCCACGTTCATCACAAAACCCGGCAGCTCCCAGTGCAGCAGGCTCAGGGCGACCATCGCCACATACACAAGAAAAGTGGGCGTGGTGAAAAGCTTTTTCAACACTGAACCGAGCCCCGCGCCCCTGCCCTTCCCGTCGCCCATGGCGCGCTGGGCCACGGCCGCGTTGGGCCCATACGTAAAAATCGCAGCGCCCACGTCAAACATGCACATAGCGGCAAAGGATTCCGAGCTCACCACGCCCGATAAAAACGGGATGGCAAAATTTCCGCAGTTGAATGTGTTGGTGTTCAGGATCGTCGTTCCCCGTTCCACTGCCGGACGCCCGCGGGAAAGCACCGCACCCGTGCAAACCAGCGTCAGGCTCACCAAAAAGGAAAACACGAACGTGAGCAGCAGCACGCCGCTCAGCTCCACGCCTGCAAAGCCCTTGACGATAGCGGCCGGCAGCGTGATGTTCATAATGACCGCAGAGAGGAACCGCGCGTCCTGCACGCGGAACAGCCCCGCTCTTTTTAACAAATATCCTCCCGCCAACACAGCCAGATAGACCCCGCTGTTGGAAAAGCTGGCCCACAGGTCCATATACCGATGCCCCAATCCCGTTCAGGCGCCTGCGCGCAGGCGCCTTTGCTGTTTTTTCAGTATACCATGACGCCGCGAAGCGGCCCCAACAAAACCGCACCTGCTGCGGTTTTGCATGGTTCAATGTTCTCAAGCCCGTGCGCGAAAGCGCATCAGCGCACGAAGTGCGCGCGGCCGCGCAAGCGGCGGGCTTGAGGTTATTATACCATGGCGCCGCGAAGCGGCCTCAACAAAACCGCACCTGCTGCGGTTTTGCATGGTTCAATGTTCTCAAGCCCGTGCGCGAAAGCGCATCAGCGCACGAAGTGCGCGCGGCCGCGCAAGCGGCGGGCTTGAGGTTATTATACCACGCGCCCAAAGCCGGGTACACGGCAAATCTTGCGCAAGGGGATTTTATTTCGTGTGGATTTTCTTAAAAAAAGGTGTTGACATCGGGCGAATTTCTTCGTATAATAATAAAGCACTTCGGCGGTACGCCGTGAATGCAATGCGGAATTGTGTAATGGTAGCACCTGCGACTCTGACTCGCATTGTGAGGGTTCGAATCCTTCTTCCGCAACCAAACGGCAGCATCTGCTGCCGTTTTCTTTCGGGGTATAGCGCAGTTGGTAGCGCGCTGCGTTCGGGACGCAGAGGCCTTGAGTTCAAATCTCAATACTCCGACCATTCGGAAAACCGCACCAGACAGCCAAAAACGGCTTAGTGGTGCGGTTTTTTCGCATCCTATGCGTTGTTCCTTCTCCGTCTTTCCTGCCGTTTACACTTTATTGAGGCTCCCTTGCAGGCCGGATACAGACGATCCCTCTTCCATTTCCCTTACAATAAAAAGACCGCCGCGGAGCAGCTCCGCGGCGGTCTTTCATTTTCAGTGAGTTTTTTGTGGTTTCATTGGGCGAATGAGCCACAGAGCATGAATCACTTGCTGCTCTGTGCCGTCTCCTCAACAGGCTGCTTCACAGCCTCGCCGTTCTTGCCCTCGAAGTCGCGGCCCCAGCCCGTGGCTACCGCCACCACCATAACGGCGAACAGCGTGAAGCCGTAAAGCGTGCCGCCGGCCACAGCCACAGGCGACAGGCCCGTGAGAGCGGAGCCAATGAACACGAACACGGAAAGGAACGGCACGATGGCCGGCAGGCTGTTGGCAACTGCATCCAGCAGATTCGCGCGGCGGTAGGGGTGGATGCCCTTCGCCTTGCCCACCTCGTTCAGCACCGGGCCAAACGTGAGGATGGATGCGCTGGTCACGCCGCCGAAGATGAGCGTGGTGAGCGAGATGCCAATAACGCTCGCCACCTCGGCGCCGCGCGGCGTGCGGGCCAGCTTGCTGCCCAGGATCTTCTCAACAAGATAGCCCAGCATGCCCGCATCTGTAAGGACGCCCATGATGCCGAACACCGAGATCACGAGGCCAACCGTGCCCAGCATGCCGGCAACGCCCGTTACGAGGAAGCCTGTGGCGGCGCTGTTCTCCGGGTCGTTTGCAAAGACGGCGGAGGGCGGGAACAGCCCACAGGCAAGGCCCGTCACAAGGCCCAGCGAGAGGCCCACCAGAATGCCAAGGAAGATGTTGCGCGATTTCGTGGCCACAACGAGCATCACGACGACCGGGATGAGCATAACGAGGCTGACGGGGTTTGAAAGCGCCTCAATCGCGCCGCCCTCGTATGTGCCGCCGATGCCGCCCAGGATGGCAAAGAGCACCAGCGCGATGCTGCCCGCCACGATGGAATACTTAAAGCGCGTTTTCACACAACCGCCCACATCGGCTGGACGCCCGTCGCGGAACTGCTGCGTAGAGGCGCTGGCGATGGTCGTGTCCGAGATGGGGGCGAGGTTGTCACCGAAAATGGCGCCCGAGACGATGGCGCCCGCCAGGAACATGGGGCTGCCGCCCAGGATGATGCCCGCGGGATAGAAGATGGGGAATGCTGTGAACATGGTGCCGATGGACGAGCCGGTTGCCGTGGAAACGATACAGGTTGCAAAGAACACAAACGCCACGAACAGGCCGCCCTGGATGCCCACGGAGTTCGCCAGCCATACGAACCCACCGGACAGGCCGCTCTCCTTCATCAGCGCGGAGAACATGCCGATGACGAAAAAGATAACGATAACGGAAACCGAGGAGATGGAGGAGATGCCGCGGATGGCAGAATCCCAGAATTTCGTGTAGCTCTTGCAGAATATGCCGCCGATGAGGAGCGCCACGAAGCCGCCCATGGCCAGCGCCTCCATGTTGAACGCCTTGAACACCACGAACAGGATGATGCAGAAGGCGAAGAAGATCGCCACCGGCACCAGCGACATAAACATGCCGCCTCTGAATTCAAGCTTGTTGTTTTCGTCTTTCAATGGTCTTCCTTCCTTTCCTTACATTTGATACCCTTCCGGCCCTGCGGCCGGCCCTTGCCTATGCAATGCCCTTTTCCTTCGCCAGCCGTGTGAGCGCTGCCTTGATGCGCTCAAAGCGCACGGCCGCATCCTCATCGCTGGCGAAGCAGGCCGTCACGATGCGCAGCCAGCCCTCGCCCTGCGCGCCGTAGGGCGTGCCCTGGTTCACCATGATTTTCGCATGCTCCATGATGTAATCGGCCACCTCGGCGCTCGTGCCCAGCCGGCTGATATTGAGCCAGGACAGTATGCCGCTCTCGCTCATCTTCATCTCCACGCCGGGTGCTGTGGAGAGGATGTCGTATGCCAGACGGCGGCGGCGCTCGAGGCGCTCATAATTGCTTCGCATATGCTCCTTGTCCTTGATGGCCGCGATGGCGCCCAGCGAGCTGAGGGTGCACGCTGCGCCCAGCACGTTCACCGCGCCGCCGTACAGCACATCCATGATCTTGTCGCACGCATAGATATAGCCGATGCGGAAGCCGGACAGCCCGATGCCCTTGGAAATGGAGCATACTGTGAGCGTGCGCTCCCACATGCCGGGCAGCGTGCACGGCGCCACGAATTCGATGCCGTCGTAGATGTGGTCTTCAAACGCCTGGTCGCACACCAGCACCAGATCGTTGTCGATGATGAAGCGGCACAGCGCCTCGATGCTCTCGCGCCGGTACACCGTAGTGGTGGGATTGTTGGGGTGCGTGAGCAGCACCATCTTCGTGCACGGCGTGAGGCGTTTTTCAAATTCCTCGATGCGCACCTGGTAATTGTCCTCGGGGTACAGCGGCACGGGCACCGTCTTGCCGCCCAGCAGCTTCGGGTTGAGGAAATTGCTGGGATAGCTGGGGTCCGGCACCATCACCTCGTCCCCCTCCGAGATGAACGGCATCATGGCGTACAAAAGCCCGCTGTCCGAGCCCGGCGTCACGATGACATTGCGGCTGGGGTCGATGGAAAGGCCCGTCCGCTCCGAGATATGCTCCGCCAGCGCCTCGCGCAGCTCGTAGATGCCGATGGGCATGCCGTAATGGGCCGGGAACCCCCCGTCGATCGCCTCGTGCATCGCCTTTTTCACAGACTCCGGGATGGCCGGGTCCGGGAAGAAGGGGTCCGCCCAGGCCATGATGTCGCCGCCTGCCTTCATAAAGTTGCCGGCGCCCTCGCCCACGTCTGCCTTCGTCACTTCCAGGAACAGGCCGCCCTGCAGGTCGCGGAAGCGCCCGTTCATTTTTGCCTTGATATCCATCGCTTGCCTCTCCTTTCGCTCTTATATAGATCGTTTTGTCTTTCAGCGCACCGCCGCAATGGCCTCCACTTCTACGAGCACACCTTTGGGCAGCTGTTTCACCGCCACGCAGGAGCGTGCCGGGCAGCCTGTGAAATAGGCCGCATACAGCTCGTTGAAGGGCGCGAAGTCCGCCATATCCGCCAGAAAGCATGTCGTCTTGAGCACTGTATCCAGCGCCGCACCGGATGCTTCCAGCACGGCCTTGAGGTTTTCAAGCACCTGCTTTGCCTGCGCTGTGATATCTTCCCCCACGACGGCGCCCGTCGCCGGGTCCAGCGGGATCTGGCCGGAGGTGAACACCAGCCCCTCCTGCTTCATCGCCTGCGAATAAGGGCCGATTGCGGCCGGGGCCTTTTCCGTGTGAATTTTTTCCATATGCTTTTCTTCCTTTCTTCGCTTTTGGCCGCGCGCCCGAAGCCCGCAGCATTTTTCTGCTTCCATGTTAGCACTAAAATATTTTTTATTCAATTGAACGATTAACTAAATTTTATTTCATTTTATCAGTAATACCGCCCAATAAAAAACGGCGTGCGCTCCGGGAGCGCACGCCGTCTTTGGCTATGTTGTTTATCAGTATAACACTAAATTATTTTTCATTCAAACGGAAATTTGCATAGATATTTTTTATTGCACAGCAATAAAAAATATCTGAAGGGACGCAGGGCCGAAAAAACAGCCTGCGGCTATTTTTGCTCCGCAATAAAAAGCCTTGCTCTAAGCGTCCTCCTCCTGGCGGACGTTGCGCAGGTGCAGGTACACCGTATTGGGCGAAATATCCAGCGCCTGGGCCGTGAGCGGGACGGAATCCTTTATCTTAAAGATATTCCAGCGGTGCAAAAGCGCCACGATCTCCCGGTTCTTGTTTGACGGCAGAATGCTTCCGTCCGCCATCACCTGTGCGCGCGCCTGCTCCACAGACTGCACCACCAGCTCCCGCGTGTTCTCAGCGAAGGTCTCCGTCACCGCAGGGCTCTGCTGTGCGGGAGCGCACAGCGAATCCAGAAGATGCGAAAGCGGCGTGTTGAGGTAAAAATTGATGCACAGCAGCCCGATGATACGCCCGCCCACGCCGCGGATGGCGATGGTGGCAGCCTTGAGCGGCTCTCCCTTTTTGTTCCTGGAAAAATAGGAGATATAGCCTGGCCGGTTCTCGTTCTCTATCCGCGAGAGCATGGAGAGCGCGAGATCCGTGATGGGCGCGCCCGTCGTGCGGCCCGTGTGGTGGCCGTTGATGATCTTCACCACCGAGTGCTCCACATCCTCGAGGCTGTGCAGCACGATCTCATATCCGCCGCCCAGATAGTCCGCAAGGCCTTCCACCAGCGTAACACAGGAGCTGAGGATGCGGTGGTCCTCGTCTGTGAAGGGCACATTGTATTCAGACACGGGGCTCCCTCCTAAAATCAAAATGTATCACCCCCACCGCCATGCGCCGCGCAGGGGTGATGCTGTTCCTATTTTACCAAGCGCGCGGCTGTTGTGCAAGCGGGCGCAGCACGAAGTTTTCTTTAAACCTTGCATTTGCGCCCCGTATCCGCTATCATTAACAGTGTCGCAGGCCGAGCGCGAGGCTGCTCGTGCACTGGCATACATTTTCATTTCAGAGGAGTATCAGTTTTATGGCAGAATTCAAATATGAGATCACAGAACGCATCGCGGTGCTGTCCCAGAGCCCCAACGGCTGGGAACGGCAGCTCAATATGGTGAGCTGGAACGACCGCGAGCCCAAATACGACATCCGCGACTGGGCGCCCGACAACAGCAAAATGGGCAAGGGCATCAGCCTCACCCACGACGAGCTGGCCATTCTGAAGGGCATCCTGAACGATCTTGAGATCTGACGGTATGGATTACAAAGCAGAGTTTATCCGTATTTTTTCCGAAAATGTCTCCCGCCCCGGCGCGCAGCAGCTGCTGGACTGGCTGGCGACCACGGATTTTTATACGGCCCCGGCCTCCACGCGTTTTCACGGCGCGTGCGAATGCGGCCTTGTGATGCACAGCATCAACGTGTATAACGTGCTGATGTCCCGCTTTTACACGGAAGAGGACAACAAGGAGAGTTTCACCCTCGTTTCTCTGCTGCACGACCTGTGCAAGGCCAATTACTACAAATCGGGGTTCCGCAACGTAAAGAACGACGCCACCGGGCAATGGGAAAAGGTTCCCTCTTACAGCGTGCAGGACGCTTTTCCGTTCGGTCACGGGGAAAAGAGCGTTTATCTCATCGAGCGTTTCATCCGCCTGAAGCCCGTGGAGGCCATCGCCATCCGCTGGCACATGGGCGGCTTCGACGACGCGGTGCGCGGCGGCAGCTACGCTATCAGCAATGCGTTCGACGAATACCCGCTGGCTGTCAAGCTTCATCTGGCAGACCTGGAGGCCACTTACCTGGTAGAGAAGGGCACCAGCAGCGTCAACCGCCGCTGAGCCCTGTCGCCTTATGAATCCCAAAAGGCCGCGTGCCCTTTCACAAGGGCACGCGGCCTTTTTACTGCCTCAAAACATAAAAACCGTCCTGAACACCGTCTTATCCTCCGGATTCCTCAGACCAATCAGCGTCCCAGCAGCGCCAGCAGCTTTTCCTTGGGCACAAGGCCCACGCTGCGGTTTTTTTCCTGGCCGTTTTCAAACAGCACCACCGTCGGAATGCTCATAACGCCGAAGCGCTGGGCAAGGCCCGGCTCTTCGTCGATGTTCACCTTGCAGACCTTTACATCCGTCTGCTCCGCCGCAAGCTGGTCGATGACCGGCGCCAGCATACGGCACGGGCCGCACCAGCTCGCCCAGAAATCCACCAGCACCGGGCCGGAAGCCTTTGCCACCTGTTCTTCAAAATCCTGTGTTTTCACATTTACCGCCATAATCTTATCTCCTTTTGTGTTATCGCCCGCTGTGCGGCGCTTTCACCGCCGGCGGGATTGGTTTCTTTTTCCTTAATAATACTATACCATTTTAGTATAAAATATGCAAGTCCTATTTCTGTTCCCAGGCACGGCTCTTTTCATAGTTTGCGCCGGCCCCTATGGAAATAGTCACGGCGGCGCATCTGTTTATGCGGCCGG
>Ga0129317_1001604_pt1 | contig 15815 bp, 14 predicted proteins | sample Cm1ome_FD_94430 | JGI IMG/M metagenome (GOLD analysis project Ga0129317, IMG submission 94430) | Eastern black-and-white colobus group fecal microbial communities from Wisconsin, USA - Cm1105 metagenome | ecosystem: Host-associated > Mammals > Digestive system > Large intestine > Fecal | place... | reverse complement strand
TTCGTTTTGTTTATGGTGAACTAATTGTAAAACGAGTTATAATCTATGTCTATTATTATATGAAAAAACTGGAAGATGAAGTTTTGATATATAACTTCCCCTCCAGTTTTAGTATAGAGCCAGAATAGCCATTTTTGGTTATTCTTTTTTTATAATTCAAAACAAAAATGCTTATTTATTTGTTTTAAAGCGAAAAATGGTTATGTTTTTTAGAATATTGGAAAAAATTTGTGAATTTATTGTTGACTTGTGTGAATTCTTAAGTATAATTGTATCTATATTATGAATTTAAGGGGGATAAACAAAATGAATTTTAAAAAAGTGTTGTCTACAATTGCTGTAGCAAGTATGCTTGTTGCTTGTTCTGGTGGAGATACAAGCTCTGAAGGAAATACTGCTTTTAAAATTGGGATTTCAGGACCATTAACAGGGGATAATGCTGTTTATGGAAAAGCGGTAGAAAATGCTTCTAAATTAGCTGTAGAAGAAGTCAATGCTAAAGGTGGCCTTCAATTTGAATTGAAAGTAGAAGATGATGTTTCTGATCCAGAAAAATCACCAACTGCTTATGGTACTTTAAAAGATTGGGGTATGCAAATAGGAATGGGAACTGTTACATCTGGTGCAGGTGCAGCAGTATCACAAAACTATGTTGACGATGAAACATTTGCTTTAACACCTTCATCATCATCTCCAACTGTTATTTATAGAGATGCTGATTATACTGATGCATTTGGATATGTTTATCAAATGTGTTTCACTGATCCAAACCAAGGTGTGGCTTCAGCTGATTATTTAAAAAATCATGCTGAAATAGGAACTAAAGTTGCTGTTATTTATAAGAGTGATGATAACTATTCAACTGGTATTTATCAAAAATTTATGCAAGAAGCTAAAAAAGTTGGTATTAATGTTGTTTCTGAAACATCATTTGATACATCAAGTGCTACTGATTTTAATGTTCAATTAAAAGATGCTCAATCAAAAGGTGCTGATGTTGTTTTCTTACCAATTTATTATCAACCAGCTTCATTAATTTTAACTCAAGCAGATAAATTAGGATATAAACCTACTTTCTTTGGTGTAGATGGTATGGATGGTATCTTAACTATGAAAGGTTTTGATACAAAATTAGCTGAAGGTGTTTATTTATTAACTCCTTTCTCTGCTGATGCTGAAGATGAATTAACTGCAAATTTTGTTAAGAATTATAAAGAAAAATATGGAGAAACTCCAAACCAATTTGCTGCTGATGCTTATGACTGTATTTATGCTATTTACGCAGCTTTAGAAAACGGGAAAGCAACTCCTGATATGAGTAATTCTGAACTTGCTGAAATCTTAAAAGAACAATTTACAACTATGACATTTAATGGTGTTACTGGTACTAATGTGACTTGGTCTAAAAATGGTGAAGTAAGTAAGAATCCAAAAGCTGTTGTTATTAAAGACGGTGTTTATGTAGGTGTTGAAGATTAGTTTTACCTATGTAATGACTTTATGAGGTTAGCAACTTGATTGTTAGCCTCTTCTTTATTGCTTTTTCAAATTCATGATATACATATAAAAAATAAATGATAAAAGCTATAAATATATTGAAAGGGGATTGTTTATGGAATTTCTATCGTTTCTTATTACTGGATTAGGGCTTGGTAGTGTTTATGCTATTATTGCTTTAGGATATACAATGGTATATGGTATTGCAAAGATGCTTAACTTTGCACATGGGGATGTCATTATGGTAGGATCTTATGTGGCATTCTTTATGGTTGCTCAATTTAATTTACCTGGTGTTGTTGCTATTTTTGCATCTGTTTTGGTATGTACTTTATTAGGGGTGTTAATTGAAAGATTAGCTTATAAGCCTTTAAGAGAAGCTTCAACTTTATCAGTGTTAATTACTGCTATTGGGGTGAGTTATTTTTTACAAAATGGGGCACAAATTTTATGGGGTACTGATACAAAGATTTTCCCTAATGTTTTTGATTTGGGAACAATTTCATTATTCGATAATCAATTACATATATCTGTTTTGACACTTGTGACAATTGTTATTTGTATTGTCATTATTGTTGCTTTAACTTTATTTATAAATAAAACAAAAACTGGAAAAGCAATGCGTGCTTGTTCAGAAGATAAAGCCACTGCACAATTAATGGGAATTAGTGTTGATAAAACAATTTCTATTACATTTGCAATTGGTTCTGGTTTGGCTGCTATTGCTTCTATCTTATTATGTTCTACATACCCAGCAGTTAATCCTACACTTGGATCTATGCCTGGTATTAAGGCATTTACTGCGGCTGTTTTTGGTGGTATTGGTTCTATTTCTGGTGCTTTTGTTGGGGGCTTGTTATTAGGGATTTTAGAAACTTTAGCAAAAGCTTATATTTCATCTCAGATGTCTGATGCTATTGTGTTTTTAGTTTTAATTATTGTCTTACTTATTAAACCTACTGGTTTATTAGGTAAAGAAATTAGTGAGAAAGTGTAGGTGATAAAAAATGGATAAATTAAAGAAACACTTTCTAGGTCAAAATAAAAATCGTACAATATGTTTAAGCGTTGTTTTGATTGCTTATATTGTTATTGAAATATTAATGCAAACAGGTTCACTTAAGAGTTTATTTATTAACTTACTTGTTCCAGTGACAAGTTATATTATTGTGGCGTTGGCTTTAAATCTTGTTGTTGGTGTGTCTGGTGAACTTAGTTTAGGGCATGCTGGTTTTATGAGTATTGGGGCTTTTACTGGTGTTATTGTGGCAAATGTAACTTCTAGTATGATTCCTAATGATATTGTTAGATTAATTCTTGCTATAATTGCTGGAGCAATTGTTGCTGCTATATTTGGATTTCTTATTAGTATTCCTGTTTTAAAACTACAAGGGGATTATTTGGCTATTGTTACTTTAGCTTTTGGACAAATTATTAAAAGTTTAATTAATAATACATTTTTAGGTTTTGATTCTAATGGTTTCCATTTTAGTTTTATTACAAATACAGTTGATTTAGCTACTGGTGGAAAAATGTTGATTAATGGACCTATTGGTGCAACAGCAACTGATCGTATTTCAACATTTACAATTGCTATTTTACTTTTAATTGTCACTATATTTGTTATTTTTAACTTTATTAATAGTGCTCATGGTAGAAATGTAATGGCTGCTAGAGATGATCGTATTGCTGCCCAATCTGCTGGTATTGATATTGTCAAAACAAAAACAATTGCTTTTGTTTTATCAGCTGCTATTGCTGGTGCAGCAGGTGTTGTTTATGGATTGAATTTCTCTACTCTTGTTCCTGCTAAATTTGATTTTAATCAATCTATCTTGATTTTGGTTTATGTTGTTTTAGGTGGATTAGGTAATATGTTTGGAACGATTATTTCTACAACATTATTGGTATTATTACCTGAGTTATTGAGATTCTTAGCAAATTATCGTATGTTGATTTATGCTGTTGTTTTGATTGTGATTATGATATTTACTAATAATCCAACAATTCAAGGATATATAAAGAAATTGATAAAGAAAAATAGAGGAGAGGTCAACCATGAATAGTAGAAGATATATATTAAAAACAAAAAATCTTGGTATTGATTTTGGTGGATTAACTGCTGTTAATGATTTTAATATTCAAGTCAGACCTAGTGAGATTTATGGTTTAATAGGACCAAATGGGGCTGGAAAAACAACAGTATTTAATTTGCTTACAAAAGTTTATGAACCAACTCGTGGTCAAATCTATTTAGATGGTCAAAATATTACAAATGAATCTTCTGTAAAAGTCAATAAGTTAGGTATAGCAAGAACTTTTCAAAATATTAGATTATTTAAAAATATGAGTGTTATAGATAATGTTAAGGTAGGGTTATATCATTCTCAAAAGTATTCATTGCTTGCTTCTGTTTTACATACACCAAGTTATTTAAAACGTGAAAAAGCAATTGAAGAAATGGCTTTAAGTTTATTAAGAGTTTTTGGTTTAGAAGAATTTGCTCAAGTCAAAGCAAGTAATCTTCCTTATGGAAAACAAAGAAAATTAGAAATCGCTAGAGCACTAGCGACTTCTCCTAAATTATTGTTATTAGATGAACCGGCTGCAGGGATGAACCCAACTGAGACTTCTGAACTTATGGAAACAATTAAAATTGTTCAAGATAAGTTTAATATTGCTATTTTATTAATTGAACATGATATGAAATTTGTTATGGGTATTTGTAACCAAATCACAGTATTGAATTTTGGTACAGTATTAGCTTGTGGAACACCTGAAGAAATTAAGAATAATCCAGATGTTGTTGCAGCATATTTAGGAAATGAAGATTAGGAGGAAACAAAAATGCTAAAAGTTAAAGATTTAGATGTTTATTATGGTGTTATAAATGCTATTAAAAAAGTTTCCTTTGATGTAGCAGAAGGAGAGATTGTTGCTTTGATTGGGGCTAATGGTGCTGGTAAGACATCTATTATGCATGCCATTAGTGGTTTGGTTAAGTGTGCAGGAGGTAGTATTGCTTTCTTAGGTCAAGATATTACAAAAACACCTGCTCATAAGATTGTTGCTCAAGGATTAGCTCAAGTTCCTGAAGGTAGACGTATTTTTGCTCAGTTAACAGTTCATGAAAACTTAGAATTAGGAGCATATTTAAGAAATGATGCTCAAATTAATGAGGACTTGGAAAAAGTCTATATTCGTTTTCCTCGTTTAAAAGAAAGAGAAAATCAATTGGCTGGGACTTTATCTGGTGGTGAACAACAAATGTTAGCTATGGGTAGGGCATTGATGTCTAAACCAAAGTTATTGTTGTTAGATGAACCATCTATGGGGTTATCACCAATCCTTGTTAATGAAATTTTTGATATTATTAAAAGTATTAATAAAGAAGATGGTGTTACTGTGTTATTAGTAGAACAAAATGCCAATAAAGCATTATCAATCGCAAATCGTGCTTATGTTTTAGAAACAGGTAATATAACTGTTTCTGGAGATGCCGTTGATGTTGCTAATAATCCAAAAGTTAAAGAAGCATATTTAGGATAGGGAATCATATTGATTCCTTTTCTTTTGGTTTTAATAATGTTTTATTTTGTTCATGGTGTAAACGTTCTAAAAATGATTTTAAAATCATTGTTAAGAAAATTAAGGCAACAATTAATGTTATATCATTCATAGGTATATAAGAAGATAAAAATGGATGAATATATGTCAATAATATATAACTTAATACTCCCCACATTAAAAAGTAAAACAAACAAATACGTCCTTGATAATGAAAATGATGATTTGAATAATCCCAAGATTTTGTATGAAAGACTTTTTCAATATATAGACTAGCAATATATTCAACTAAAGTCATTAAAAGTCCTCCACCTATAAATAAAGATATATTATTTTGAAAATAAGGACAACAAAATATCAATACACATGATCCTATACCATATAAAGGAATAAAAGGACCTTTTAATAAACCCGATGAAATAAAACGTCTTTGAAGTATTGAAATATAAATAGATTCCATAAAATAACCAAGAAAAGCATAAAGACAAAAGTATATAATCATAGAATTCTCCTTATCAATAATATGTTCTATCATATGAAAGATCATTATTTCTATGTCTAAAATACGCAAAAATTGTTAAAAATATAATAAAACAACAAAATATACAAAAAAATATTATCAAAAAAACATTGATATAATCAATATAATTTGAATTTCTTAAGAATTTCTTAAGAAAGTTGTGGACATTTTGTGTACATTGGTTTATAATTCAAAGTGGGTATATTATTGAAAGGAGGAAACGAATGGATAGTAATACTAAGAAATTGATGTTAGAAAATTTACAAGAACGTGTTATTTCTCGTAAGGCTATGTTTATTCCTATGTTCTGTATCGGTACATTCGGATTAGTCGGATATGCTGCTGTAGATAAGGAAGCACCAGTTATTGAATCTAATAAAGTAGAGGTTCTTTATGGAACTAAGCTAGAGAAAGATGTGTTTACTATTTCTGACAATCGTGATTCACAAGAAGCCATTAAAGTTGATATCAATGCAAAGTCATATGATGCTAATCAATTAGGAACATATAGTGTTGAAGTAACTGCTACAGACTTGTTCTCAAATACAACAACAAAAACTGTTGAAGTTTCTGTTATTGATAGAACAGCTCCTGTATTATCTCCTGTTGCCAAAAACAATGGATATGTAGTTAATGTTGAGGTTAACGGAAGCAGTGATATTAAAAATTATATCAAAGCAACTGATAATGTAGATGGAAACGTTTCTACATTCATTGAAACTAGCAACAAGTTAGATACTTCAAAATTAGGATCTCAAACAATTGCGTTAAGTGTTAGTGATAATGCTGGAAATACTGCTACTGAAACTTATGAATTCTATGTTTCTGACAGTAAAGCCCCTGTTATTAAAACAAAAGGGAATACTGTAACGGTAGACTATGGTTCTAAGTTCAATTATAAAGATTATGTACAAATTACTGATAACTTTGATGATAAGGTATCTGATGTTAAAGTTACAGGAACTGTTGATACGAAAAAAATTGGAACTTCAACTTTAACAGTTGATGCGATTGATTCTTCTGGGAATAAGTCAACTCAAAAATTAAATGTTAAAGTTGCAGATGTTAGTGCACCAAAGATTACATTAACTAAATCTAAAGTTTCTATTCAAAAAGGAAAGAGCATTAATCTTGAATCTTATTTAAAGAGTGCTGTTGACAATAAAGATGGAAATGTAAAAGGTGATGTTAAGATTTCTGGTTCGGTTAACACGAAAAAGACAGGTAACTATACAATTAAGTATAGTGTAAGCGATGAAGCTGGTAATAAAGCTACAAAAACTTTAAAAGTAACAGTTCTTAATCCAGATGATGTTGCTGGTAACATGGGTATTGTTGCAACAGCTCGTACAAGACTTGGTTGTCCTTATAGATGGGGAGCAACTGGTCCAAGTTCATTTGACTGTTCAGGATTCACACAATGGGTTTATAGAAAGAACGGAAAGAGTATTCCTCGTACTTCTGGAGCTCAAAAGAGTGCAGGTAAGAAAATTTCACTTTCTCAAGCTAAACCAGGTGATATTGTATGGAGACCAGGACACGTAGGAATCTACGTTGGTGGTGGAAGAGTTATTCATGCACCAAGAACTGGAGAAGTTGTAAGTTATACAAGCTTAAGTGGATTTAGATACGCAGTTAGATATTAGTAAACATAAAATACTGTAATGAAAATATTTCATTACAGTTTTTCTTTTGTTATAATAAAAAAAAGGTGGTGATTTTATGAATGTGGGAAGTCAAAGATTAATGCAGGAATATGATCAATGTTTACTTAAAAGTGGTTATTCTATTGAAGAATTGGTTGATAAAGCTAGTGATTGTCTTTTGAAGCATTTATCTCATTATCAAAGTTATAGTCTTTTGTGTGGACCTGGTAATAATGGGGCAGATGGGTTATCTCTTGCTTTAAAACTTTTTCAAATGGGAAAAGATGTTCATGTATATATATTTGAAGATGAAAATCATCTTTCAAAAGCAAATCATTATTATTTAGAACAATGTTATTCAAATGAATTACCAATCACTTTTATTCATGAAAATATATTAGATGAAATGTGTGATAAAATGCGTCTTTGTGATGTGATTGTTGATGCTATATTTGGGTTTGGTTTGAATAGTTCTCCTAGAGGTATTTATCAATCTGTGATTGAAGAAGTGAATCGTTTATATGAACAAGAAGTGATTGCTGTTGATATTCCGACAGGATTAAATTGTAATAATGGACATCCTTATCAAAGTGTTATTTGTGCAACACAAACAATAACTTTAAGTGCATTAAAGAATGGTTTTTTAAATCCTGATAGTATTTCATTTACTGGTAAAGTGATTTTAGAAAAATTAGATGTTATTGATGTATCAGAAAAAGTAGGACTTTATCAGTTGGTTGATTTTGATTATGCTAAAACGTTGTTGAAGGAAAGACGTTTTGATGGGCATAAAGGTGATTATGGAAGAATAGGTATGATTACTGGATGTGAGCATTATAGAGGGGCTTCTTTACTTAGTACTAAGAGTGCTGTTTATAGTGGAAGTGGTGTTGTCACTGCTATTACAATACCTGAAATTATGAATGCTTTATCTATTTTTTGTCCAGAAGCAACAACTTCATTAAGACCACCAATCTTTCAGGGAGAAGATCTTAATAAGTATGATGCTATGTTAATTGGTAGTGGGTTAGGTTTAGAATTGGATGCTTATCGTTATGTTGTTGATGTTTTATCATTGAGTAAGCAACCTTTAGTTATTGATGGTGATGCTTTAACGATTTTATCTTCGAATTTAGAACTGTTAAATAAAAAAGAGCGTTCTATTGTTTTAACACCACATATGGGTGAAATGAAACGATTATGTACAATTAATGATGAGGATGATATTTTATATATAGCTAGAGAGTTTGCTAGAAAATGGCATGTTGTTTTGGTTTTAAAAGGTCCATATACAATAGTTACTGATGGTATAGAATCTTATCGTATTATGGCAGGAAATAAAGCAATGTCTACTGGTGGTATGGGTGATGTATTAGCAGGAATAATAACAAGTTTATTAGGACAAGGATATGATGCTTTAAATGCATCATTACTCGGTGTTTATATTCATGGTTATGCTGGGGATGAAATTGCTAAAAATGCTTATACAGTTATACCATCACAACTCATTGATTTGATTCCTCAAGTCATGAACCAATTAAAAAAGTAACCGAAGTTACTTTCTACGAATAAGAGTAATATTACGATGAGGTGTTTTATTTCTTCGATATGAGAAGAATAATGCCTCATCTTTTAATGTACAATAAGATGACATTGTTATATTTTTTAATGGAACATTTAAATTTAATAATTGTTGTTTAATTAAACCTTTACTATTAAGTAAATAAGAACCATTATCTTTTAAAGTATAGAAAGATGATGTATCAAAAGACATCTTTTTCACTAAATCAATAATATCATCTTTAGCTTCAAAATTCTCTTGTGATAAAGAAGGACCAATATAAGCATAAATACAGCTTGGCTGACAATGTTCCACATCAATTAAATGACGAGTGACTTTACCAACAATTTCATTAACTGTTCCTTTCCAACCAGAATGAATTTCAGCAATAATACCTTTATCTTGACAATACAATAAAACAGGACAACAATCAGCATGAAAACTCCATAACCATAAATCTTTATCATAAGTATACATAGCATCATAACCCATAAAAGCATCATCACGACTATACATACCCTTACCACCATCTTGATGTGAAACTTTTAAAAAGTTCGTGGTATGTTGTTGAAAAGTAGCAACCATATGATCTAAATCAGTATCTAATTGTTTAGCAAGTTCTTTACGATTATTTAAAACATCATCATAAGAAGCTTGATCATGAAAACTCATATTGAATATATGTTCATCTTCATATGATGTTGTTGTATATGCTTCAATTTCATCATTTAATTTCCATTCTATTAATTTCATACATACTCCTTTCATAAGCCCGTACACAACCCTTATTATCACATACAATAAGGTGAAGGAGGGATATTATGTTTAATCAATCATGCGGTTGTCAATGTAACAACATGGCAAACTTTACAGGAGGATGTGGAGATACTATCAATGGATGTCCTCGACCACAACCACTAGTTGCACCAAGACGTGTTTGTGTGACAAACCAAATTACACCAGTACCACAACCTGTTATTTGCCCAATTGAATGTCGTCGTGTTAATCGTTGTATGTATTTCCCAGTATTCTATCCACAATATGAACAAACATTTGTCAACATACCAGGAAACAATTTTGCTTCAACATTTGATACAACTCAAATGGATAATCAATTTAACAATCGATCTTGTTAATTTCATCAAAGAAAGTATCATCAGGATCAATATAAATTGTTTGGTAATGATCAAGAATCACTTTTCCAGGTTTACTACTATGAGGTTTCTTTAAAGTCCTGATTTGTGTATAATTGACAGGCACTGAAGAACTATGTTTTCCTTTAGAAAAGTATGCAGCCATTTTACTAGCAAGTCTTATTGTATATTCATCAAGTTTCTCACTATGCACAACAACATGGCTTCCAGGCATATCCTTAACATGAAACCACATATCAAAACGTGAAGCCAACTTAAAGGTAAGATAATCATTTTGTAGGTTATTCTTACCTACATAAATTGTAATACCATCTTTTGTTTGATAAGTTTCAATATGAAACTTATTTTTCTTTTTCTGAATTTGTTTTGTTTTTTTCTTTTTTAAATAACCTAAGTTTTCTAATTCTTCTTTGATTTCTAATGCATCATAATATGTTGCATTTTCCATTAATGCCATTAAAGAATCAAAATAAGAAATTTCTTCTTTCGTTAAAGAAATTTGTTCTTGTAAATAATGTAAAGCATTTTTCGCTTTTTGATATTTATTATAATATCTTTTAGCATTTGTTTTTCCATCATAACGTTCATCTAGTTCAATAGTCATCATATTGCCATCATAATAATTTTCAACAGTTATTTCTTTTTGACCTTTTTCAATCAAATGTAAATAAGCAAATAATAAATCACCTTTAATACGATAATCATCACTATTTTGACTATCAAATAAATCTTTTTCTAATTTATTTAATTTCATAACATTTTTTTGATATTCATTATGAATATATTTATTTAAATCAGATGTTTGTTGTTTAATACGATCTTTTTGATCAATTAAATCATAATGTTTATCTAAACCATCAAATAAAGAGTATTCTTGATAGCTAACTTGTAAATGAGTTAAAGGAATAACATGAAAATATTCTTTTTGTTTATCTTTATGTAAATATAAAGAATGACTATGAGAAATAGTTTTCATAATATCACTAAAGTTTTCACCATTATCTATACGATAAATGACTTCTCTTGATAATTCAGGAGAAAAACCTTGATATATTTTTGTTAAATTATCACTAATTTGATAAAGACTATCAAAAGGATTTTCTTTTTTTATCATTGGAGGTAATTGATACATTGCACCAGGTTGTAAAATTCTTTGTGTATTAAAAGAAGGGGCAACTCGTTTTAAACAATCAATGATTTTATTATTTTCAAAAGTAATAATTGCATTTGAATGTTTACCCATGATTTCAATATATATATGAAATCTCACTTTGTCTTTTAATTCATTAGTTCCAACAAGTGTTATATCAATAATACGATCTAATTCAATTTGTTGAATAGATTCTATATATGCTCCTTCTAAATGCTTTCTAAGTAACATAGTAAAAGCATTTGGAGTTTGTGGAGTAGGGTAATTTAAAGAAGACAATTGAACTCTTGCATACATCGGATGTATGGAAATAAAAAGTTTATAAGAACGAGATTGACTTCTTATATTGAAAAGCAATTCATATTGAGAAATTTGATAAATTTTATTAATTCTGCCACGAAGAATTTGTGTTGACATTTCATCAACAACACGTGACATCATGATTCCATCATAAGCCATATTCTATCACCGATAAATAGTATATCATATGTATGTTCTAAGTGCTACTTGAAAACATAAAAGAATGATTTGATATAAAAAAGAATTGACATGAATGTTGTGTTCATGTAACATTGTTTCATAAGGATGGTGGAGAGAGTGAAAAAGGGATTATTGATTATTTTAAGTGGACCTAGTGGCGTTGGTAAAGGGACTGTACGTGAGGAATTATTTAAAGATGAATCTTTGAATTTGGCTTATTCGATTTCTATGACAACGAGAAAACCAAGACCAGCAGAAAGAGATGGTGTTGATTATTTCTTTGTTGAAGAAGATGAATTTTTAAAAAAGATTGAAAATAATGAATTATTAGAATATGCACAGTTTGTTGGGAATTATTATGGGACACCTCAATTTTATGTGAATCAACTTTTAAATGAAGGAAAAAATGTAGTATTAGAAATTGAAGTTCAAGGTGCTTTACAAGTCATGGCAAAATGTCCTGAAGCTTTAACAATTTTCTTAGTACCACCATCATTTGAAGAATTAGAACGTCGTATTCGTGGTAGACGTACAGAAGCAGAAGAAATTGTCAAACAACGATTAGATAAAGCGAGAAAAGAAATAGCAACAAAAGATGAATATAAACATGTTGTTGTGAATGATGACGTTATGCGTGCTAAAGAAGATATTGCACAAATTATAAAAGATAACATTTAAAAAGCATTTAAACTCGATATGAGTCTAAATGCTTTTTTTCTTATATCCAAAACAACAATCAGGTAATAGTTCTTCTTCAATACGCATTAATTGATTATATTTAGCAATTCTTTCACTTCTAGAAAGTGAACCTGTTTTAATATAACCTGCATTTGTTGCTACTGCTAAATCAGCAATAAAAGTATCTTCACTTTCACCAGAACGATGAGAAACAATCACTTTATAGGAGTGTCGTTTAGCTAGTTCAATCGCATCTAATGTTTCTGTTAATGTTCCAATTTGATTGACTTTGATCAAAATAGCATTAGCAATATTTTTATCAATACCCATTTGTAAACGATTTTTGTTAGTGACAAATAAATCATCACCGACTAACATCATTGAAGAAAGTTGTTTTGTTAATTGTTTCCATCCATCTTCATCATCTTGATCAAGTCCATCTTCAATAGAAATAATAGGATAATGTGAACATAGATTTTGATAATAAGTTATCATTTCTAAAGATGTATAATCTTTATTTTGCATATGATACATTCCATCTTTATAAAATTCACTAGCAGCCACATCTAAAGCAATAGAAACATCATGACCTGGTTGATATCCTGATTCAATAATAGCTTCAATAATAGCTTGTAAAGCTGTATCATTATCTTGTAACATAGGTGCAAAACCACCTTCATCTCCAACAGCAGTAGATAAACCTTTTTTCTTTAAAATAGATTTTAAATGATGAAAAATGGTTGCACCCATCTCAATGGCTTGTTTCATGCTATGAGCACCATGAGGAACAATCATAAATTCTTGAAAATCTAAATTGTTATCAGCATGAGCACCACCATTAATAATATTCATCATAGGAATAGGTAAAATATGGGCATTACATCCACCAATATATTGATATAAAGGCATATCATAATATTGACTTGCACAAGATGCACAAGCTAATGATACAGCTAAAATAGCATTTGCCCCTAATCGTTCTTTATTTTTTGTTCCATCTAATTCAATTAATGCTTCATCAATAGATCTTTGATTTGTCACATCATAACCTAACAGGCGATCTTGAATAATATCATTAACATTATTAATTGCTTTAAAAACACTTTTCCCTAAATAACAATCCTTATTTCCATCTCTTAATTCATGAGCTTCATAAATACCAGTAGAAGCACCAGAAGGAACAATAGCTTTACCTTTTGCTCCACTTTCACAATAAACTTCAACTTCAATCGTTGGAAAACCACGTGAATCTAATACTTGTCTTGCAAATATATTTGTAATATATGTCATCTTATTTCTCTCCTTTAAAAAAGGATAACCGAAAGATAAAAAAATATTCAATGAAAGTTATTGACTTTCATTGAATACATGTTTGTAATAATTGTTTTCTAATATTTTCTTTGAATATTCAAATTTTTGTTTAACAATCTTATTGATTCTTTTTAAATAATCTTGATCTTCTTGATTATCATTAAGCCATTTGGCTTTATCATTTTTAGCATCATACATCACCTTATCAGTAATAAAACTTTTATTTTCAAAAATAACCAAAGGATCACTATCAGAAAGTAAATCAGTACCCATTAATAAACGAGAATCATATTCTAAACCTAATAAATTAGAAAGAGTAGGTACAATATCTAAGCTACTTCCAACTTTATCAACAACAATTGGTTCTTTCATAGAACCACTCCAGATTAAGAAAGAATTCTCATATAATTCAAAATTCTTTTCTAATTTATGTCCAGCTAATTCATTATAATTTTTAATAGGTAAACTATATGGATAATGATCAGCACTTAAAGCAATAACTGTTTTATCAGCAATACCTGCATCTTCTAATCGTTTGACAAGATATTCTAATGCTCTATCTAATTCAATTTGTGTTGCTAGATAACCTTTTGCTAAATCAGTATAATCTAAATGATCAACATATTTTTTATTCTTTCCAGCCATGTTATTGCCTTTATATGTATAGTTAGGATGACCACTAACTGTCATATAGTAAGTATGGAATTTGTCTTTTGTAATATAGTCATCAACAGTTTTTTGCATCATTTCTAAATCAGATTCAGGCCATTGTTTCTTGATGTTTAAACCATGACCAACAGCTTTAAAATTATATCCAAGATTAGGATGAGAAAGATTTCTGCCATAATATGTATAAGAATGATTATGATAACCTTTGGTTGTATAACCAAGCTTTTGATATTGTTTACCTAATGTAAAAGGTAAATCATTATTTGATGATTTTTTAAAACTCCAAACACCACTTTTAGGAATTAAACCTTGTAAAGCAACATATTCACCATCACTGGTACTGACATGCCATAAAGGTGTATAGAAGTTTGTGAATTGGAAACCTTCATTATATAGTCTATATAAAGTTGGAGTTAGTTCTTTATCAATAGCATATGGAGAAAAGCTTTCACATGTTAAAAGAATCATATTATAATCTTTAAACATACCGGTATATTTGTTTTTCTTTGTTGGAGTTACATTTTTAAAATATTTATGCATATTTTTAATTGTATTGTTTGTAGAGTTTTGAATAAGTTTATCAAAGTCAATATCCATGACTTGAGAATCATAAACAATTTCCTGAGGTTTTGGTATAATGACTTCATCAATGATTTCGTTGTTTCCATCTTTATGAAAAAATATAGATTGAATATCTAAACGTAAAGATGTCATCATACCAAGTTGTTTTACAGATGATTCACTCATCATTGTTTCATTATAAATATCTAAAGGTGTATTTAATGAAGATGAAGGTATATATAAGAAAGCATAACCACAAATAAAACTGATAACCATAGAACCTAAATAAATGATTGCTTTTTTACGATTAATTCTTTCAAAAATAAGTTTCTTATGAAAATAAGAAATATAAGCAATAAAAGGAATAAAACATAAAATAATCCATAATATATTTTGGATTATCAATTGAATAATATCTTTATAAAATTCAGCAACTTGACCACCACTGCCAATAGAATAAATCGTTAAGAAAACTTTAAAAAAGTCATAATAAACCATTTGAATACTAAAATAAAGACCTAATAAACCTAATATAAATCCAAATATCTTTTTATTAATCTTTTCCATAGCAAGATGAGATAAAAAATAAAACAATAAACTAAAACTCAAACCAAAAACAACAATAAAAACCAAACCCAAACCAAAACTCTTAATAATATTAAATCTCATTAATAACTCTAAATAAATAATAGAACCAAACAAATAAACAATAGGATTCTTTAATAACCTATATAATCTCTCTTTTTTCATAATTCCCTCCAAAACATCATTTCTATAATATTCTAACATCTCTAACAATATTAGACAAATAAAAACACAATACACAATATATAAAAGTTTATTCGCGTATTGTAAAATGAAACTGGAATTAAGGATTAGTAGGACAAGGCATGCCTTATCCTACTAATCACGCATCGTTCCCCTAGCTATTTAGGTATTTAAAAATGTCCATAGATGTCGTATTATTTTAGTCGACCAAAACAAAATAAGGAGACATTCTATGAACACTATTACTATACCA
>Ga0129317_1001603_pt1 | contig 15823 bp, 19 predicted proteins | sample Cm1ome_FD_94430 | JGI IMG/M metagenome (GOLD analysis project Ga0129317, IMG submission 94430) | Eastern black-and-white colobus group fecal microbial communities from Wisconsin, USA - Cm1105 metagenome | ecosystem: Host-associated > Mammals > Digestive system > Large intestine > Fecal | place... | reverse complement strand
TGAATAAAACTATAAACGATATAGACGATGAGACAGAATGAATTACCCCGAGGGTTGCGAAACAACAACCCCGGAAACATCAGACGTAACAGTGACGTATTCCAAGGCGAGGTGAATCCTAGCCGGGACAAAGAGTTTAAGCAGTTCAAAAACATGGCTTATGGTTATCGAGCGATGTTTAAAATCCTGTCGAACTATTATAATAAATATCAGCTGAACACGATCAGAGAGATGATCAGCCGTTGGGCGCCGGAAAACGAAAACAATACAGCTGCTTATGTGTCGCTAGTAAGTATCTATGCCGGGATCGCTCCCGACGCCCTGATCAGCTTCGACCGCGAACAGATGATCAGGATCGTCGCCGGAATGAGTAAGGTGGAGAACGGGCGTGAAGCGGTAATGTCGGACGTTATAGCCGGTTGGAGTCTGTTATGAAACGCTGGCAAGTAATATTGGCGGTTGTGTGCCTGGTAGCTGGTTTTGCGGCTGGCTACCAAGTGCGCAAAACTTCTGAAAAGGAATTGATCCTACGCGATACGGTGGTCGACACGCTCCGATCGGAACTACCGATCCCTTCTTATGAAGTGATGGTGGAAGAAGTGGAAGTTCCCTTTCCTATATATTCGTATTCAAAGGGGGACACCTTACGGGTTCACGACACCATCTATGTACCTGTGCCAATAAGCAGGAAAGTTTACGAAACAGATGATTACCGGGCGGTAGTAAGCGGATTTAGGCCGACCCTGGAACTGCTTGACATATACCGGAAAAAGGAAATAGTCTACCGCAAAGAAAGCCGGTTCGGTTTGGGCGTGATTGCTGGGTATGGCGTGGGGCGTAACGGGCTTTCGCCGTATGTTGGATTTGGAGGTTTTTACAGGATATTTTAACAACGAAGATTGCTTTCAAACAAAAAAATAAGGACTTTCTTTTGCACAACTAAAATTTAATTTCCATATTTGCAGTGTCCTATTTCGAAACAGGCGGGTGACCGCCGAACATCTTTGTATCGGCATTTTTTATGTCTATGCATATATATTTATGATATAACGGTTTCGTACCCCCTTGATACGGCTTAATGGCCGTAACTGCCTGTTTCGGTGTAGGACAAAGGGACAGGCGGGACCGTTTTTTTATTCCCACCATCCGAAAACAATGTTAGTTATGTCCAAACGAAACAACATTTGTTTGCCGGTGAACAACAGTACCCAACAAGCAACGTTATCCCACGAAACGGGAATCTTTTCTTGGGCAAATGTAGCCCGCATGTTGAACGCTATCCAAATGGGAATCTGCGAGTGTAAAACCGATGCCGACGCGAAAGGCTATGTAAAAGCGTTGGCTGTTATCCTGTCTGCTTTTGTATTGGCAGCTATCGAGGAAGGAGGTGCCTTATGAAACCCTTCCAGTCAAAGAGGTCTACCGAATGGTCGGACCGTTACAATGCCATCGATATTCTAGATATAATAAGGAAGGGCTACTCTACCGATGAACGCGATAAAGCCCGGCGTATGGGCGAAGAACGCGCTGGGGTAGACCATGTAAACCGCAAACTTCGTGAAATTGCCAGCACCGGAGCTAAGGCGATCCATATGGCAGCCTTTGTCATAAGTTCTATAGAAGACATGGCGCACAGGAACCAGGATATAAAATACCTGCTGGCTTCCCTCCCGGGAGACAAAAGCCCATCGGCGGCAATCTCCGAACTCGGCATGATGTTGGCCGACCTGAACGAACATGTCATCGACCGCATCGAAGCGGCCATGTTATGTACCCCGGAATTATTCAACAAGGAATATCTGAACGATCCGCTCCAGGAATACATGGAAACGTTCGAATAACGATAGAAAGACTTTGGTTTTTTTAACTATTTTTTTTACCGCCCTGCACCCGCCGTGAGGTTCGTGCAGGGCGTTTTTTTGTCCTTAAACCAAACGAAGCCACCGCCTAAATTCGTGTCACACTAATTCTTATGGCGATATGGCACGACTTACTGCAAACGATTATTTACCCCGAGGAGAATCAAGGGAAGAGGTTCTGGAACGATGGGCTGAAAACGTCATACAACGTTGGATCAAGGAAATCCATTATCAGGATATTAAAAACCCGAACAGATTGATAGCCAGCTTGAAGAAAAAGGTCTACAACGCATCCGGTGGCGACCAGACCAAAATAATATTCACACTTGCCAATTATGGACGGTACGTGGATTTGGGTGTAGGACGAGGCGAGAAGTACACGAAGAAGAAACATGATCCTGCTTTCCATTCGGGCAAACCGTATCCCGGAACGCCCGGATATTCCTACCAGGTAAAACCGTGGTTGATGCCCCTTTTCAAACAGCGCGTATATTCATTGGCGCAAATACTGGAACGGAAATACAGCGAATACGCCGAACTAATGGTTATTCAGAACATCGCACCGGAAAAATTCTTAAACAACAACACTAACCCCTTATAACCAATGGCAAGAGATACCCATAAAGCCCACGTCGTATTGACAATGGACGGCAAGCAGGCGGATAAGATGCTGGATAATTTGCGCGACAAGAGTGAGGCGCTACGCGACGAAATACGTCAAGTGAACAACCAAAGGATAACGACCGGATTATCAGGAGAAGAAGCGAAACGATTTGATACACTGAATAAGGAACTCCGCGAAACTAGAAGGCTATATCGTGAGCTGGCAGCACAGACAAGGGACGTAACGGATGTTATCAATAAGATTTCCACCGCCCCAATCAAAGCAATAAAGGATGCTATCCGTGCCACCGAAGCATCCATGCAAAGGCTGGATCGTAGTACGGCGAAATATGCCGAAAAGAAAAAGCAATTATCCCTCCTGCGTGCCGAACTCGCAAAGATCAACGAAGAAGGTGGTAAAAATATAAACACTTTTAATCAAATAGGCCAGACCGCCAAACGTCTTGCATCGTATGTATTAGTGTATGCCGGGTTTAATGAGCTTGTGGCGGGTATGCGGAAGATGTACGAGATGAACGTAGCCCTTTCCGACCAGCTTTCCGATATTGAGAAGACGACCGGAATCGCCGGACAGGAACTGGCTGAACTTTCGAACGATATCAACCGGATAGACACCCGTACTTCTGTAGAAGAACTAAATAATCTTGCCGTTGCAGCCGGTAAGATCGGTATCAAAGGCAAAGAGAATGTGTTGGCATTTGTCGATGCAGGAAATAAGATCAATGTAGCCTTGGGAGAAGACTTGGGAGAAGACGCTATCAAAAATATAGCGAAACTGAATGATGTACTGGGTATCACGGAAAAATTAGGCGTAGAGAAAGCCCTGCTGTCAACTGGTTCTGCTATCAATGAGTTGGGACAGAACAGTACGGCGAGCGAAGCCTACCTGGTGGACTTCGCCCAACGTTTGGGTGGAATCGCTAACCAAGCAAAGATCACGATGCCACAGATACTTGCTTTGGCATCTGCGTCTGATCAGTTGGGGCAGAATGTTGAAGTATCGGCTACAGCCATGAATAAGGTAATCACGACCCTTGTTTCCAAGACCGGACAAGTGGCGAAGGCAATAGGCGTAAGCCAGAAGGAGTTGCAAGACGCTCTGGACGTGAGTACATGGGAGGGCTTGATGTTGGTATTGGAAAAGCTGTCAGGAAAAGGCGGGTTGGCTGCCATCGCTCCGCTCATGGGCGACCTGGGTTCGGATGGTGCACGGTTGACAGCCGTTATCGCATCCCTCTCTTCTAATACGGAGGTATTGAGGCGCGAAGTGGAACTGTCGAACAAGGCTTTCACCGAGGCTACATCCATCGAAGCCGAGTATGAGAAAAAGAACAACAACTTAGCTGGGACAATAGAGAAGATAGGCAAAAACATCCGCCGATGGTTCCTTGGTAGTGGTATCGTGGATTGGATGCAAGGTGCTGCTTCTGGGATAGAACGGTTGACGCGCGGGGTAGGTTCAGTTGAAGAAAAGTTCAATGACTCCGTTAAGACCGTCCGGGACTTGACCCGCAACATTTCTCCGCTACTTGACGAATATGACAAGCTGAAGGACAGCACAGCAGCCGATGAACAGCAGCGCCTGAAGGAAATCATGCAACAAATAGGGACGGCTATTCCGCAGGCTGTCACCGAGATGGATAAGTACGGGAATGTGCTCTCTGTCAATACGGATAGGGCGCGGGCATTTGTTGAGTCTCAAAAACTTATCATGCAGCAGAATAACAAGACGCTAATCACGGAAACAGAAAAAGAAATAAAGCAGCTTGAAAAGCAATACAAAAAAGTTTCCGACATAGTGAAACAGGCTGGCGAAAAAGGTTCTTTTACAGAATCTACAGTTATCCAAACGTCCACTTTTGGAACATCGCAAACAATCACGTCTGAAATAACAGACCCGAAACGCATTGCCGAAGCGCAGGCGCAAATGAAGGAACTGAATGCAGAACTGGAACGTCAACGAGGCATACTGTCCGAATTGACCGGCGACTATCTGAATGCTGATCTTGAAAAACTGAAAAAGATGCAGGAAAAGCAGAAAGAAGCTGTAGAGGGTGGTGCCGGTACCCCAACCGAAACCGACAAAGAACGTAAAAAACGCCTACAAGCCGCCCTTGCCGCCGTAGATGCCTATATCAACCAGGAGAAGACCAAGCTAATACAAGCCCGTGTGAACCGTGACAAGTTCCGCGATGAAGAGATATCTACCGAGCAGAAGTATAACGAGATGCTGGAAAAGATTGAGTTCGAAGGACTTGAAAAGAAATTGGCTGTAGCCGGGCTGGACAAAGAGAAGCGTGCCGAGATAGAACAGCGTTTCTACGAATTGAAACTTCGTCTATTCAACAAGTCTGAATCTGATACGAAGGCCTATTTGGACAAACTGGACAAGCTCTATGACGACTTTGACCTGAAAGGTGTAAGCCGTGATCAGCGCGAACTGGTGCGTATCCAACAGAAATATAAAGATGCTGAGTTGCTCTTGGAGGACGCTTTAAAAAAACAATTCATATCGCAGGAAGAATATGAAAAGCAAATAGGGATACTCCGGCAAAAAGGACAAGAGGCAGAAGCTAACTATTACAAGGATAAAGGAGCCAAAGATGCCGCCGATCAAATAAAAAAATTGAATCAGTTACAAGCGGAAGCAGAACTGGCAGCCTCTGAAAACCGCCTGAACGGTATTTACACCGAACAGGAATACAAAGCCCGACTGTTGGAAATCGAGATCGAATACCATAACAAACGGCTTGCCGTAAGCGGGCTGACCGAAGAACAAATCACAGAGCTGAAGCGTAAGAATGCCGACCGCCAGATTTCTATCCTGGATGCGGCCAGCCGGAAACAGGAGCAGATACAGAACCGGTACAATGAGATCATAAAAGGGTCGCTGTCCGGGTTGGGAAACGCGTTCGGAGAAATGTTCGGTAGTGGGGAAGATGCTATGAAATCGTTTGGTGAATCGATGATAGACATGACGTTTGATGTATTGAACCAATTGGTCAACATCTGGACGGCAGAAATGGCCGCGTCAGCAGTGAAAGCCACATACAAGGCTACAGCCGAATCATATGCGACACCTGATTCCGTATTGACATTTGGCGCGTCCGGTGCGGCACGTGCGGCGGTTATGGCAGGACTTATTTCGGCTGCCCTGGCCGTGGCGAAAGCTGCTATCAAAGCCGCCATCAAGGGTGGAAGCTCCAAATCAACCTCTGCATCCACCGGCCAGCGTGTCGTCAAGACCGGCGGCTTCTCCGTTGGCGGTTATTCCGGTGACGGAGGTGTGTATGAGGTGAAAGGATTCGTGCACGGGGGCGAATACATCATTCCGAAATGGATGATGCAGAACCCGGCTATCTTCAACATGGCACAGACACTCGAATACATCCGGCAAAGCAAGTCGAAGGCAAACCCGCTTCCCTCAAAAGGCTATGCCGAAGGAGGTGGCGTGGAGACGAAGATACCGCTCCCTGTCACGGGCGTTGACAGGGAGATGAAAGAGATACTGGTCAGCACAAGGGACCTGTTATCGTACCTGAAAACGAACGGCGTCTTCACCAACTTCAACATCAGCCGTTTCAACGAGGAAAACAACCGGTTGCAAGCTTCTATAAAACGGGGCAGCCGGAAATAACGAATACATAAAAACAATCTGATATGCATATCTATATAGACGACAACAGCAACCCGCTGAAAGAATTTCAGCTACCCGCCAATTTCACACCGGAACTCAGCCGAACAAACCCCTTCCTGACCGACGAAGGCAGCCAAAGCATCCCCCTTACACTGCCCGCAAGCGAGCATAATTTGAGGCTGGTTGGATTTTTGCATAGGGGAGCATTTGTATATCGTCCACAGTCAAAAATACTTGTAGTCTTGTCTGAAGGATCATTATGGCAAAGGGGGAACTTGGTTATAGGACAGGTGAATAAAAAAGAAGGCATAGACTGTACAGTCTATATGAATGAAGGCGAATTATATGAGAAGATAAAGGATTACAAATTAAGAGATCTTGGATGGTTGGATATGCCAGGTCTCGGCGTGACTGTTACCATGAGGGCTAAATATTGGATGAATAGATTCCTGGACATTATACAAAAAAAAATAGAACAACCGGAAGAATATTATATATGCAATGTTTGGTCTGAAAGCGAATTTTATGTAGGAAGCCCCAAAAAAGGCGATTATTTGATGCTGAATGAATTAAGTTTTAAGGATAATGTTTTATCTTTCTATGCGATGGAAGAACAAAAATATTATGAACAAAGCGATGATGAAGCAACAGAAATAACGGCTCCTGTAGGTTTTGGAATAACGCCTTTTTTGAGGCTGGGATATGTACTCCGGACTATATTCAAATTCTTCGGATACACGTTGGACGCAAATATATTTGATACAAACGAATCTTTAAAAAGAGTGGTCGTATTAAATAATGTGGCCGATGCGATTGTTGATGGTTACATTCATTTTAAACAACTTTTACCTGATGTTTCAGTAGAAGATTTCTTGAAAGCTGTCCGTATTAAATTCGGACTGGAATTTATCCAAAAAGGTAATCATATATCTATTAAAACATGGACAGAAAATTTACATAGTTTGCCGGATATGGACTTAATATCCTTTATCCGAAATACTAAATCGTATGTATTAGAAGAAAAAAAAGCTTTATCAATAGAATTTCAAGCGTTAACAGATCATCCTCATTACCGTCACACTAGATCTGTGGAAGATCTAAAAAAGAGGAATGATTCTCTGCTTACGCATCTTTCCCCTTCCGGGTTCGTGGAAGAATCTCTTGATATCATGGATAAAACTCCATATTTCTACAATGGACTAAGTGGCTATATGCAACAAGAAGGCATAGAAGGATATGCAAAGTCACTGGAGCTTTTATTTATCAATGCGGTGAAGTATTTTAATTCGGATTTAATAATTAATGGAGAGTTAAATGAAGACAGCGGAGAAAACATGGATATTTCTTTTTGCTTTTCAGAGACAAGTTTGTCAACCTTCAGAAACACAAAGAAATATATAGCATCTAGAAATTATTCTGATTATTTAAGCCTGTACGCAACCTCTGTCATGGGTTCAAGCGGATCAATGGTTTATGAGAATAATATATATGAAGTATTATATAAAGATCGTGACAAAATGCTCCAACAAGCCAACCAGCAGATTATCTACGAAGCAGTAATCCCTGCCCATATAATAAACAGCATGGACATATCGACCCCAAAGATAATTGACGGGCAAAAAGTGCTGATCGAGCGTATAGATTACGTGATCGGTCGTCCTGACCTGTGCCAGATAACTGCACGGACATTACATCTGATGGAAGACAAGTAGGTTGTTTTGTCCTTTCAGCAGATGTAACCCCTGTTTAACTTGCCACAAAAACAAAGTATATGAAACCATTCGGAAGAAAAAAACAACCCTACGGGAGAAACCAGGACCCGGACAATAACCCGCAATCCGGGAACGAACCGGATAAGCCCGCCGACGATCCGCTGGTACGGGCTTTCGTTCGCGATTACACTCCGGCGATGAACCAGGAAGACCCTGACACGATCAACATGTCATTGAACGACCTGCGGCATACATTCAACGCGTTCCAGTCGCCGACAGGCTTCGATCCTCTGAAAAAAATCCTGAACCAATTGGATCAAAACGGCTTCCAGATTCAAATCCGGAACCACAAAGACGAGTTCGTGTTACCCGTCCGCCGAGCTACGCTCCTGCGTGCAACCGGCGTGAAGACTTTACCCATGCCTGAAAACAATTAATCCGTCACAAACATGACACCAGTAATCCATATCAAACAAGTAATAGCCGAACTCGAGCGCAAGGACGACTCTGGCAAGGCAATTCCTTTTTCCGCCCGCGTACTGAAAAAAGACGGGGCTGTTGCTCTGTTCGAAGATGCCGTATGCACCAGCACTTACCATAACGGCACAGCCAATATTTATACGCCAGCCAGTCAGGAAACGCGGAAAGTGCGTATGCTGCATTTCATCGAGTTTAACGGGAAGGAGGTCGTGATATGAGCCGAACGATAGCCGACAACGTAATGGGCGTGAAAGGGCTTCGCGTGGTAGAGTTGAATATGGGCAGCGAAAAGTTGTCTGCCCTCGTAACAAACTTTCCCAAGGACGACGGGAGCGACTTCTTTGTTTCCGATGAAGCCGCCCGCCCGGTGCAGACAAGCAGCAAAGCGGATGAAGGGAAACTCTACGTACAATGGGGTTCCGACAACCAGCTGCCCCAGAACATTATATTACGGGCAAATGAAAGCCCATACGTTGCACCATCGTTGAACCATCTGATAAAGAGTACCTTTTCGGCTGGCATAAAGATGCAATACACCTGCCCGGTCTACCGTAACGGCAAATTGGAAGAGGAAATCATCGACTACCGCCATGCGGGCGTATGGATTCGCCAACGGATCAACGAGCTGCGCAACGAGATGGACAACTCTTCTATGGAAGGCGGATCCGTTAGCCCCGGCACGAACCGCAAGCCGATAGACCGGACAGAAGAGATCAAGGATCTGGAAGCCGACCTCAAACGTTGGAAGGCTACGAACGATTTCCTGTCTCGTTTCGAAGAGGACTGCAATCTCACCCTTTGGCTGTACGAGCAGGCTTCGGATGCCAACTACTTTTGGAACTGGTACCCGGTATTGGAGTTGAACGTAGGAGAACCGGGTAAGGAATGGACACCTACGGTGCGCCGCCTATCCTTCCTGGATACCACCTGCACACGAAAAGGAATAAAAGACCAATACGGCAAGATCAACTATTGCGTATACAGCAATTCGTTTGCCCAGGACAGCAACGTGCTGAAACCTGACCATCCTGAAGACAGCATCCGCCAGATCGTGATCGACGCGCTGGATCCTGAACGTGCCGTAGCCGACCTGCGCGAGAAAGTGAAGGCACAACGGGGTGTGAAGCAAGTAGGCAAGCGCACGACCCGCTATGTCATCCCGATGTGTATCCCTACCCCGGGCAAGTTCTACTATAGTTTCCCTTCCTGGTGGACGATCTTTAAGAGCCGGATATTCTCCTATATGCTCGCCATGTTTTCACGCCGTGCGACCATGATGGAGAACAGTTCCATGTTCAAGTACATCATCCATATCGACGAAGAGTATATCAAGTATGAAGAAACCCGCCGGAACGCACAGACCGACGATGAGCGTGAGAAAGTATTCAACGACCTGATAGACGACATTTCCAACTTCATCAAAGATCCGAAGAACAACGGCAAGACGCTAATATCTTTATCAAAGACCATCAACGATAAAAAAGTGAAATGGGTGGAAATTGAACTGATAGAGAACCCGATGAAAGGCAGCGACGTGAAAGAAGATATCGCCGAGATCGCCAACGTGATGCTCTTCGCCATGGGAATCCATCCGCAAACCGTCGGTGCCATCCCCGGAAAGGACAAGATGGCAAGCGGCACGGAGGCACGCGAACTGAACACGCTCCAGCAGCTTTATCTGTTCGGCATGAAGAAGATGATCCTGTACCCCCTCGAAGTCATGAAGGCTTTCAACAACCTCGACCCACACCTGAAATTCGACATCCCCGTCCATGTACTGACAACGCTCGACAAGAACAAGCAGGGGGTAGAAGAGATGAAGAATTAACAATACAATTAAAACTTACAGAATATGTTAGTCAAGAGCACATCCGAAATAAACCGCTGGTTTCCGAATACATCGTTTGTCGATGAAGAAGAGCCGAATATACAGCCTTATCTCGATGCAGCCGAACGGGCGCACCTGTTACCGGTGTTGGGACTGCCATTGTACCGGTTTCTGCTTGCAGAATATGCCAAGGACGGGGAATATGAGAACGAGCATACGACGGAGCTGCTGGAACGGTCGCAGGCGGTCGTTATCCTGTTTGGCATCTATGGGGCGCTTCCAGCGTTGAACGTCACTATCAACACCTCCGGCGGATTGACGGTAGGTTCTTCGTCCAATATGACACCAGCCAGCAAGGACCGTTCAGACAAACTGATCGAAGCTACCTTTACCCATGCCAACGACGCGGTGGAGCAACTCCTGCTTTATCTCGAAGACAACAGTATCCATTTCACCGACGAGTCCGGCGAAGAACTATGGAAACTGAGCGAAAGCTATTGGCAGAAAACCGGTTGCCTGATCTTCACGGCACGCGAGTTCAACGAAATCGTGAATATCGACAACAGCCGCATCCTGTTCAATCGCATCTACCCTGCCATGCGCCTCATGGAACGGGTGAAGCTGCGCCCGGCATTCGGCATGAAGGTGATCACACAGCTGATATCCCGCAAGATGGACAAAAAGCTGACAAGTATCGACAAAGAACTGCTTGAACACATGCAGACAGCTCTAGCCCTGCTTACCGTCCATCAGAGCGAAGAACTGAGCAAGCCTGACAGCATCCACGGGTACAAACCTGACGAATGTGCGGCTATAGCGGAAAACGAAATAACCATCGCCAAATCCATCCTGCGAGCCAATTCCATCGATTATCCGGATTATTACGAAAACTCGCCCGGGCATGAACCTACCGAACGCTGGAAAAACGACGCATCTAAACCTGTATTCGTTATGGGCGGAGGAGGAAGGAGGTAGTGCCATAAGCCTTTCGGCTGTTGCCGGTATGATAGGGTTGTTTTGCCGTGCGTAATAGTTGGAAAGGCAAAAAGATAAGGGCTCCGGAAAGGAACCCTTATCATGAAATAAATCTTTGGAAGGCGGATTAAAAATAGCCTTCCCTTTTTCCCCGTCCTTCACCACCACGATCGGAGAGGGGGAACAAAACACACGCGGATGTTTTCGAGAAGGCTACCTTTATACAACATACGGGTGTGCTTTTTGTTTCGCTAATCCTTAATATTATCAGAATGAAAGTCAGTGAAGATGTCTACAAGACAGTGGTGGAAACCGTTTGCCGGGCTTGCTCTATAGACCCGGTCATGATGTTCAGCAGTAACAAGGAAATATATGTGGACGCACGTGGTCTGCTGATCGTCGTCCTGGTCGAATACAAGTTCAGTGAAAGCCTCATTTCCTACCTAACGGGGCTTACACAGCAAGCCATAAACCGCCTGAAAAACCTCTATCCCGACCGCATCAAGCGCCATTACCTGCTTTTCCATACCCTACAACAAATTCACAGCGAACTATCAACAACCTTACCACGGGATAATTCCATTACAAGGGACTTATGAGGTACTTCGCGATGTCCGGGCTACCCGGATGTAACATAAAAATTTCATATCAGTATGGAAGCGGAAAAAATAATTAAAGAGAAAGAGATTGTCCACGAAGAAGACAAGAAGCATGCGACTGACAACAGCGCACGTGCGTTGGGTATCGTCGGAACAGTGCTCGGAGGCGTGGCTGTAGCCCGTCTTTGGGGCGGTCGTGGCGGCGGACTGTTCGGCGGCGGAAACTGGGGCGGCGGTATGCCCGAAAACGTGAACATCAACACAATGGCTGGTGGTGCAGGTTATGGTACCGGTGCTCCGACTGCATTCATGGCATGGGAAAAGAGCTGCGAAGACGCAGTCGCCCTGACAAATGCCATGTGGGGACTAAAGGTATCGGGAATGCAAGCCGATTACGACCATCGTAATACGGACGTAGCCGAAAAGTTCCAGCTTTACCAGTTTACGGTAAACGGCGACTTTGGTAACTATAAGGCAATCCGTGACCTGAACGACTACCAGACAGATAAACTGAACAACGCAGCATTCGGCTTGTACAAGAGCCAGGTCGACGGTTTTGCGGCATTGAACGCACGCATCTGCCATCTGGAAAAAGAGGTTGCCGTAGGGGCTGCTATCCGTCCGTACCAGGACAAGCTGATCCAGTGCGAGATCGACCGGGCATTCACTGCTTCTGTCAACTACACGAACCGTTTGGATTGCCGCAACATCAAAGGCGAGTTGGTTCTTCCTAACACTCCGGTTGTTACCGGCTATGGAAGCTATCGCAATTGTGGATGCGGGTTTCCCAATGCAAGCGCGTCCGGCGAAGCTGTATAACAGCATAAAACCCGCCAAGGCTAAGCCCCGGCGCAAAAAGAAAAGTTAGTGGCGGCCCTTCGGGGCTTGCCGCTTTCTTCCATATAATCACCACTAACAAAAAAATTATGGCAAACAATGTATTCATAGGCAATGCCGACCCGCTGTTAGGACAACCGACTTATGCCGCCGACAATGAAATGGAGGCCTACGAAAGGCAGCTTCAGAACACCCTGCAACAAATAAAGATGCAGAAACAGAATCTCAACACCAGGCAGAACCAAAGCCAGAGTCCGGTATGGGATGAAATAGACAAGTTTGTGGAAGAATTGTCGGATGTGGAAGTAGAAGCCCTGAACAGCAGCTCGGAATACCAAGAGGCACAGAACAAGGTTGCTGCCATTATTAACCGCGAGAACATGAAGATGCTACGCCCGGTGGTCGAAGGGACTCCGGACGGGAAGGAAGCCTTGGACAACTTGCTTTCGCTGGCAAAAAAAATAAAGAAGTCCGCATCTGAAGAAGCGAACAGAAATGCCGCACTGATGAATGAATATATGACGCAGTATTCTCATCTTACCTGGCAACAATTCATAGATGCCAAACAGGGGAAACAACCCAAACAAACTAAAAAATAAGACGTATGGACTTAAAAGCACAAGCCCTGTCATTGAAGACGCAATTGGCGAACTCCGTAGAGATATGGGCAAGCGACAGAATAGATGCGTTTGCCCTGTCAAATCCAGCAGTCAAACCTGTAGCGAAGTATCTGAAGCGCGGTGTACACAACTTGATCGTCCAGCACGACCAGAAGATCACCGAGAAGGTGGAAGGAGCCATGCTCTTTCTAGCCGATGAAAACGGCCATTATGACAAGGAGATGCTGTTTGACGACGCGATGGACTTCTTCAAAACGATGAAGCCATACCCGTTCGACCTCGGGTTCATACAAGGGACATTCGGGGGCGGAAGCATCCTGCTGGAGCTTCCAGACAACCTCCTGACAAACATGATGCTTGGGGGCGACAATGCCATACGCATAACAGCCGCCGATTTCCAGGAACTGAAAGCTATATTCACCGAATAATACAAACAAACAATGAATTACAAGGATTTGATAAAAGATTATCACGCTAAGGGCTTCGCTTCCGAAAAACGGATGTGGGAAGCCGTGCAGGCGATAGACGGCGCGATGGCCTGCCTGAAAGAGAAATCGCCGGAAGTATATGACAGGTCGATGCGTGCCTTGCACGTTTCGTTCTGCGGTCCGCATTACAACGAGGCATTCGCCTGCGAAGACGTTTCCTGTCTTTTCCATAAGAACCGGAAGGGGGAAACCGTGAAGGGGGAACACTGGAACATGGAGCAGGTGTCGAACGCCGTCAAGGGTTATCCCATACCCGGAAACGCGACTCCCTACGACATCTACGTCGCCCTCAATGCCCATTGGCACGATAAGGAAGTGAAATTCAGCGAATGGTTCCCTGAAGACCACGAGAAACGCATTATTGAAGATGCCATATCATTCTACTTCAACGACCCAGATGCGCCCGAAGGAAAAATATGGCTTTATATGGAAGCTATGAAGGGGTGACAGGAGATAAGTTGTTGTTTTCCGGAAAAACGCCGTATATTTGCAGGAGCATGTAGTTGAAAAAAGTAGAAAAAAAAGAGAGAGGTAAGATCACCGCTCTCTTTTTTTGTTATGAAAGCAAAACAATTTTACCAAACAGCAACTCTTAACACCAAAACACAAAAATAATAATAAATAATCCGTATATTTGCCACGTAAACAATGAATAAGGATCAATCATGGGAAATTTTATAAACAATACAAAAACAGATGACAGGCAGCAAAAACAGAACCAGCCAGTCATAACAAATGTAAAAACGGATGTCCCGAAGAAAACCTCTTTATTCAAACAGGTTTCATCCGAGGAACTGAAAAAGAGACGTATTGATGTATATCCTTACCTGATGTAAGATGGCTTCTTTCTATCCTTATCGGTTTGTCCAAAACTTTAATGACAGTTCAGGGCATCTAAAATCAAAGTCGCTCTATACATTCAAGTCCTACAAATCCAATTTGTGGTATTGGGTGTGGATTGAACGTTATGACTGTAACGTGTATGCTGTCAAATTTCATCTTAAATCGTTAAAAGATTGCGAGGATAAATATAATAGGATGTCAAATACCTATGAGCCTCGGCGAATTGTATTCACCTGCATCCATATAATGCTAGAGGTTTACCATAGGGATAATCTTGCGTCTTTTGGATTTATCGGTTCGAATATGCTTAACGAGGGAATCCAGAATACAAAGAGGTTTCGCTTCTATAAGAAAATAATGGCCACCTACTTTTCGGAAGACAGTTTCGTCCATCAGGAAAGCATGGAAAAGAGTACCTACCTTATGATAAACAAAAAGGTATTAGCGGATAACCCCGGTTTCATGGACGAAATAGAAAAGGCTTTTATTGAGCAATACGATTATTTTGAATAAGAAATTGCATTTATTTCCTCCTGTCTTCTTGCACATTTCAAATATAATTTCCATATTTGCAGTGTCCTATTTCACGAAAGGCGGGATATCCGCCGAACATTTTTTGTATCGGCATTTTTTATGCCCATACGATATATAAAAATATAACGGTTTCGTACCCCCTTGATACGGCTTAATGGCCGTAACTGCCTTTCGTGGTGTAGGACAAAGGGACAGGCGGAACCGTTTTTTTATTCCTGCCATCCGATAACAAACAATGTTAGTTATGTCCAAACACGAAAACATTTGTTTGCCGGTGAATAAAAGTACCCAACAAGCAACGTTATCCCACGAAACGGGAATCTTTTCCTGGGCGAATGTAGCCCGCATGTTGAACGCTATCCCAATGGAAATCTGCGAGTGTAAAACCGAAGCCGACGCGAAAGGCTATGTGAAAGCGTTGGCAGTTATCCTATCGGCTTTTATTTTAGCTGCCATAGAGGAAGGAGGTGCCTTATGAAACCCTTCCAGTCCAAACGCTCAACCGAATGGCAAGACCGTTACAATGCCATCGATATTTTAGATATAATAAGAAAGGGATACTCTACCGATGAACGCGAAAAAGCCCGGAGGATGAGTGAAGAACGCCGCGGGGTAGACCACGTAAACCGCAAACTGCGCGAAATAGCCAGTACTGGTGCGAAGGCTATCCACATGGCCGCCTACGTTATCAGCAGCATCGAAGACATGGCACATAAGAACAAGGATATCGGCTACCTTCTGGCTTCCCTCCCTGGAGACAAAAGCCCATCGGCGGCTATTTCCGAAC
>Ga0129317_1001600_pt1 | contig 15833 bp, 14 predicted proteins | sample Cm1ome_FD_94430 | JGI IMG/M metagenome (GOLD analysis project Ga0129317, IMG submission 94430) | Eastern black-and-white colobus group fecal microbial communities from Wisconsin, USA - Cm1105 metagenome | ecosystem: Host-associated > Mammals > Digestive system > Large intestine > Fecal | place... | reverse complement strand
GAGTGAAGTTTTTTGTTTCTCACTCTCCTTTGCTTTAGTGTGACTTTATTATATCTCCGCAAGAGGAACTTCGCTATAAAAATGGAGTGAAAGGTATTTTTTCGGGAGTGAACGGATCAGGCTATATCTTTGTGAAATATAAAAAAACCGCACAGGATAAGAGCGACACTCTTATCCTGCACGGCGCTTTTTCTTATGAAAACTTAATTTTCATTTAAGTCATATTCGATCCAGTTCAGTTCCCTTTCTCCGTAGGATCTGTACATATCAAGGAACTCGCCGAATTTGCCCAGATCACCATCATAGGTATATTCTTCCGACAGCCTGCCGTCCTTATATGATCTGTATAAGGTATATTCATAAAGCGGAGTAATAGTGTTATCGTCTCCCATGTAAAGGATAAAGGACTGACTTCCGCCCTGATGTCCCATCATACCTATGGTATTGTCTGCGCTTAATGCTTCAACAACGGACAGAACAGTCTCTTGTACTGTTTCATTTCCGTTCATGTCATGACCGTTGAAGCGAGCTGTAACATAGTCATTTCCGTCATATACATACATATAGGCGTTTCCGAGCGCATAATTATGACGTATAAACAGTTCGGGAACGGAGTCACCGTTAACATCATAGAATGCATATCGCAGCATCACACCGAGTGTTGGATCAGGCTGAGCAACATTGGGATTTTTAAAGCCATCATTGTCATTGATAAGCTGCTTTACAGCTCTGACAGCAGCCGCATCGAGCTCCTCCTGAGTGATATCGGTGCGGTCTGTGTGGGGATTTGTGTATGCTGCTGATACAGTTGTGTCTGAGGGAGTGTTTCCGGCGGCAGTTTCTGTATCGCCGCCTGTTTTATCGGAACTATCAGCTGCTGTTGTGGTGGCTGCAGTTGTATCTTTTGCCGAAGCAGCTGATGTTTCGGTCGCTGCTGCAATTACAGTTACCGCTTCTTTTGATGAAGCTGTGGTGGTGGAGATGCCTGTGGAAGTAGTTGCGGCAGTAGAGGTTACCTGTGCAACGGGAGTCTGTATTTCGGGAGCATCAGGCTTGCGGCGGTTGAGCATGGTTATGCTGCCGATGGTCAGAGCGATGGCGGCTGCCGAGCACAGACCAATGTAGATAAAATGGGGAAGCCTTCTGCGTTCATAGACCTCTACGCCTGTTACCGAATCGGCATTCTCATTGTTTTCAGATGTCGTATCCTGTGCTATCCCGAGTCTTTTCTTCTCTGCTTCGTATTTATTCATAGTGTTCTTCAGCATCCTTTCGCGGGCGTTCTTATCAATATTCATTTTACCTGTACCTATCTCTTCGATCGTGTTTATATCCGAGTTTTCGAGGATATCAAATCCTATCTTTTTCTTGTCGTTCATATATTTCCCTCCTTCATTTCGTAGCCTTCATTTGCCAGCAGCTCTTTCAGCTTTTTCAGTGCTCTGCTGCACCTCATCCTCACCGATGCAGGCGACATCGAGTGCTTGTCTGCGATCTCCTTTGAGTTCATATTATAATAGAACTTCTGGATAATTATATCCGAGTCCGGCTGACCGAGACTGTTTATGAGTTTTAGGAGCGTGTTTTTCAGAACACTTCGTTCTGCATTCTCCTCTACGTTTTCCGTATCGGCAAGCTCGGTCGTTTCATTTTCGATATAGACTGTATCGCTGTGACGTACCAGCTTTCTGTACATCTGTATAGCTGTGCGATTGGCGATCGTGCCGATGAGACCTTTAAGGTCACCGTCGAAGCTTCCGCTGCGGTCATAGCTTATAAAAACGGCGGAAAAAACATCTCCCACACATTCCTCTATGTCCTCACTGCTTCCGCAGCTTCTCAGCTTGTTGTACACGATGGCGTATACATAGCCTAGGTATTCGTCAAACAGCGCGGTCTGCGCCTTGCGAGGATCTTTATCATACATTTTGCGGTATTCATTATCTGTCATAGGACCACCCCTTTTGTTGGTTTTTAATGTATTTGTTGTAAGCGCTTTCATAACATATACTTGCTGCGGCTGTCCGAAGTGTAACAAACTTTTTGAAAAATTTTCCGAAAAATTTCGGACTCGGTCACAGCGGCGGTTTTCCGATAGATTTATCCTGCTATTTATTTTATCATATCCACTTGGAAAGCACAACTGTAAGGAGAGCTTCATGTTTTCGGGGTATCATAAAAAACAAAGCCTCACAGGATAGTCTGTGAGGCTTTGTTGTAAAGCATATATAATTATTTCTTTGGGAATATTCGTATATATATAGCCTCTGAACGGCGGCCTTCTCCTACTGTTCCAGCGACCTGACCGTTTTTACGGGTATGTCCCCAGCCAATACCTGCGGAATGTACCGAATACTCTACATCGTAAAATTCTGCTATCTTTCCGTAAAGTTTTATCCTGAATGCTTCGATAGCAAGACAGCGGCCCGTAGTTCCTACTGTTACACTGCTGCCGCAAGGAGCAGTCTTATAACCCTGCCAGCCGATATGTGAGACATGAGCGTCTACCATGATACCGCCATATTTTTTCGAAATACCGCCGATACCTACTGTTAAGCTTTCTAATCTCAGAGATCTTCCTGTTGTTCCGACTCTGACATTTCTGTATTGATCACCGGTAGTCTTACCTGTTCTGAGGTCAATATCCAACGGCAAGCTGATATCTTCTTCCATCCAGCCTATATTCTGAACGTGAGCCTGTGCGCTTAAAGTATGTCCTAGATCTACTGCCGCAGCGTTTACATCAGGCACAGCTCCTGTTAGCATTACGGCAGCTGTCAGAGCGGCTGTAATTGATGAGACCAGTTTCTTGAACGGAGACCTTTTCTTTACAGTAGTATTCCTCATAACGATAATTCCTTTCACTTCAGATAAATTTGCGGTTTGCCACCGCCTATATACACATTCTAACATAGTATCGTTCATATTGCAATAGTGATCGAAAAAAAACCTGCGAGGACTCCTCAGTAGAAAAAATAAAAAGTACCCCTGCATGAGCAAAGGTACTTTGAAAGGCAATAATGAACTTATCTCTTTGAGTTAACCCCGAATGTTCGGCTAACCTGGAACGGGTATTCAGGCATCTTGCATTAAATTATTGTTTTCTTTAGAAAATGCCGTAAATAAGGCGTTTCAATCGAGTTACAAGAACCTCGGCTATGCTGGATTGCAAAATTTCTGCCGTCCTATTGTAACTCAGTTGACCACTACTTGACCTTAATTGACCAACGCTATTGCATATCTCTGTATCAATTTTGAGAACTATGGTGAGAGACAATGAGAACTCCGCCCACGAAAGGAAGATCATTATGACAATAGCAGAAAAACGTGAGATCGTAAACACTATCATTAACCTTTTACTTCAACTGACTGCCGAGGAAGATGTTCAGGAACAGCCTGCAATAGCTTCAAATCCTATCAAAGCTCCTGCACAGTCGGTCAGAATGCTGACTATCAAGGAGTGTACCGAGCTGATCGAAGGTATCTCTGAGCACTCTATCCGTATGCTGATAGCACAAGGCAAGATCAAGGCGTTCCGCACAGGTGAGAGTGTCCGTGGCAAGTATCTCGTCAACAAGGAAAGCCTGCTGTCCTATTTCAGCGGAAATGAGGAGGTGTGAGCTATGAGTAGAACAATCCTCGATGATCTTTACGATTATGACCTGTTCCACTTGACCGAGATTGAAGATACAGACGGAACATACAGAGCAGCCCTTGACAGGCTCGTCAAGGCAGAAACCGAACTGAAAAAAGCCTATCCCGACAATGACGAAATCCTCGATGAGTACCAGACAGCGGATATTGAGCTGCATAATCTCTCCAACCGCAATGCGTTCCGCAAGGGCTTCAAGGTCGGCGCACAGCTTGTCATTGAAATGATCAAGCCTATCAAGTGAGGTGGACAGTATGAGCAGATACAAGAGCAAGCAGACCGCCTACAGCTCCCTGAAAAAGAAATACGTTCCGATGTGGAGACTTGACACCAACACTATGACCGTCACTCACTTCAACACTGATACTCAGACCGAGGAGAGCAAGACCTACCATACCGACTTCATCAGGTATCATCTTCATTTCTCTGACAGCCATTGCCCCGACAGACTTCGCAGGCTCATCAACGAAGGCAGGATCGTGCAGTACCTCGATGATATGGAACGGAAAGTCAGCGATGCTATCTCCCGTCAAGTAGAGCTTTGGAAGCAGACCGACAGTTGCTATCAGAAAGCTGTCCTCAGCGATGATGCTGAGAAATTACGCAGTTTGGAGAACTGCTTTGTCTATATGGCGAGAGAAGCGGTGTTTGAGTGTATGATTTATATTTGATCGTTTACGGCTGTATCTTCGGGTGCAGCCGTTATTATTGTAGATTAAGAATATCTCCTAAACAAATATATGTATGAATTATACATTGCATTGCATCTTGTTTCGTTATTTCTGAATGTACACCCTTGCACTGAAGATTTTAAGATTTTCAATCCAATCTATGGTATATAGAATGCTACTACCAACTAAACTTTTTGAAGTAGATTTATTTTGAAGTAGTTCAATAACAGCTGAGAGTTTATTTATATAATGATCTCCGCTTATATCGATTTCTTTTCCTGATTTGGTTTTATAAGTTTTTTGACTATAATTAGGATAATACTTTTCAAACAATGATGTAGAAACATTTTCAAATAGTCTTCGGCAAGTAGTCAACGCTTGAGAATACGCTTCCGAATTATCAGAGTTTATTTTATCCTCGATTGCTTTAAGTTTAATTATTGTATCGTCAGATAAATCCGAGAATTTGTTTTCAACAACTTCTCGATATTTAGAAAAAATATCACTTGCAACATTGCCAAAGGTTAATTCAGCATATTTTCGCAATGCATAATCATAATATTGACCTTTTAAAATAGCCAATTTTTTATTGCTATCCGTGATTTGGTTTATGATTGCACCAGTGTTTTTTGAGACAGAAGTTGTGAGTCTATCCATAGCTACTAATGCGTAATTTCCTGAAACAGAGGCTCCAGTAGTTGAAAAATTATTAAGTGCATTATTACAGCTTTTTATTGATTCTTCAAGTTCAGAAACCAATTCGGTAAACATATACTCTTTTTCATTTTTTACATATCTTCTTCCTTTTTTGAATCCTATTTCCCAACCATTTTTTAATAAATACCCACTATTATCTGTTGGATATCCACTATTCTCATATTGCAACCATTGAATTGCGTCTTCGTCATTAGTTAGCCTTGCTATCCTTAAACATTGAAGTAAAGCTGACGATATTGATATCGTCTCACATTCAAGACCATCCAAAACTTTTTCACACGCTTCAATTGCTTTTTCAGTTTTTGTAATAATAATCGCTCCCTTCAAATAAAGTATGGAAAATATTATTTTATATTCTTGGACTTAACGTATTCCTGAAACTCTTCATCTGTTGAGAATACTGTATCAAAATCATTAGAGTTACGCATCTTATCGACTACCAAATCTGATGTTATGGTGTTGATGAAAGCCTTAAAATCAGGGTTTTCTTCACACAAACGATCAATGGTGTTCCAATCAAGCTCATTTTCTTTTGCTGATAGCAATATCTCACTCTGAGTATAATCCTCGATGTTTAGTTGTATAAAACCTATTCCGAAAGCACTATTCAGCCTTCTGAGTTCGTCCATGAAATCAGGATCCTGATCGTACTTAAGTGCTACAAGATACCCTTCATTTGCCCAACTTGAATTTGATACTGCCTGAAAGAAATACTCTCTTAAAGTAGAGAAGTCGATAGAACGCTTTAACTCAAATGAAAAGATTTTGCATTTGTTGTGAGCCATAGCATTCATTAAATGTCGAATATCTTCACAATAATCGTCAAATGGATAGCGTATACCTACAATATCAGGGTGCAGCCACTCGTTCTTTCCTTTTTTCTTTTTTGTGGAGGATTCATGATATATTGTCTTTGTATAACTTTTAAAATGTGAATCAGAGAATACAAACGATGAAAGAATCTTATGTAAATCCCTCTCTTTGTAGGAAACTTTTTCCTCTGCTTCGGGTTCAGGAATCGGAGTTGAAGACGTAATGAGTTCCTTTAAAAAGAATAATGCTGGTCTTTTTGATACTTGTGTAAAGGGATTATCATCACCACCTTGCTTGATGCTGACATATATTCTTGCTCCAAGTGTCTGCTCAGGTGTCTTGCCATATTTAGAAAGCTTCTTATGCAAATTGTTTTCAACTGCTTTTTTCCATATATCGTATACTGACATCGGCTTTTTTTGACTTTTTATGACTTCTACGGCAAGGTCTAAGAACGTATATGGCATAGTATCACTCCTTAAATCGTTCTATTATAAAGAAAAATGACTTCACAATACATATTTCCCTGGATAGTATAATTCTAATGATTTGATCAAATCTTTCCCGTTTAAAAGTGTAACATTGGTTATTCGAGCTTCGTCAATACCTTCAGGAGTAAAATCGGAAGTTGTAATAACCCAAGCTTTACAAGCATGTCTGCTTCGCATATAACTATCAACTCTTTGTATAGGAGTTGATCCAATATTATTTCCTTTTCGATAACGCTTGCATTGTATCAATTCAATTTCCCCATTGACATTTGTAGCTAAAACATCAACACCTCTGTCGCCAGAACGACCAATTACCTCAGCTTTAATAAAACCTCTCTTCTTAAAATAATCAGCAATTAAGCGTTCAAAATCATATGGATCCATATTATATAAGCTTATTTTGCCGTTATCAGTATTAGTTGAAGTGCTTGTATCACGAGCAAAAAACTTCCCTTGTTTTTCGTCTTCGACAGCATATACTGATAACAATTCAGGGATAAGACGATTTGCTGAATGTAGCTCATTGATAATTCGTCTGCTACCATTTTCCATAAATGAAGCTAAATGAATAACATATTCTTCAAATGTAAAGCCTCTTCCGTCAGCAGTTAATTCTTCAACTACTACAGGAACAAATTCTCGCAGTCGGATTTCTGCATTCATATCTCTGTTCATAAGTGTATAGGGTGATAGTCCTGTTAAATGATATTGAGCTCCGTTTTGAGAAGTATATCTGGATAATGTTTTTAATATTCTTTCAGTATATGTGGGATGAAGCAAGCGAATTAATCCTGTTTTTCGTAATTGTGCCTGCAACTCTTGATTAAATCTTGAAACAACGAAAGGATTGCCTTGATCGGTTGCGGCATTAGCAGCAGCAAGATAAACTAATTCATCTACATCTACTTCGCCTTCATACCATCTACATTCATCTTCTTTAAGTTTTAAGAAAACAAAGCATACATCTTTTTTAAACGTCCAAGCTGCTGAAGCAAGTGCTCTCATGGAAGGATCCGGTATACCAGTTGAAACTGTAATAAGAGGCTCAAATCCATGTCTTCTTCCAAAATCTTTAAGTTTGTTAAGGTCACTAACCCAGTCTTTTTGTTCAGGCCGGAAGTATAAAACAAAGAACCCGTGAGGTTTAATGACTCTTTTGGCTTCACAAAAAAGAGTTTCTATATCTGAAAGAAATTGTTCTTTTTCATGCTTGTTTGTTCTTCCTTTAGCATTGCTTATTACTACTTCTTTTTCTAGACGTTCCAGATCTTTTGATAAAGAATAATTCATCAATGGATGTATTCTTTGAGCGTGCTCGAAGTATTGAGCATTATCACCATACGGAGGATCGGTAAGAATTAAATCAACTGATTCAGAAGAAATAGTTTTAAAGAAATCTCTGAAGTCTTTACATGATATATTTAATGAAGATGTAATGAAGTTTTGTGATGTGATGTAGTTCTTCCGCTCATATAGCTTTTCAAGGAAACGGTGATATAAATTAGTTTCTTTTAATCTGTTATCTGGGCAATGGTTGTCCTGACTTTTACTGCGATAATCGGTGAACTTTCCACAATGAGCAATAGAATAAAATGCATCTTCAAAAAATGGTCTTGTTATTTCAGATAACTCTGATATAGCATTTTTTAATGTAATTAGAGCAATTTTTTGCCTTTTAGAAAATAAGTTTTCATAATGTGTGAACTCTGGCGCAGTAAAATTCAGTCTAGAATTTTCGATTAATTCATCAGTAGGGAAATCACATTTTGTGTTTTCAACGTTAATTCTAACTGCTTCATCAAAATCATCGTAGTGTTTTTCTTTACAACCGCAAGCACACCTATAACGTTTATCTCGAAAGATAACATTTTCCCCGTTTTCACCTAAGCGTTCATGTTTTGTTGGTGTATAGAATTCTAATGGTACACGATCAAAAAATAAGCCATCAAATTGTAATTCTGCTCCACAATTCGGACACTTTGTTTTATAAATTGTACTCATAACGGGTTCAACTTTACTTTTTATCTGAGTTAATGCTGAAATAAAATCGGAATCACTTGGAACACCTTTGAATGGTGCAGTAGATAATCTATAAGCATATGGTTCCCACTCATTATAAATCATTGATCTATTACAATCCAAAGCAGCATATGCGAAAGTTCCTGATCCTCCAAATGGATCGGCAATTACGCCATTTTCAGGCGAAAGCAGATTAATTATTGTACGAGCAACAGCACGGCTTTTTCTGCCTATGAACGGAAAGATTTGTTCAGTCTGCTCTCGTTGCTGAGTTTGCATTAATTGAGTTTGTAGATTTATCATTTTCTGCCGAAGCGATTCTTGTTCTGCATAATCTAATAACCAATACATTATTTTGACCTCCAAATACCATCTGTAACAATAAAGCAGTCAGAAATAACATCTACGAAAGATTTATACTTCTCTGCTAATAACGAAAGATATCCTTTTTCAAATGAATCTTGTAACATACCTAAATCGTATAAATCCTGCGTAGTGACATTTTTCTTGTTAGATATAATTTTTGCGGCACAGTTAATAGCTGCTTCTTGGGCATCATTAATTGTTCCTTTGAAAATCGGAATAACATGATTTCCCCTATTCATTTTAAAAGCAATTATATAGTTCCCATCTAATGTTGATTTTGGTGACATTACTGTTTTAAACGATTTACGTGGTGCTGAACTAGGCATTTGTCCGCAATACTCTAGATTATATTTCTGCATTAAAGAAAGAATATGACTCCATGATTTTAAATCAAAGGTATGATAAAACATGATAAAATAGCCATCATCTTTTATAGAAGGAGAAATGTGTTTTATTATTTTTTCGAATGTAAAGTTAAAATCGTCTACGTCTTTTGAACGTTCTAAAGCATCTGATACAACTAATTCGTCTGTTAGTGTTTTTTTATCAAATCCATTCCATCCCATCACCTTATACCACAATTGACTGTATTCTAAATATGGTACTTGATCTGTGTAAGGTGGATCTGTCAATACCAAATCAACAGACTTTTCTTTAATAATGTCGTGTGATAAATGCTGAGCTGGTATGTTTTCTAAAATTATATTATCATGTTCATTGCTATCATAAAAAAACTGACAATTCTCATGTAAATATCTAAGTCCTTCCTTAAATGCTTTGGCCTTACGTTCTATTACAATACACGCATTTCGAGAAGTAACATTTGTTTTGGGTAACCAATATGGCATCTGGCTTGATGCTTTTTTATCTGAAAGCTTTATTAGATTAATAGCTGATGATACTAAGAGTTCAAGTATTTCATAACCATAGGTATTTTTTAATGAATGTAATATCTTTAAAATACGATCTATAGCGATTAAATTTCTATTGCAAAAATAAGTAAAAACAGTAGCGTCTTTACCGATTGCTATGCGTGAATTGGTTAATAAGTCTTGATTTGTAATATACTCTGTCTTAATGTTTCCAAATTGATTATATTTACATAAAAAATCATCTGTTACGTCAGTATGTTTTCTCCCTGATAGTTTGTTATCATGTATGGTTTTATACCAATAGGAAACAGGGATTAACTGACCTTCTATTTGGTTAAAGTGACATCGTTCTATTATCCTATTCTCGTTCAAATGGGTAATAGAATATATATCATTGCATTGATTTTTAATTTGCTGTGTAAAATCATCGATGATTTCACAGATACGATTAATATTCCAATTTATTAGTGATGCACAACATATTTTATAAGCTAATAGATTTATATCAGTGCCAATTGCTTTTCTTCCAAGTTTACTTGCTTCTATAATAGTTGTTCCTGAGCCAAACATAGGATCAAATACACAACCACCTTCAGGACAGAATTGATTAATTATTTCCGAAACCACATTATACGGTTTTCTAGCCATATAATTATGCATAAAGCCTGCGGGATTGTCAACAACTGGCTTGATATTCTTTATTATATCAAATTTGAAAGAGATATTATTATTGTTTTTTTTAGGACAGCACACAAAAATATATTCATCAACTTTAGAGGTAGAAGAGCGCCCTTGTTTTGAGTGATTTAATTCAATTTTGGATATAGAGACATCATATTTGCTTTCAGCTATTGTTTTCAAATCTTCAATCTTAACAATAGAATTATCAGAATAACTAATCATAAGCCAACTATTTACCGAAGAGCACTTATTTATTAGTTTTTCGAATGCGCCTAAAGCTTTGGCTTTTTTTCCAAAGTCTGACGTTATTCTATCTTTCCTATATCTTCCTATCGATAACTCATGTGTTTGAGGATTTAATGCCAGCGAAGGATAATCGTATAAGCAAAGAGTGTTCAAAATATGATAATATCTAGAATAATGCTCCTTGAAGTATGGTGGATCAGCATAAACTAATGTTCGATTGTCTAAAGCTATTTCATCTAAACAAGATTCATAGTCTAAATTGAAACAAGCGAAATCCTCACTTGATGCTTTTTTAGAACATAAGCCGTCATTTCTATATTCCAATAATCGATTTTTCATTCCTTCTATAATATTATAACTGCGTTTATCTACTAAATTCTTAAATGTCGCAGTGCTTTTAACTTTTAGATATTGAGCAAAATGTGTAGTTGTGGATGCGGTAGTACTCATAACTGACATTAGAGCTGTTAATAATACATTTTTGACGTTTTTGCTTTTTATATTTTCAATTGTATATCTTATTGCATCAATTTGGCAACATTGTCTTATTCCGAAATATGTATTGGAATAGTATGTTAAAAACAGGCACGGAATATCGGTGTCAGGAATTTGGCCAGGGGAAACCTTCGAAACCAATTTCTCAAGCTCAGAAAAAGCATAGTCTTTTGAAGAGTTAAAAACAGAAGGAGTATTATCACAAAAAGACTTATAGGCTAAATAGTCTGAGCTCATAGAAAAATGTATATCTTCCTTTTCAATTATTGATTGTATTTTTGAACAAATAAATAAATATAGGCTATTTACTCTATCCCAAAACTGTTTTTCTTCTTTTTCAGAAAAAAAACAGCCATTTAAAATTGCTTGATTGATGGTATAAGAATATAATTCGATATCATTACTAATAATCTTTTTATAATCTTTTATTGCATATCCTACAGATCCAGTTCCTGCGAAGAGATCAACGACTTTTGTAATATCTTTATTCTGAACTATCGGATCACATATATTAGATATAATACGTGATTTACTCCCCATATATTGCAGAGTCGGTATTTCTTTATATTGTAACATCTATAATCGATCCTTTCACATTAATGGCGAGTAGCAAGAAATAATTCTAACGTACTATAGCTATTTCTTATATTATTATATCACGATTCCTTTTAAAAAGCAACCTAATAACAAACAATTCGCCTATTTTTCGCTGTCTGCAACTTCGCCCCCACCGGATTCAAAGTTCACACCTTCTTCCCGAATCTCTCAACAAGCTCCTCCGCCAAAGCCTTCATCTCAGCCTTATACTTAGCACTGAGTTTTTCAAGCTCTTTGGTGGGCAGACCGTTGCGTATCAGGCGTTTTTTGAGCTTATCCATATCGTCCATACGCTCCTGCTTCGCCTGCATAAACTCGTCGAACTCGGCAGGGTGATACTTTTCAATGCCAGCTTCAACGAGTTTCTTCTTATATCCTCGGACATAGGCATCATAATCACGCTTCACGGCCGAGTATGCCTTTGTATTCTCCTTGTATATGGCTTCCTTCTGCTGTTTCTGAGCTTCGATGCACTCGGCGGCGTGACAGCAGACCTCGCCTTCTGTTCCGATGAACAGCTTGTGGCAGAATCCGCACTCACAGATCGTCCACTTGTTCTTGTGAACAAGCTGCCCGATCTCTGCAAGAACAGTCAGCAGGCAATTATCGCTCTCACGGAACACATTGAACGTGTAATCATCGGCAGCAATAACCGTTCTCCGGGACTGTACCATGAAATGCTCCATAGTTGCCTTATGGCTGAAATACGCATCACTGCACATCAGAGCAAGCTGCGTATCCATATACTCCATGAGCTTTCTTGCAACTTCATCCTGTATCTTTCTCCTGTTGAGCTTGGCGATAACAACGTCATTCGGTTTCAGCAGGACATACCTCTCCTTGTCATAGAACTCAATAACAGAGCAGCCATAGCCTCGGAAGAAGATATTCTCCCCATATTCAGCCATGAACCTTGCTATCATATCATCGGTGCTGACATCAATGCTCCTGTCAATACGCAGAGCACTGTTGAGCCTGTCCCTGAACGCATCGTAAGGCTCGGTATGCTCGCAGAAAACCTTATGCTGATTCATCAGCTCGTCAAAGGTGTACGTCCTTGTATTCAGGACTGCTCCGTGAACGCTCTCATCGGTATCATCAACAGACTGTGCGATATTTATCGTGCGGTCTGTTTCGTTTATACGGTAAATTGTGGTAGTTCCCATATGCTCTCCTCGCTTTCAGTATCTTCTGATATTATAACATTTCACACGCAATATGTCAATTATAATGCGTATTATAGCGTGATGAATAGCGTGTTTGAAGAATCTTTGCGTATTGTTTTGCGTAAATACGCAAAGTACGCACAAGCCCTCCGAAAGAAATGTTACTATGTTCATGTCAGCAGCGAAAGTTAGCCGACAGCAGAGGAAGTTGTAAACTATTTTCGATATTCAACCATTTCAGGTTGAAAAGGCAGCTTTTCCTGCACATATATAGAAGCGCTTCTGAATTTATACGAAAGGACGATGATAGATCGTTGAACAATGAAACAACGTGGGCAAAGCCCACACCACTACGTCCCGACGGGACAAACCTCCTGCCGTTTCCTGTGAACGCACTGCCGCCTATTATAGGCGACATGGCGCAGGCAATAGCGACAACCACTTCAACAGACGTTGCAATGGCAGGTACTTCGATACTCTCAGCCGTGAGCTACTGCTTTTCGGGAGTTTACCGTATGTCGGCAAAGCGTGACCATACGGAGCCACTGGTGCTTGACACCCTGACCATAGCAGAGCCGAGCTTCAAGAAGTCTCCTGTTATGTCACTGATTAAGCGTCCGTACATTCAGTTCGCACATGACTGGAACGAGAACAACAAGCAGGACATCTTCACTTCTCAGGCGGAACGCAAGCTGTTGCAGAGTAAGCTGGAAGCCCTTGAAAAGAAGAAAGACGTTACCGCTGAGGAGATCGCCAAACTCCAGACCGAACTGAGCAACATTCCGTCCAGCAACTTCCGCAGGATAGCCGTGGACGATGTTACGCCTGAGTCCCTTGTGAACCTGCTCGAAGAAAACGGCACTCTGCTTATGATTTCGGACGAAGCCGGAATGCTCGGCAATTTCAGCGGACGTTACAGCAACAACGTGCCGAATCTCGACCTTCTGCTGAAATCGTGGAACGGCGAGACCTACATCAGCGACAGAGCCACCAGGGCGAGCATTGTGCTGAAAAAGCCGTACATGAGCATCTGCCTTGCGTGTCAGCCTTACGTCTTTGACGGTATGATAAACAATCCCGTGTTCCGTGGCAGCGGTCTGATAGCGAGATTTATGTATTGCTTCCCCGTAAGCAATATCGGCTCACGCAAGTATGACACGCAGGCTGTGCCTGAATCCGTTGCTGAGAATTACAAGGATTTGGTCTACAAGCTCCTCGGAGCAAAGTTCACCTACCACGATGAAAAGGAGCTGTATCTGCATTTCGATGCAAAGGCTTACGGCGAGTTTGTTGACTACTACAACAACTTCATCGAGCCGCACCTCGTCACAGATATGGCATTCTGCAAGGACTGGGGCGGCAAGTATCACGGAGAGCTGCTCCGCCTGTGCGGTATCATTCACTGTATCAAGTGTGCGCTGAATGATGCTAACCCTGTTGAGAACCGTGTTACGCTGGATACGTTCTGCAACGCTATCGAGATCGGCGAGTATTTCAGAGAACAGGCGATATACGCTTACAGTCTCGGTGATGTTGACCTCGGAACGATAAAGGCTGAGAGAGTACTTAACAAGATACGCTCGAAACACATTTATCAGATAAGTATATCATCATACGTTACTGCTGACAGTTCTTCTTTGAGCTTATCAAGCTCGGACTTCTCCTGTTCTTCGGGCTGTATCTCCTCATCAGGTACAACGGGGAGATCATCCCCGTTGTTCGCCTCCGTAATCAGCTCCGCAGCATCATTCATCATTTCCTGCATCGCTGACCTCCGTTTCTGCCCTGAAATAACCTAAGTCCTCCCATACTTTCTTGTCAGGGCATAAGTAGTTGTACTCGCTTGAACCGTCCTTCTTGAAGGCATATCCGAAACGGAATATCCCTTTCTGTAAGCCGATTCTGATGTACTGCGGGTCTTTGCCTGTTGCCTGTGCGATCTCCTTGATCGGTACGTTTCTGCCTGTAAAAGCCGGCAGAGAATTAGAAGTATTATTCATTTGGTCTCCTTCCGATTATCTATTTATCTCTAATCGTGTGAAAAAATCTCAGGGTGTCTCTTGACATCTCTCTGCGATTCTGATATAATTGTACCATATACTTCCAGACATTTCAATTGTCTTGATAAAAATAGTACATTAACAATTTATTCATAATTAGTGGAGGGCAAAATGAAGACATCAATAGATCAGGAGAAAACAAGAGAAAAGATAGTTGCTCTGCGTACTGAGCGTGGTTTGTCGCAGAATCAGCTTGCAGAAGCCCTCGGTGCTTCACGTACACATTACAACGGTATCGAACACGGCAAGGCTACGATAACAAACAGCTATATTAATATGCTTGCTGAGTTCTATGATGTGCCTGTCGAGGATATAGTTGTCTATGCGGACAGTTATGACGATGATTATTATGAAGCATTGCAGAAGTTCAATCACCTTATGGGGGACAGCTTTGATAGCCTGAAATCGCAGGCGGTACTGCTCGATACTGCCACATTCGTAGGAAAGCGTAATCAGAATGTGTTGTCAACGGTGCTTGCAAACCTCGGTTACACACTGGAGATCAAGGCTTCTCGTGATGTGTGGAGCGATTACTTCATTCTTTCTCAGACGGACGAGGGACAGCCTGTGTATGATATGCCGCCTGAGTTGTTGCAGTTGTTCTCGGAGGGATATGTTATTGCTCTCAAAAAGGCAGGAAAGACCATGTGTTATATGTCCATAAGCGAGTACCTGCAATTCGAGAACTATCTGATAATGACCGTCAAGGGCTTTACATCGTCCATAATCAGCGATTTTAAGAAGTTCACCGTCAACAAGGACGAACAGGAAGAAGCACCAATGCCCCTTGACGAACTAAAAACGCAGATTGACCGCATTTCCGAGATCGTTGACACCTGCCGTGAGGTGGTACGGCTGAAGGAGGAGAAGCAGAATGAAGTTAGCTAACGGTGTTGGCACTGTCTACAAGCTGTCTGGCAACAGGCGCAATCCCTACATTGTCCGCAAGACGGTGGGCTGGGATATTGACACAAAGACAGGCAAGCG
>Ga0129317_1001593_pt1 | contig 15869 bp, 14 predicted proteins | sample Cm1ome_FD_94430 | JGI IMG/M metagenome (GOLD analysis project Ga0129317, IMG submission 94430) | Eastern black-and-white colobus group fecal microbial communities from Wisconsin, USA - Cm1105 metagenome | ecosystem: Host-associated > Mammals > Digestive system > Large intestine > Fecal | place... | reverse complement strand
TTTTATGTTGTACAAGATCACCGAGATACATCTGATTACTTAGCATTGCCCTTACAGAAGCCCCATCCCAAAGGTGACTTGTTTTCTTTGGGCAAACTTTTCCGATCACCTTGTACTGATGATCTAAAGGCGGTTCGATATGTTCATCATTGAAAGCATCTGCGATGTGTCTGGGTGTGATACCCTGCGACCTCATCTGAAACATTCTAAGCACTATCGGAGCAGCTTCGGGGTCGATCACCGGCAGATGATTCGGGTCATCGCCTTTTAAATATCCGTATGGTGCAAATGTTGTTCTGTACCTTCCAGCCTTAGCATTAGCCTCGATAACAGCCTTTATCTTCTTGCTCGTAGAAGCGGCGTGCCACTCATTAAACAAGTTGACTATCGGCATCATATCCAGCGCAGTGCTGTCCTTGCTTGCGGTATCGACATTATCATTAAGCGCTATGAAACGGATATTGTACGATGGGAATATGTAGTCAACATATCTGCCGACCTCAATGTAATTTCTTCCGAAACGAGAAAGGTCTTTGCAGATAATGAGATTGATCGTTCCGTTCTGAGCATCATTCAGTAACCTCTGAACACCTGGTCTGTCAAAACTTGTTCCGCTAAATCCGTCATCAACATAAATGTCGATGAGATTCCAGCCCTGTTCCTTGACATACTTGGTCAGTATCAGCTTCTGATTCTCTATCGAAAGGGATTCGCCGGCCCTCATATCTTCCTGAGAAAGTCTAACGTATATCCCTGCATTATATATGGTCTGCTTTGCCATAATTAAAACTCCTTTCGCATTCAAAGCAGCCATATCCGATATATTTATTATATCATAGAATATCGAACATGGCAATACCTTGAACAGCTATTCTACGATATATTTTCGCTTGTTTTTATATCATCATTAGCATTACTATTGTTATAGAGCACATCAGACAGCGCCCTGTTCACAGCGATATCCGATAGCACCTTGTCAATATCTTTCTTTCCGACAAAGTGGCTGTGGACGATGTACTTCTTTCCATTTACTTCATATTCATTGGTGTGTTCGGGGCAGTCCTTGTGCTGCTCGGCATATTCAAAAATGTCTAATCTATTCATATACCTCCATTCTGCTGCGCACCGCAGCACTTGATCGTTTTGTTATCATTGGTTATTTTATCGTTTGTGTTTTTTCGTGTTAGTAATGGGGTGCAGGAAGTTATCCAGTTTCTCCTTCAGACCCAGATTTTCAATAAACTGCATGACTTTATCATACTTAGATTTGAAAGTTGCCAACTCATTCGTTAACCTGCTAACCTGAGATTGCAGTTTATCTATCGTTCTTTTGAGTGCCGAGCGTTCATCCCGCCATTTTATCTGTTCCGCTTGCAGGTTATGCACCTGTTCGGTCAGCTGATTTATCTTTTCATCTTTAGCGGAAGTATCATGTTCCGCAGCAATCTCTTTCTTGGCAAGTTCAGCTACGCTTGCATAATCATCTGCGGACAGCGTGACCTTATTCCCGAGAACAGTATGTTTTATATTGATGTTGTCAATATTGTTGATATGAACGACCTTATCGATGGTAGCCTGCAACAACTGTTGATTGATCGTCAACTGCTCCGTTGTGCTTACCAACTCCGCTGACTTCGATTCAAGGTCAGCCCCCAGCTTCTCCACCGCTTCAGATTTTTCAGCATACTCCGTATCCAACCTAGCCAGCGTTTCATCAGCATCACTCAGAACTCGCTCGGTGGACTCCAACTGATGCTGAGTACATTCAACTTTATTCTCCAGCACCGCGACTTCCTGCGCTCGCATCTTCTTTTTATAATCAAGGACGTCCAGATGCTGCTCATGTGTCCCGAGCTGTTCCCATTCTATACCATAGGATTTCATGACAGCGGCAAGCTGTTCCTTTTCATGCTCCACCCACTGTTTGGTACAGGTGTTCATCTTGCCCTCGCTGATGAAGCCCTGCTGTTCCAGAGCTTTTGACAGCGAGTTACGTGTGGACAGCCCACGCTTCTGTTCCGTGGCGAAGGGAACAAAGTCAATGTGGACGTGGGGCGTTTCTTCGTCCAGATGAATGACAGCATTGAACACCCTTATGTGAGGATTGCGATTTTGGAAACCATTTACAAAGTCCGTCAAAACTTTTGTGGCGAGTTCTGCCTCACGAGTTCCACAATGGGTGTCCTCGGTATTTCCGATTTGAAACAGCACTTCATAAAATGGCTTCTCCTGCTTACTGCGATTGATATGTTCGTAGTAGTTTTTTATGCGTCGGTCTTTTCGTTTCTGCTTCGCGTTGTACTCTTCGAGCGCATTATCAAAAAGTTCGTGATAAATTTTCTGAATGTCCTCGCGGACTAAAATTATATTTTCATGCGTGCGGCTCTTATCGACATTCGGTGCAATGAATTCTCGGTTGTTGTGACCGATGCTGCCTTTGTCAATTCGACCGCTGATCGTTCTTTTTATAAGTATTTCTCCTTTCGTGGTGGTATTGTATTTCCGCAGGAATGGTCTGACACTATCAACGCAAAGATACTTTTGTCACTCCTGAACGGAGCGACAAAAGCCTTTGCGGCAGCGTTCCTCTGCACCCCTTCTGGTCGGGCTCCGCCCTCCCTTACGGTATCGGGCGTTGCCCGATTTTTTTATGCGCAGACTGCGCCAAGGTATTTCAGCAGGCTGTCCTTGCTGACGAGTATTTTTCCGCGAGCGCCCTGACCGCACCTTATGTATTTCACTTTGTCCTGCTTGACCAGCATTCGGACTGTGTGCTCCGTCAGCCCCGAAACGAGTTCGGCACACTCTTTGATGGTCAGCATTTTTGGCAGCTCAGATTCGCTCACCGTAATAGCCGGGGACTTATCTTCAACGGGTATCATCTTTTCAAGTAAAGCGGTTACTGCCGCAATCAGTTCGTTCTTCTGCTTAATAGTCAAGTGCATTCTCCTTCCTCTTTGCGATAGCCTCGATCTTCTCCAGCATATCGAACTGCTTGTCCTCGTCCATTTCAAATCTCAGCCAGCGGACGAGGGTCTGCTCCGATACACCTAGTTCGTGCGCCAGCTCCCAGTGACGCACCCCTCTCTCTTTCAGTTCCTCTCTGATGATCGTGTTTGCCTTTGCCATTTTGCATCTCTCACTTTCAAAAAACTATAAATGATTGCAGCCCACATTAATCGGCTGCGAGGAGGGCGGGCAATAATCGCGAACACCCCTCTATTATATTATATAGCACATTTGTTTGCTATGTGCCATATATTCCAAAATCAGATTTTTTTCTTGAAGAGGGGTATTTTATTTCATATATGAAATGGATTTCAAAAGAAATGCAGCTGTCCGAAATATTTCCCCACAAAAGGAAAATTATATGCTATACTATAAGAAAAATCATCAGAAGGAGAGTGCAGCATGAAAACTACCATGGGTGAAAAGATCAAGGATATGCGCGTCGAGCGTCACATGACCACCAAGCAATTGGCGCAGGCTACGGGTATCTCCGAGGCTGTGCTGAACGGTCTGGAGAACGATAACGGACGTGATGTTGGTTACAGCAGGATCATTGACCTTGCAAAGTTCTTTGAAGTCCCGACCGACTACCTGCTGGGCTTCACCGAGAGCCGTATAACGAAAAACATTGATCTGAAAGAGCTGGGGCTGTCAGACAAGGCGATAGAAGTCTTGCTTGCTAAAAGACAGGACAACGAGCTTGTGAGCCAGCTGATAGAACACGCTGAGTTCAGTAACCTCATAAATGCGATAGATATTTACATCAAGCAGCTTGCCGAAAAGTCCATAAATACAATAAATAACCTCACTGCGGTGGTGCAGCGAGGTGTGGAGAACTATGTTGCTGGCGCAGGATTGTCCGAGGGTTACAGCGAGGCTATGAGCTACATCAACGAAACGAAGGTGGCCGAGGCCGAGTTTCTGCGGTACAGGATAACCGAGCGATTCAATCAGATACTGAGGGATGTTTATTCCGCTAATGCGAACAGAGCCGAAAAGAACATACCCTCTGCGATAGCTGACAGTAATGAAATGACAGGTTTCATGTTGGAACTACTGGATCAGGTCAAGTCTGGCAAGGTCGATATAGAGACACCCATGGATGCAGTTGCGCTGATGATGATGAAAATGGGGCTATCGGAACAGGAGATGGCAGAAGTAATTGACGAACTGCACGATGATGGGGATAGCATTTCCTGTGATATGGCGCATGGTATCTTGGAGAGGTTTGGTATTAATAATGATGATTTTGCTGAGGTGCTGGAAAGGTATGGGATTGCAGAGAATACATAGTGAGTATTGATAACATTAGTTCTAGAAATGTCATGGTGTTGTTACTAATAATGATAAATAATTAAACGTTAATCAACTTAGAGATTTATTATATTAATTATTAAGCTTAAAACATCTGTATTGTTAATTGCAAATAAGTAATTGTGAAATATTGAAAATTACCTAGAATTAATTATTGAAAATTTGCGCACTTTGTGGTATAATATATTTATATAATAGTAGAACTATCATCCGGAAAAGGTAACTACATTAATATGATGGGTGGGATCAATATGAAAAAAGCATATCTAAAGCCGATGTTTATAATCATGATATCACTATGTTTCTTTTTCTTAATAGGAAGTAATATGACGTCTTCTTCAATTATTGCATCTGCAGAAGAGCATTATATCTCGGTTTCGTCCTATGAAACTAAAAAAGACTATGATTATTCAAAATCAGAGCCTGTTGATGAGATGTCTTTTGGAAAAGAATCATTGGGAAAGTTTAAAGTTTCCGGAAATACAAACAGCTCAACCAAATATAAAGATACAAATGAGAAAGAGTATGTTGCATATGGATTGAGTTCAGGTCAGCTGTCTTTTTCATATGAATATGACGGATATCTTCTTGATGAAAATGGTGAACATTATCTTGCCGATGATACAAGGAAAAAATATAATGGCGTAAAATTGGGAGCAAAGATCAATAAAGGTATTTTGAATATTCAGAAATCATTTGATGGAGATGATTGGGAGAATGTCGGAAATCCTATAGTTAATTTCTTTGAGGATAATCAAGACGGCGTAACGGGATTCTATACTACTGATGGTAAAGACCTAGCAATTGGTACATTTTATAGAGTTACTATTGCTTATATGACCAGTGAAAACATAGATTGGAAATTAGATCCGGATACATATCACATTGAAGTATATGAATTCTTTGCTTGTACTAATACAGGAAGGATCTCGCTTCACGATATTGGAAATGATGTTAAATCATATAATAGTGATGAGTATTCTGTAGAAGTCCTGGAAAAAGGTGAAACAATATATGATGGCGGTACAACTATCAGTGGATTTACGATTGATACGCTTGGAGCATCCTATACAGTAACGGTCAATGGTAAAGAAACGAATGATGACGACAAATTTACAAATAGTGGTAAATATATTGTCAAGGCGAGAACAAAACTAGGTAAGGAAATGACCACAACTGTATACGTTTTTAAAGGTGGAAATGATAAAGGTAAATCATCGTATTTTAATGATTATTTAGTGGCAGAAGACCGTATATTCAGGGATGAATATAAAGTACCAGTGTTTGGAAGAGATGCAGTAGCTAAAATCAAAGATATCAAGGATAGTATTCCTGCATTATCCGGTACCATAAGAAATACAGATACAGGAAGTTTAATTACGCTTGATAGTAACAAGCGTGAAGCAGCAGAATATAAACTATCTCCCGGATCATATAAAGCTGATCTATATAGCGGCAAGGCTAATTCAGGCTCGGTTTATCATTATATTTTCAATTTTGTAGTACTTGATGAAGAATCGAAACCTTATGCAAATAAGCATAACCTCGATGTTCGAGAAGAATTACAGGATTTCAAGCTGCAGCACTATGAGGTCGCCTATGAAACGACCAGAGGTGGATGTATATATGTGTGCTTTGACAGCTATGATGAAGCGTTCAAATATGCGTATCAGATTGAAAAACGGTATCTTGAACATAAAGCTGATGGAATATATTATTGGCAGGATAAGGGTAACAGTAATCAGAAAATCAAATATCCGACTGAAACTAAAGCAGATAAACTGAAATTAACTGCTGTAATTAACGAGAATGCAAAGAAAAATATAGAAATCGCATATTTTGACCCGTCGGAAGAGTTTTCATATCAGACATTTGATGAAAGTATACCGTTCAGTGATGCATTGGAAGACCGTTCTATCGCAGACAGTGCCAGAGTATTTCCAAGCGAAGAGGAGAAAACAGAACTTCTTAGTAATGATATGCCTATAATAAATGGTTATACCTTCATGCACGTTGGTGATTATGATGTTAAATCTGTAACGGCAAAATGCGCAGCAGATGGCAAAGAGTATGATATTGAACTTTCAAAGCCGATAGATGAGCAATTATCAGTATCATCTGTCTATAAGATAACTGAAACTAACAACGCTGATGAAAAAAATACCTATGAGGTAATATATCTGGCTCAAAACAAGACAACTGTTGACATCAGTAAATATTTTTCTGATAAAAGAGATGATATACATATAGATTCAGCTTCAAGCGATACTATCAAATCAGGTAGTATTTGCATTGATAATGTTGAGAATGAGCTTGATGATATGTCTATAGTTAAGGTAGAATCAGATGTTTACGGCAAACTCAACACATTGGTTTGTCCAATAGATGATATCAAAGGTCTGGTTCTATATAAGCAAGGCAAGTATAAGCTCACATTTATAGACAGGGTCGGTAACCGTTTTGCAGTGGATATTGAAATTGGTGGGACCTGTTCACTGAAAGATATCCAAAAAGATAACATGAAAACATATACAGAAATATATAATAGCATTCACTTGAATCACAGCATAGAGGAGGACTGAAAATGCGATACAGAGCAAAAAGTATATTAAAAAGAACATTGTCTTTTGCAACCTGCATGGCATTTTCGTTGTGTTTTCTTGCAGGTTGTGCTGATAAAGAAAAAACGGATACAAGTTCAATAAACGACGAACCCAATATAACGATAACGACCATTTCACCTATCGATCCGCCTGTTAATTCTGAAGAAGTTGACAACGGAGAGATTGACGATGTTTATTCTTTAGTTTGTTCTTCGGTTGAGTATAAGTTGTCAGAGGCTGGTTTTGAAACAGATGCGGGTGTTGCATACACAACAGAAAATGACAATTATGAAGCATTAGGCATTTATTACTACGATGATGAATTTAAGATAATTGAAGACGGTGCCGTAAAACCTGTTGGATTTGTGGAGATAGTCGATGAGTCGGTTCCGTTTTATCAGGCTGATAATGAAGAATCGCTGATAGTGGTTGACAGTCTGAGTGAAATACCAGATGATACAGAGCTTATCTGTACATATAACTATGATAATATAGGCTCATCACATTTTGTCTATAAGGATAAGTATGTAACATATTATCAGCAGTCGTCTATGAGAGTGGTATATACTGAAATGGATAATGATCCTGAAAACTACAATCTAGATTATGGCAGTCTGTATGACTACGATAATAATCAATACATATATGATGAAGATATTTTTTCGGGAGAATATGTAACACATATATCGGCTGGATTGTTCTCAGATGAGGATTATTCAAAACTCGAAGAAACATTCAAGGCTATTTCGGATGAGCAAGAGAAGAACGGATATATTGTTGAAGAATATAATATCGTTTATATTTCTCCCGAAAGTATACAAGCGTATCTTGACAGTGAGGAAGAAGACACGTTCTTTGGATACAGTATCAGTGATCTTACATCTGCCTTTGGATTAGGCACTGCATTGGAATATACCGAAAATGGTTTGATTGAAGCTGATTACAGGCAGAATACTCTGGGAGAGTATAACTGGAAATCATTTCTTACTAAAGTTGGTATTGGAAGTGGTATCATTCTTGTAGGCGCAGTTGTTACATCTGCTGTGGGCGGTCCGACTATAGGTGTTGCATTATTAGCAATATCAAAGATTGCTGTGGGTGCATCATTGGTTGATGGATTGGGTACATTATCAATCGAAACAGCTAAAAATATGCTTGATGGCATGACAATTACTGATGCATTGAAAGGCGCAAGCGGAAAAGGATTAGATGCATTTGCAAATAGTTTTATGATTACAGCTGCAATAGCCGGAGGAGGATCGGTTGCATCATCAATTATTAATCCAGTAGTGTCCAAAGTTGAAAACGCAGAAAAGCTTATTGATCGAAGTGATAAATATTTACGTAACAAAGCTGTTGAAGATGCATGGAAAATAGAACGCAAAGCAGTTTTGACAAACACTTCTAGGTATAAATGGACACTTAAGCAAAAGATAGAGCTTATAACCAAAGGAAAGATAAAAGGTATGGAAGGACATCATATAAGAACGGTAAAGGAGTTGTCAGATACGGCAGACAGACTGTTGATAGCAGACCCTAATGATATTGTGTTCTTATCAAAACAAAAACATTTGCTTATGCATAATAATAACTTTAATAACGTTACTAATACAAAGGAACTTCTTAAGGTAATGCCTTGGGTTGAAAAGCGGTTGGTATATTTAGGAGCGTGAGAAAACTATGTTCGTAAGGAGGGGCAGTAATGATTTCTTTAGCTGAATGGTGTAAAAGCAATGATCGACAAGATATTATAGATAAATGGTCTGAAAGAAATACTATTTCTCCTTTTGATCTTGGGTATAGTAGCGCCAAAAAAGTATGGTGGAAATGCGATAAAGGTCATATTAGGGTGGGATTAGAAGAGCAGACTGTTTAATTTATTAATATACTGACTATCCCCGTTCCAAATAGAAATACAAAACCTGTAGCAGTACAAACCGACAAAGCACTTTCTATGATCAAATCTACGAAAGAAAGTGCTTTGTTTTTTATGCATTATATCTTCTGCTGTACTATGAGTATAAATGAATTGATTTTTAATAAATGATTCCAAATCAAAAATTAGCGCACTTTTCTGTTACCAATAATAAATTTGCATTTTTTAATACGGATTGATTGTGTAACAAAAAGTCTTGATTTTTCAAAGGTTTTCTGCTATTATATAATCAATCGTTAGCGATATAATATCTAGTGCAACAGTGTAGCTACTAGTCTGCACCAACAAAAGGAGTTTAGTTATGCGAACGAATGGGCTGATAATTTCGTATGATGGTGGCAAGAACCACGTACTAACGCCACGATATGAAAAAGTTTCCAGCTACCCAGTCGGAAACCTGATGTGTCTAATATTTCAGGGAGAGATACTTTATAATATTAGTTGTATCCTGAAGAACTGCATTAACGCCTGCTATATTGATAATGCGGCGCTGACACAAGACAACATTGAAGAAGCAGAGCGTTATGTTCTCTCCGCACTTCTCTACGACGATTTCTATCCTGCACAACGGTTTGCACAAGGTAGCTTTATCCGGGTGATAGAACGTTACCGAGCTCTCGACAGTCAAAGTATGTCAAGACTTCTTCAAGAAGAGTTATGGAGAGAAAGCGAGGAGGATATGCCATTTAATGATATCGGATTCTCAAATGTTGGCACATTTCTTCGTCTTTGCTTCAATAACTATTATGTCGATCTAATAAATGCTCTCAGCTTCTTTAACGCTTTGTCAGCGACACTATCGGGGTCAGCAAAAGAACAGGAAAAGGCAACATACAATGAACTGCTCAGCAGCTTGCAGAATCCAGATATTGTTCCGGAAATTGAAATCAGATCCGTTCTAAAAGACTCTGGTAGAATGAAGAATTACTATGTTATTAACAGTTTTCTATCTTTTGTGATGTTTGAGTTCGCTCATATAGAAAGTTCTGATGTAGTGATAAGAAGCTGTCAAAACCCCGATTGCGGTAAATTCTTCACAGCAAAAAGGTCAGATGCTAAATACTGTAGTTTTCCGTCACCACAGAACTCTCTGCGGCTGTGCAGAAACTATTATCCTCAACTGTTGCACAGTAAGAAACAAAAAGAAAACGAGTTGGATCATCTTATTAAGAACGCATATGGAAGGCTGTATAACCAGAAACGTCGACATCCAGATAGTGCTGATGATGTGGCGAAGCTTATCAGAACGTTACAGATTGAAGCTGACAGTAAAAAGCTGGAAGTGCAAAATAATAGGATGACAAAGAAGGATTTTGAAACTTGGTTAAAGAGATTAACCATTCTGAAAGGAGAAGATACCTATGAGTGAAGAAACCAAAACAGTAGCTGATATTTTTACCAGAAAGGGTGGTACACTTCGTTTGGCAATCTTCGGATCACTGGTAAGCGCAGTAATTTACGAGATTCTTGATTCGAAATATGATCTCAGCGTGAAAACTAATAGTGGAGCCGCCATTTCACTAACGTCTGGATACGAAAGAACGATGACAGCTTCGTTGGATTCTGACACCGTTCCGAGTGAAGAATTCATAAATATAGCTGATGAGAAAGCGCTTGTAACGGACAAATCTGTTCAATCACATATAGAAAAACACAAAAAAGATAAGCATGTGGTTAAATAATAAAATATAATAATACTAAATAAAGGTTCAGCAATTATATAAATATCGCTGAACCTTTGTTGTCTATCGAATATGGCTGCGGTGGTTGAGTGTGTCCTTTTGGGGTGTTTACAGTAGTAGTTATCGTCGAGTGACCTAACGCTCCCGACACGGTGGCTGCGTCCACACCCTCATTGATGAGAGCCGAGGCATAGAAGTGTCGCAGGGAGTGAATGTCACAGAAACGGAAATTGTTTTCTTCACAGAATTCTTTGAGCCAGAAATACGGTGTGTTGTTGTTCATCGGTCTGCCGTCCCACTTTACGAACAGGCGGTCATAGTCCTGCCATTTCGTACCGAGCTTTATACGCTCCTCGTCCTGTTCCGCTTTATACTCACGGAGCAAGTCCATGACGCTCTGAGGAAATTTCAGCGAACGCTGAGACTTCTTTGTCTTGGTGGTGTCGGTGTAGATGCCCTTTGAAGCGGTGTAATTGCTTGTCCTGCGGACGCTGATAACATTATGCTCCCAGTCAATGTCCTTCCACTCCAAGCCGAGCATTTCTCCACGTCTGAATCCGCTGTATATCGCCAAAGTAAAGAAAGTACGGTATTTCAGCGGTGCAGTTTCAAGGAGCTGAAAGAGCTGTGCGACTTCTTCAAGAGTGTAGATGTCCTTCTCCTTCTTCTCACCCTTGGGAACGGTAACACGCTTGCAGGGGTTGTCGGTGAGCATTTCCATCTTCACAGCGTACCATAGAAAGGCATATCGTTCTTCTCGCAGAACTCTTTCAGCCAGCCGTAAGGGGTCTGGTTGTTCATGTGTTCGCCGTTCCACTTGACAAACAACATTGGAAATTGCTATAAATATTGCAGAAAAAAGGGGCTGCATATAAAGACAGCCCCAAAGAAGGTATATTATTATGGCAATGTTCTGTTAGCCTGAGATCTTAGTCACGGGTATCACTGCACCGTTATACTTTTCAATTATAAACTTTGCAGTATCCTCCGATTGCAGCAGCTCGACCAGTGCCTTTAGTCCCGGATCGTCTGCTTTTTCGGGGGTTGTCACAATGATGTTGGCGTAGGGTGAATCCTCGCCTTCACGGAACAGATACTTTGTTGCGTCAAGGCCTGCTTCTATGACTTTATTGGTGTTGTTTATATAAACATCAAACTCTGTTCTGTGAGAATTTATCTGTATACTGTCAAGCTCGGTTATCTCGATAGGTTTTATGTACTCTTCAATGTCATCCACACTTGCACGGATAGTTTCCGTTTCACCCAGCTTGATCCAGCCCTGCTGTTCGAGTATGCGTAAAGCTCTGTACTCGTTTGTCGCATCGTTCGGGATCACAATAGTCGCACCGTCGGGTACTTCGTCAGCAGAGGTATACTTTTCTGAGTAGGCACCTATGGGCTCTACATGGATATCACCGATATTCACAAGTTTGCCGTTGTTGATCTCGTTCCACTCGTCAAGGGCGGGCTGGTGCTGCATGAAATTGAAATCTACCTCACCATTCTGTGTTTTCTCATTCCATGTTGCATCTGCACCGGTGCTGACGATCTTTACTGTGTAACCTTTCTCATTGAGTTTGGGTTCAACATACTCTATAAGTTCACTATGAGGTGTAAGGTCTGCCAATGCTCTGATAACGGTAAGCTCCTTACCGTCAACCAGTTCCTTTACCTTCTCGCCGTTAGAGCTATCGGTCTTACCGCAGCTTGCAAATACCGATGCTGCAAGAGTTGCAGCTGCTGCTGTTGCTAAAATTCTCTTTACTTTCATGATACTTTTCCTCCTAAAATGTTTTTAATGTTTACTTTCCTCAATATGTAACGGTCTGTGCCGTCATCAACTTAAACAAGATGTCTTTTTCTGAGTATCAGACCTGAGATCAGATCACCGAATACCTGTGCGATCTCAACCATTATTATAAGCACAAGTACCGATGCTATCAGCATATCGTGATAGAACCTATTGAAGCCGAATCTTACCGCTATATCTCCTATGCCGCCTGCACCAAAGCTGCCTGCAAGTGCTGTCATGGAAATTATACCGATAAGTGCTACCGTAAAACCTCTGATAATAGAGGGTATCGCTTCGGGCAGCATAACTCGGAAAACGATAGTTGCCGAGCTTGATCCCATAGCTTTGGCTGCTTCTATCTTTCTCTTTGGTATCTCAACGAATGCACCCTGTACAAGTCTGGCATACATGGGTATGCAAGATGCCGCAAGGGCTATGATACAGGCATTTACACCATAACTCTGACCCAGCAGCATTCGTGCCAGCGGAAGTGTGATGATTATCATTATCATCTGCGGCAGTGAACGCAGACAGTTGACGATAGTTCCTGCTGTTTCGTTAAGTACGGGTATGGGTCTTACGCCTTCCTTTGATATTATAGAAAGCCCTAGCTATGATCTATAGCTGCATATATGAATTATTTATTGCAGATGCTTTCTTTTATTGAACATATTTATATCACCGAAAACGCAAATTGTCAATCACTATCTCAGATAACGTTATCTCAAAGGTAAATCTCTCTGCGCAGATAGGGTGAAATGTGAAAAATAAATGTTAACATTTTTTTGATCTATAATGTAAGTCGGTAATAATTTTCTGTTGATCTATGAACAAATAATTATATATCCCGAAATCATGACATCGTCATCGTACCGAATGAGCGGTTATATTTATATTAAAATTGAAAAGACTAAATTTTCTTAAAAGCGTAAATGATGACATCGTTGTCTTCTTCTTGACATAGCAGCTGTTTTGTGATATTTTATTTACTATATATTTTTGAACAGAGGTGAGAAAATGGGCAGTTTTGATAATAACAGGGCAAGAGAAGTTATTGCATTGAGTGTGCCTGCGATACTGAGTCAGCTTTCAACGGTGGTCATGCAGTATATCGATACAGCAATGGTGGGCAGTCTGGGCGCAAATGCCACTGCATCTGTCGGATTGATAAACAGCACTATATATCTGACAAACGGATTTTGCACAGCAGCAACAGGCGGCTCGGTACTGACGGCTTACGCTGTTGGTGCCGGAGAACTGAGAAAAGCAAAACTCAACTATCGGCAATCTCTCATCTGCATTACAGTGTTTGCTGTTTTGCTGGGGATATTTTGTGCAGGGATCAGCGGGCGGCTTCCGGTCTGGCTGGCAGGTGATGAGGCTATCGTAAAGGATTCTTCGGCATACTTTTTTGTATATTCTCTGTCACTTCCTTTTGTGGCTCTGAATACCATGACTTCGTCGGCACTTCAATGCAGCGGCAACACGAAGATAGCAGGCGCAGTGAATCTTATCATGTGTGTTCTCGATGTTTTGTTCAACAGGCTGTTTATTTTCGAGCCATTCGGATTGGGGGTGGCAGGTGCGGCAATAGGAACGGCACTTTCGCAGTTTACTGCCACTGTTATCCTGCTGATATACTCCTGTTTGTTTTTTGATAAGCTAAGACTAAAAGATATTCACGGCAGACTTATAGATATGTCTGTTTTCAAAAAAGCACTTAAAATATCACTTCCTGTCGCTTTTGAGGAATTCGTCATGTGCGGAACGTTCATCATTACCACACGCATACTTGCGCCTTATGGTGCATTGCAGACAGCGGTATATTCGTTGGTGGTGACGGCTGAGAGCATATGCTATATGCCCGGTTTCGGCATGGGGATAGCAGCGACCTCGCTGGTGGGCAGAAGTCTTGGCAGCGGCAGCCGTGAGCTTACAAAAACATATTCCGCACTTACCATTAGGATAGGTACTGCGATCATGAGCATCATGGCTGTAGTGATGTTCATTGCCGCACCTGCCATAGCCGGTATGCTTACGGCGGACAGAGAAGCTGCAAGGCTCACTGTGATGTGTCTGAGGATACAGATGCTCTGTGAACCGCTATTTGCGGTGCAGCTGGTGACATCGGGGATATTTCGTGGTGCAGGTGACACATTGGTTTCGGGAATCATCAACGCTGTGAGTATGTGGGGAGTCCGCCTGCTCCTCATAGTTTTACTGGTGAAAAGATACATGACAGTAGGTGTTTGGATAGCGGTGAGTGCTGAACTATGTGTGAGAGGAACTGTGTTTTTTATTTATTATAAAAGTTATAGGTGGCTGAATAAATATAAATTATGACTATCCCTTTAGCACAAGGGCTGAAAATGCGGTAAACAAAAGGATAATTGAGCACCATACGCCAACCACCTTATAGCAATCCGCCTTAAAATTCAGACAAAATCCAGTCACAAAAACCATAAATCCCAGCTTTTGCGACTGGATTTTGTGAATTTAAAAAGTTGGATTGCTATAAGTTCTGTATAGCCGCTGTTTTTGTGGTGTGTCAGCGGGATAACCACAATATAAATTTGGCGTAAGACCACGATAAATTGGCAGATATTAGTACTATTGGAGCTGTATTCAGAATAATAGATCGCCAATTGTTAATTAAAAGTAAATAAATCATAGCTATTTTGTGTAAGCTCTTGAAATTCCTGCTGTTGGTGGTATAATAGATTTAGCACTCAGAGTAAGGGAGTGCTAAACAAAGATAATTCTAAGGAGCTGAAAGTAAATGGAAACCAAACAGTTCAAAGCGGAGTCGAAAAGACTTCTCGATATGATGATAAACTCCATCTATACGAATAAGGAGATATTCCTCAGAGAGATAATCTCAAACGCGAGCGATGCTATCGACAAGCTGTACTTCAAGTCGCTGACTGATACCAGCATCGGGCTTAACAAGGACGATTTCGCTATAAATATAGCCGCTGATAAGGAGAAGAGGACACTCACAGTTTCCGATAACGGCATCGGTATGACTGAGGACGAACTGGAAAACAATCTCGGCACTATCGCTCAGTCAGGTTCGCTGGCTTTCAAGAACGATAATGAACTGGGCGAGGACGTTGACATCATCGGTCAGTTTGGCGTGGGCTTTTATTCAACATTCATGGTGGCTAAGGAAGTTCAGGTGCTGACTAAGGCTTACGGCAGTGACAAGGCTTATCTCTGGAAGTCCAACGGCGTTGACGGCTATACCATCGAACCTGCTGAAAAAGATACTGTCGGCACTACCATAACCATGATACTCAAAGATGATACTGAGGACGACAAGTATTCCGAGTATTGCGAGGAATGGCGCATAACTCAGCTGGTAAAGAAGTATTCGGATTATATCCGCTTCCCGATAAAGATGGAAGTTGAGCATACCAATTATGCCGAAGAGGGCGAAGAACCTACTTCCACCGTTGAGGTAGAAACTCTCAACAGCATGACACCTATCTGGAAGAAGAACAAGAACGAACTGACCGAAGAAGAGTACAACA
>Ga0129317_1001592_pt1 | contig 15873 bp, 15 predicted proteins | sample Cm1ome_FD_94430 | JGI IMG/M metagenome (GOLD analysis project Ga0129317, IMG submission 94430) | Eastern black-and-white colobus group fecal microbial communities from Wisconsin, USA - Cm1105 metagenome | ecosystem: Host-associated > Mammals > Digestive system > Large intestine > Fecal | place... | reverse complement strand
GCTTTTATGATTTAGCCACAGCCTATCAGTCTGTGCACGTCAACTATTGAAAGCGCCGTATACCGAACGGTACGTACGGTGCTGTGAGAGGACGGCGGTTAGTCACCGCCTCCTACTCGATTGAAAAATTGGATTTACGGGGGGTGTGGTAAAGTCGCCCTTTTTTAAGGATACGGCGGTGTCCGAGGAGGTATCGCCGTGTCCTTTTTATTTTTGGGCAACGCCCATAACCTTCACCAGCTAAAAAAAGCGTAGCTCCCCCTTCGGGATATTCTAACTGTGAAGGTACAATATATCAGTACCATTCGGATAATACATTTTCGTGCGCCCGAGCGGCTTCATGCCGCCCGGGCGTTTTTGCGTCTATATGGAGCCTCGGGCCAACTTGGCCCGAAGTCCAGCCCCGGTGCCGCTCACCGCCGCCTTCCGTTTCGGCTACCTGTCAACACCCAACACCGAAACGGAGGTACACAATGAAGGAAATCAATTTGCGGGAATTTTACCCGTGGTATATGGAAGATGTTATGGTCGAAGTCACGGAAGAAGTTGCGGAAGAACTGCTGGCGGGTCAGAGGTACATTAAGGCCAGCCGCCGTCGTATCTATCGCAATAAGGCACACTACTCGCTGGATGCCGAGGACGGCATTGAATATTCTGCTTGCTTCTCTAACCCTTCTCCGCAAGAACTGATCGAGCGCATGGAACGCTTCGAGCATATCTGCCATGCGCTGAATAGTCTGCCTGACGCACAGGGCCAGCGGGTGTTTGAGCACTATCTGCTGAACCACTCGGTCAAAGCGATTGCTGCCGCCGAAGGTGTGACGGAAAGGGCCATCAACGCCGCCATCCAGCGTGGCTTGGAGAACATGAAAAAATATTTGGAAAAAGTTCTGTGATCCTATTCTTTTTCCCGTTCTAACTGACACGGTTAATGAGAGGATGAACCTTCCTCACACAACTGAATAGCGGGTAACTCGGAGTGCTTGGCAGGGAGCCAAGCAACAGGTACGCCAAGACTTTTCCATAAGGAAAACGAGCGACAACTACTCATGCCGCAGGTGGGGACAAGCCATCTCCACGGCCACGATCTGCAACGGGCCGCAAGGGATAAGCTGGCAACTTATTCGCTCCGATTTGCCGCACAATCCAGCGGGGACGCTAACGGGAAAAACAGTTGTCTTGTGACAGGCCAAACATATAGCGTTAGCGCCCCCAGCTTTATAAGAAAGAAGGTCTTGACCATGAATGAGGAATGGAGCAACGATGCTTGCCGTGGCTATGTTATCAAAGCCATGAAGAACTGTGGGTTCCATGTAAAGGACATTCATCAGGTACTCGTTGAGCTTTATGAAGTCTTTGACTTTTGCGCTGTTGAGGAGGCGGCGCACTACTACGAAAATTGGCAATACTGACCTCGGGCCAAGTTGGCCCGAGGCGTGGAGAAGAACGAAAGGACAGCACTCTTTGCCGGGTGCTGTCCTTTCGCTTTTCCCCACAGGGACAATGCGGGAAATGCTGGCAGTCAACCAACTACGCAAAGGAGGCTTCAATGGTACAATCCGTTACTTATCAGAGTGAAACCAAAACCGTCCATTTTCAGGGGAAAAGCATTGTGCTGGAAAGTCTTACGCCGGTACTCTCTCCGAAGGAAAAGGAAAAGCGGAAAAAGGAGATTGAACGCTGTCTTTATGAGGTGTTCAGCAAGTACAGAAAGGCCAGCAATACCCCGGCCTGACCATCGACAACATTGTCCTTCGGGGCTATCAATGGTATAATATACTTGTAGGTTGGTAGCTCCATTCCACAGGAAAGGAGCCCAACATGAATATTAGAGAAGATGTAATTTATGCAAGACAATCCGTAGACCGCAAGGACAGTATCAGCATTGAGAGCCAGATTGATTTCTGCAAGTATGAGTTGAAAGGCGGCAGTTGCCGGGTTTTCAAAGACAAGGGTTATTCCGGCAAGAATACCGACAGGCCCGAGTTTCAAAAGCTCCTTGCCGAGATACGCAAGGGCAAGGTATGCCGGGTAGTTGTCTACAAGCTGGACAGAATAAGCCGCTCCATTTTGGACTTTGCGAATATGATGGAGCTGTTTCAGGAATACGATGTAGAGTTTGTTTCTTCCACAGAAAAGTTTGATACCTCGACCCCCATGGGCCGGGCCATGCTGAATATCTGTATCGTATTCGCCCAGCTTGAACGGGAGACAATTCAGAAGCGTGTCACAGACGCCTATTACTCCCGGTGCCTGAAAGGCTTTCACATGAGCGGCCAAGCTCCCTATGGCTTCGACTTGGAGCCGACGGTGGTTGAGAATATCCGCACAAAGATGATGGTAGCCGACCCCATAGCCGCAAGCCATGTACGCCTGATGTTTGAAATGTACGCCGAGCCCGAGACTTCCTTCGGAGATATTACCCGGTATTTTGAGGAACGGGGTATCAAAGTATATGGGAAGTCATTGACCCGTTCCTACTTATCCCAGCTCTTACGCAACCCGGTCTATGCACAGGCCGACTTGGAAATGTATGAGTTTTTCAAAAGTCAGGGTACGGTGGTAGTCAATGACGCCGCCGACTTCGCTGGGACAAATGGCTGTTATCTCTATCAAGGCCGGGATGTGAAGGAGGACAAGGACAAGAGCCTGAAAGACCAGATCCTTGTGATTGCGCCCCATGAAGGTTTTGTATCTGCTGATGTTTGGCTGAGGTGCCGCAAGAAGTTGATGACAAACACCACCTTCCAGAATGGCCGCAAGGCCCGTAATACTTGGCTGGCCGGGAAAATCAAGTGTGGGAAATGCGGGTACGCACTCAAAACGACCCACAATCCCTCTGGCTATGAATACCTCCGTTGTTCCAAGCGGGCCGACCACAAGGGCTGTCCGGGGTGCGGCACTCTCCGCAAGACGGAGTTTGAGCAGTTCATTTTTACCGCCATGGGGGAAAAGTTCCGGGAGTTCAAGCTATTGCGGGGCGGCGAGGAAAAGGCAAACCCGAAGATTACCGCCTATCAGGTAGAGCTTGCTCAGGTAGAGGCCGAGATTGAAAAACTGCTTGATACGCTGACCGGGGCCAACGCCACCTTGCTGGCCTATGCCAACAAGAAAATCGAGGATTTGGACAATCGCAGAAAAACGCTGTCCAAGGCGATAGCTGACTTGTCCGTTGAAACGCTGTCCTCCCAGCAAATTGAATTGCTGTCCGGGTATCTGGACGATTGGGAGAATATCAGTTTTGAGGACAAACGAAAAGCCGCTGACGGTCTGATTTCTTCAATCAGTGCAACCAGCGACTATGTAAAGATAGAGTGGAAAATCTGACACTCTTTCCACTCTATCAAACCACTTGTTTCTTTATACCGCTTGTAGCCCCTTGTCCACCGTTGCTTATCACATTTCAGGCCACAAAGAAGACTGTATATGCCTACCCCTTGTCCGATTACGAAAATAGATGCATAACCAAACAACTCGTCAAACACACCTAATGCATCGACATCGAAGCATATGTCTGCATAATTAATTCTGAAATATGTGAGGAATACTATGCTAATTGTGCAACCTGCAAGAATAATGAATGCATTCAGTCTGCCAATGTTGATCTTGCCGCTGAAAATTGCATATCCAAGAATAGGATAAATCGGATAGATAATCGTTGTGCACAGATAGAAACCGATTTTTAAGCCAAACAGCTCTGTCATTGGAAGCACAGACACAAATAGCACAAAGATTATGCAAAGATACTTAATCTGTAGGTCTGAGCAGCTTTTTATTATTGCTCTATATACAGGTAGCATTGCATATATGCCGATAAGCAGATACAGATACCACATGTGCGCCCAGCTACCATCAGTTACTGTATTGCGAATCCAGTCAAATACTACACTTGAGATGCTGAATTTCTCTCCTGCCATCAGAGGATCCAAAGTAGCAAAAACCAGAGTGAAAACAACAAGAGTTATCGCAATTCTCTTTATGTATTTGGTGAAAATCTTTCGAAGACCGATCTTTTTGTCAGGATTCAGGAGCAATGCACCAGTTGTCATCAGAAAACATGGTACTCCCCACATGAGATTATTCTGCCAAGCCTGTGCAACAAATCCTGCACTACCTTCCAAAGCCAGTGAGCTTGCATACAAGGTATGTAGCAATACAACTCCGAAACAGGCTATGATTCTGATATATGCAAACTGCGGAAGCTTTCCCTGTTTAATAGAAATTGCTTGAGTCATTACCTATACACCCCCTGTTTCCACTCGATTTATTCTTGCTGGCATTTGCTGCAGCTTTTCTTGCAGCTTTCTGTCTCGCAGCTTCCTCAGCTGCTCTTCTTGCTTCTTCTTCTCGCTTCTTCTTTTCTGCGGCAGCCTTCTCTTCTTTCTTGTACTGCGCAGCAGTTTTCAGCTTATTGATTTTTGATTCAGCCCTGTCAAGCTCTTCATCTATCGAATCCTGGCTTCTTAAAGTTTCTATTACAAACTCCGAATCAGAGATAATAGTCTCAAGCTTCGTTGCTTCCTTCTTTCTGTAATCCTTTACATCAGCTATATCATATAAGGCTGATATGCCGTTATGTCTCATTTCGTCCAATCTTGACTGTTGCTTGTTACATGCGAAAACAACAAGGACATCAAAAACAACAAATGATAGAATCAGTAAAACAGGCACAACCCATTTTGTACTCTTCTTCATGTAAAGCTCCTTTCTTAATTTCCTACAAACAAAGAGGGTGTATCCGCATCTGTTGTGATAGATAAATACACCCTTTATCGTTGTGCCATAATCATATGGCAATTAGCTCTGATACACATTCACATATCCACAAATTCATATGTTAGTATGAATTTGGTACTGATCCAGCCTTATGATATCTCCAGGTTCCCTTCTTGCCGTAGTAAATCTTATATCCGTTTCTTCCTGTTTCATTAGTAAAGTTAGGATCATAAACATAAGTCTTACCATTATGCTTGATCTCTGTCCATGAGTGTGGAAGATCAACCTTACCATAAACCTGAGTAATATCGTAACCAAGAAGCTTAGCCTGCACCGTAAAAGTAGCGGCCATGACATAGCAATTACCCTTCTTGGTCTTAAAGCCCTTCAGCGCATATGTCTCAACGTACTTTGTTCTATATGATCTACCCTGATACTTAAGCTTCTTTGAGTAGTTATATGCAGATTCCAGTGACCAGCCATTCTTATTAAGAGTCTTTATTCCATAATAATAAGCTTCACCAAGATATCCCTTTTTAGGAACAGTAAGATGTCCGATAACCTTTCCTGCCTTAGCAATCTTTCCATCTTTAGGATTGCAGTAATATGCTCTATTGTATGTCTTCTTCTTAGACTTTACACTTACTGCATCCCACCCCTTAGTAGATACCTTACCACTTTTGTTAACAACATAATACTTGTTGCCACCGACAGTCTTGACTCCTGTTGAATTAATTCTCTTTCCTGTATCTTCGAACAGATATAAAGTTGACCCAATCTTTACAGTATCACCAGTTATCATCTTTCCATCTTCACCAAAGTAATAACTTGAGCCATCAATCTTAACAAGTTTGTTCTCAACTTTAACTCCGTTATCATCAAAAAAATAGAAACTTCCATCAATTTCCTGTAATCCCTTCATTACAGTTTCTGTAGCAGCTGCGTCATCTGCACCGTTTACAGTCATCTCTCTAGAAACTGTATTATTTGCAGAAGAATCTTCTGCTGCAAATACTGTTGCCGGAACTACTGAGACAGCCACCATAGCGGCCATAAATACCGACAGTAACTTCTTTACACCATCTACGCTCATATTCAAAAAACTCCTCTCCTATGCAATAAAATTCTCGCCTATTAATGCTACCCCCCCCCACATATCTTTTGTCAATATTAAAAAAAAAGTTGCGTATCTAAAATTCAACGTTCTAGCATGGATCTGCCCATGAGAACGATAAATACGCGGCCCACACAGCAAGTGCGGGCAAAAATACTGTTCTTGGAACGAGGATAATCCGCAACGGCCCCAGATTGGACGAGTAACCGGAAGTTATCAGAAGAAAGTACATTTTATCAAGATACATACATTCATTTTAAGGATTTATATATGTGGTATCCAGTTGCAGGAACAGCGGTACCATATCTCAGGAATTGTGGTACCCATTTACTGGAACGGCGGTGCAACTTCGGCAGGAATCTTCAGGTGGGTCACACACTCCGTGACCCTGGGTCTACAACTCCGTGCAGATGGGATTGAAAGGTCGGAATCTACACCTAATGAGGCACTGTTCCCAAGATACATTTTAAGAGACTAGAAATACGTGTTAAAGCACTCTCAACAATGAAAAAGGAGTTTGGTCAGACTCAGCCACCAACTTTGGCTGAGTCTCCAAACTCCTTGAATTCTTATGTAATTGTGTCCTGCGACGAGAACAGTCCGCAGCGAAAGACACCCGCCACTTTATTCGAACTCGATAGTTCCAGGCGGCTTCGAAGTCAGATCATAGAATACTCTATTAACTCCATCCACCTCATTAATGATTCTTGTCATACAAGTCTGCAGAACCTTCCATGGAATATCAACAGCCTTTGCTGTCATAAAGTCAGAAGTCTCTACTGCTCTTAGAGCTACCGCATAATCATAAGTACGGAAGTCTCCCATTACACCTACAGATCTCATGTTAGTAAGAGCTGCGAAGTACTGGTTAGGTGCAACCATCTCGCCTGCCTCTACTGCCTTGGCAATCTCTTCTCTGTAGATGAAATCAGCATCCTGAACGATTCTTACCTTCTCAGCATTAACCTCTCCGATGATTCTGATACCAAGACCAGGACCTGGGAATGGCTGTCTGTATACGAGGTACTCAGGAATTCCAAGCTCAAGGCCAGTCTTTCTTACCTCGTCCTTGAACAGGCTTCTTAGCGGCTCGATAATCTCCTTAAAGTCAACGTAGTCAGGAAGTCCACCTACATTGTGGTGTGACTTGATAACTGCAGACTTGCCGAGACCTGACTCGATAATATCAGGATAGATAGTACCCTGAACAAGGAAGTCAACCTTACCGATCTTCTTAGCCTCTTCCTCAAATACTCTGATGAACTCCTCACCGATAATCTTACGCTTAGCCTCAGGCTCTGTTACGCCCTTAAGTCTCTCGTAGAATCTCTCTCTTGCATCAACCTTGATGAAGTTAAGATCATACTCACCATCCGGGCCAAATACAGCAGCAACCTCCTCAGCCTCATTCTTACGAAGAAGACCGTGGTCTACGAATACACAAGTAAGCTGCTTACCGACAGCCTTAGAGAGAAGTACAGCAGCAACTGATGAATCAACTCCACCTGAGAGTGCGCACAGCACCTTGCCATCGCCAACCTTCTCACGGATAAGCTTAATCTGCTCCTCCGCAAACGCTGCCATCTGCCAGTCCTGCTCGCACTTACATGCATCAAGAACGAAGGTCTTGATCATGTCAAAGCCCTGAAGTGTGTGATTTACCTCAGGATGGAACTGAACAGCATACATTCCCTTCTCAATATTCTCCATGCCGGCAACCGGACAGTCCTTAGTGTGACATGTAACAGTGAAGCCCTCTGGAACCTCACTTACATAGTCAGTATGGCTCATCCATACAACTGTATTGTCGTCAGCATTTCTTAAAACGCCGTCCTTGTTATCAACGATAACGTCAGTTCTTCCGTACTCGCTTGTAGGTGCTGTTGAAACCTTACCGCCAAGCTTGTATGCCATAAACTGCATGCCGTAGCAGATTCCGAGAATTGGAATACCAAGCTCAAAAATTTCACTATCGATTGAAGGTGCTCCTTCACCAAACGCGCTCTGTGGTCCGCCTGTAAATATAATTCCCTTAGGATCATATTCCTTAACGACATCAAGAGTGATGTTCTCAAAGCCCTTTACCTCTGAGTACACACCACACTCACGAACACGTCTTGCAATCAGCTGATTATACTGACCGCCGAAGTCTATGATTAGAATTCTGTTCTGCATCTTGTTCTCCTAAAAATATGTTTGTTGCGAATTGTTTAGTGCAAAAGTGGTCTTACATGTGACCCTGCTGCTCCTTAAGGATTACGTCGTGTGCTCCTCCCTCTACGATAGATACCGCAGATACGAGTGTGAGCTTAGCCTTCTGCTGAAGTTCTGGGATTGAAAGTACACCGCAGTTGCACATTGTTGACTTAACCTTGTTAAGTGAAAGACCAACGTTGTCGTGGAGTGATCCTGCATATGGAACATATGAGTCAACACCCTCCTCGAACTTAAGCTTAGCGTCTCCACCAAGGTCGTATCTCTGCCAGTTTCTAGCTCTTGCTGAACCCTCGCCCCAGTACTCCTTAACGTAGTTTCCGTTAACCATAAGCTTAGCAGATGGTGATTCGTCGAATCTTGCGAAGTATCTTCCGAGCATAATGAAGTCTGCACCCATTGCAAGTGCAAGAGTCATGTGGTAGTCGTATACGATACCACCGTCTGAGCAAAGTGGAATGTAGATACCAGTCTCCTCGAAGTACTTGTTTCTCTCCTCTGCTACCTCAAGTACTGCTGAAGCCTGTCCTCTTCCGATACCCTTCTGCTCTCTTGTAATACAGATTGAACCGCCGCCGATACCGATCTTGATGAAGTCAGCGCCAGCCTCTGCAAGGAATCTGAATCCCTCTGCATCAACTACGTTACCAGCTCCAACCTTAACGCTATCGCCGTAGTTCTCTCTGATCCACTTAAGTGTAAGTGCCTGCCACTCTGAGTATCCCTCTGATGAGTCGATTGTCATTACATCAACTCCAGCCTCGAGAAGAGCAGGTACTCTCTCAGCATAGTCTCTAGTGTTGATTCCAGCACCAACAACGTATCTCTTGTGAGCATCAAGAATCTCATTAGGATTATCCTTGTGATCCTCGTAGTCCTTACGGAATACGAATGAAGTAAGTCTCTGATTCTCATCAATAATAGGAAGCTGGTTAACCTTGTTCTCCCAGATGATGTCATTAGCCTCGCTCAGAGAAATACCTTCCTTACCATAAACCATCTTCTCAAATGGTGTCATGAACTCTGTTACAGGTGTTGACGGATCCATTCTTGAAACTCTGTAGTCCTTGGAAGTTACGATACCAAGAATCTTACCCTCTGATGTTCCGTCATCAGTAATAGCAATTGTTGAGTGACCTGTTGCCTTCTTAAGAGCAAGTACGTCTGCAAGAGTCTGATCAGGCTTAAGGTTTGAGTCACTTGGTACGAAACCAGCCTTATGCCTCTTAGCTCTTCTTACCATAGCAGCCTGGCTCTCGATGCTCTGTGATCCGTAAATGAAAGCGATTCCGCCCTCCTTAGCAAGAGCTACTGCCATCTTGTCATCTGATACAGCCTGCATTACAGCTGAACATAGAGGAATGTTCATTGAAATTTCAGGCTCCTCACCTTTCTTGAACTTAGTGATTGGAGTTCTGAGACTTACATTCTCAGGTCTGTCCTCAGCACTTGAGTATCCCGGAATAAGCAGGTATTCGTTAAAAGTTCTTGATGGTTCTTTTAATACAATTGCCATTATACACCTCTTTCTACTTCGCAAAAAAACAAATCAAACACGTAAATGATTAGCTATTATAATATCATAAAACCCCCTTTCCACGAAAGGGGGTTAGGTTCATATATTGTGAAAAAAGGCTCTGTTTAAAATGATTGTTCAGCACATCTTGTGCTTATTGCTACATCATTCCGCCCATTCCTGCAGCTGCTGGTACAGCCGGTGCATCTTCCTTAATCATTGTGATTCCAGCCTCTGTTGTAAGAAGCATTCCTGCAACTGATGCAGCGTTCTGAAGAGCTGATCTTGTAACCTTAACAGGGTCAACGATACCAGCAGAAATCATATCAACGTACTCCTCAGTAGCAGCATTGAATCCTACTGTAGCAGGCTCTGACTTCTTAACCTCAGCAACGATTACACTTCCCTCAAAACCAGCATTCTCAGCAATCTGTCTTACAGGCTCCTCAAGTGCTCTCTCGATAATCTTCGCACCTGTTCTCATATCGCCTTCCTGAGCATCAGCATATTTCTTAACAGCATCGATTGCTCTAAGAAGTGCAGTACCACCACCTGCAACGATTCCTTCCTCAACAGCGGCTCTTGTAGCGTTGAGTGCGTCCTCAAGTCTGAGCTTCTTCTCCTTAAGCTCAGTCTCAGTAGCAGCACCTGCATTGATTACAGCTACACCACCAGCAAGCTTAGCAAGTCTCTCCTGAAGCTTCTCTCTGTCGAACTCTGAATTAGTAAGCTCAACTTCATTTCTGATCATCTGAATTCTTGCATCGATTGCATCTCTGCTTCCTGCACCATTAACAATAACAGTTCTGTCCTTGTTTACCTTAACAGTTCCAGCTCTACCAAGCATGTCAGCTGTGCACTCTGAAAGCTCATATCCAAGCTCTGAGCTGATTACAGTACCACCAGTAAGAATAGCGATATCCTCCATCATAGCCTTTCTTCTGTCACCAAAGCCAGGAGCCTTAACAGCTACAACATCGAGTGTACCTCTCAGCTTGTTAACAACTAGAGTTCCAAGAGCCTCGCCGTCAACATCCTCAGCGATGATGAGAAGACTTCTTCCAGCCTTCATGATACCCTCGAGAAGAGGAACGATCTCCTGAATATTAGAAATCTTCTTATCTGTAAGAAGCACGAATGGATTCTCCATAACAGCTTCCATAGTGTCAGTATTAGTTACCATGTAAGGTGACAGGAATCCTCTGTCGAACTGCATACCCTCAACAACTTCTAGAGTAGTTCCGAGAGTCTTTGACTCCTCAACAGTGATTACTCCGTCCTTACCAACCTTGTCCATTGCCTCAGCGATAAGGCTTCCGATCTCCTCATCAGCAGCGGAAACAGAAGCAACCTGAGCGATGCTCTCCTTGTCCTGAACCTGGTTAGCACTTGACTTAAGATACTCAACAGCAGCATCAACCGCACCATTCATACCTCTCTTAAGGATCATTGGATTAGCACCAGCTGTTACATTCTTAAAGCCCTCTCTTACGATAGCCTGAGCAAGAAGTGTAGCAGTTGTAGTACCATCACCGGCAACATCGTTAGTCTTAGTAGCAACCTCCTTAACAAGCTGAGCACCCATGTTCTCAACCTGATCCTCGAGTTCAACCTCTCTTGCGATTGAAACACCGTCGTTAGTAATAAGAGGTGAACCGAAAGACTTCTCAATCAGTACATTTCTTCCCTTAGGTCCGAGTGTAATCTTTACTGTATCTGCAAGCTTGTCAACTCCTGCAAGGAGCTTTCTTCTTGATTCTTCACCGTAGTGTAATTCCTTAGCCATTGTCTCTTCCTCCTAAATATATAGTCACGGGCAAAAGCTTCTTCCTCTCACCCGCAATATTCTGTATTAACCCTCGATTACTGCAAGGATGTCTCTCTGCGCGATGATTGTGTACTCCTCACCCTTGTACTTAAGCTCATTGCCGCCGTACTTAGAGAATACAACAACGTCTCCAACCTTGAGCTCCATCTTCTCGTCTTCAGTTCCTGGTCCTACTGCAAGAACCTCAGCCTGCTGTGGCTTCTCCTTAGCCGCACCTGAAAGGATAAGTCCTCCCTCAGTCTTCTCAACAGCATCCATCTTCTTAATAACAACTCTTGCACCGAGTGGTCTGATTCCGATAGCCATAACTTCCTCCTTATATATCGAATGATTATTATTGATAATTTCCATTTGTTAGCACTCTGTATATTCGAGTGCTAACTTACAATTGTTAGTATAACCATATCCACGGAGAGTGTCAACAAGACTAATAAGTTTTTTGTGTGAAGAAAGATATGCTACATCTCGCGATAATAATAGAAGAGATACTGCTGCGCGAGACCGCCTATTTCACCGAACTTCTCAGCCGCAAAAGCCTGCATTCCCTTAAGGTCATTAAGCTCAAATCCATACATATCATTCATGATTCGCTTTACCCACACATCAATCGGAAAAGCATCTACGCGTCCGAGGCCGAACAGCATAATGCAGTCCGCAACCTTGGGGCCAACACCGTGATACTTAAGAAGCTCCTTCTTAAGAGCCGCCGTATCATTTTCAACCGGAAGTCCCACTTCGAGAAAACGCTTTGACGACTCGACAATATATGGACAGCGGTATCCGAGCTTAAGCTCCGCGAGCCTAGATACATCCGCAGCTGCCAGCACCTCTGGCTTCGGGAAAGCATATCGATCCGTGCCAGGAATTATCTCACCGTACTCCTCACAGATTGCCTCGATACACTTTCGGATTCTCGGAATGTTGTTATTCTGCGAGATGATAAAAGAAATCAGCATCTCATAGAAATCCTGGTTCAGAATTCTGATACCGTAGCCCTGCTTCGTCGCTTCGAGAATCTTCGGTTCCTTCTCAGAAAGCACCCGCTTTACCTCGCCATAATCTCGTCCAAGGTCAAAATAATTAAACCAGAACTCCTCGTCTCCTCCCGTCGCATCGACAGTAAGCACTCCATCATTGAGACTCACGCGGGCAAAATATCCTCCGCATACACCCTCGTACACCTCAGGATGTCCCGCGTCACCTGAAATGTTTTTGGCCGGACGCCATCTGAACGTCTGTCCGCACTCAAAAATATGTTCAAGGCAGATGTCCTCTGCCTTGTATCTGTAGATCATATTATTTCCTCCATGCCTTCCTGCCGTGCAGATCTTCCGCTCTGTACACGACATCCTTGATTCTTATATTAACTCTGCTGATTGAAAATGATGTCATCGTTTCAAGATTTCTGTGAACTGCCATCTGAAGTGCCAGGCAGTGGCTGACAGTGCTCTCATCAAGCAGAACTCTCACATCAAGTGTTATTCCTAGCGCGAATTCCTTGCCGGACTGCATCTGATCGAGCAGCACCACATTCTTTCCGAATTCTTCGCACACAATTCTAATGATATCCTTCACGACCTGATCCTTGATGAGGTATGTTCCACGGTACATAAACTGCGGTCTTACAACAGTTCTGTCTCTTGATGCATCGTGTGTGTTCTGGTTCTCATCCTCCTCGCCACCATCGTCGGTCGGATTCGCTTCCTGATCTCCGAAGCTCTTAAGGTATCTGAGAGGATTCATAAAGTAGCCGGCAAAAGACCGTTTAAGCTGTCCCATAGGTGCCGGAACAACGTGCTCTCCGAGCACGCTTCTTGAATAATTTGCCTTCTCGCGCTCCTCCTTCGTCGTAACATCCTCGATGTAAAGCCTGATATCGGGCTCCGGAAGTTCAAGAGCCTTGGTAATCCATGAGACCATTTTGTCCGATGTTCCAAGAATCATAAGGCGCTCAGGCTTCAGCTCTTCAAGCTTCTCCTTAACTGCAATTCGATTCTCTTCCTTCTCGAAAACTGCAGTCCTGACAGCGCCCGCCTTCGTTGAGCACTTCTTGGCCGAGGTTCCTGCAACAATCTGCCCCTTGTATATCAAAAGGCCGTCATCAATGATTGCATCTATATTCATTGTCACGCAGAGCTTCGTCGCCTGATAGCTCTTTCCGGTGCCGCTTTTACCTGTAAAAGAAATGATTTCCATTATGCATCTCCGATTAAAATATCTTAATGTGTCTTTATTGTGAAGTATTGTACACAATTTTGTCTTTTATTTATTATAGTACTCATGTTATACTTTAAACACAATATTCTTTAAAGAAGGAGGATTCACCAATGGCTTACAAGATTACAGATGCTTGCATTTCATGCGGCGCTTGCGCTGATGGATGCCCAGTTTCAGCTATTACTGAGGGTTCACCTTACGTAATTGATGAGGCTGCTTGCATTGATTGTGGAGCTTGCGCAGGAGCTTGCCCAGTTGGCGCACCTGTTGAGGCATAGTTTTATAGACTACACAATATTTATGCATGAATATTTTAAGAAAGCCCATGACCGCAAGGTCATGGGCTTTTACTTTTTTGAAATATTATTCAGCGTTGAGCGGCATTTCATTCTCGATATTCTTTGACATCAGCCAGTTAAACACTACGCAGAATCCGAATGCGAACACCACTCCAAACACATTCTGAATTACTCTTAGCCCTACGGCGCTTTCAAGTCCGTAAGCTTCAGTTGCAATCGCAAGCGCCCCAAAAGTATTAAACACTGCCTGCCATCCGTACTTCGCCGAGAAACCTACGCCGATTCCTCCGATAATTCCTATATATGCATAAATCGATGAAGGAAGCATAAAGTATAGTGCAATAAAGCACGCAGCACCTGCAATATTTCCGATGATTCTTCTGCTCACTCTGTACTGCATATCGTCAATGATTGGTGTGATTGCTGACATTGCTGCAATTCCTGCCCACATTGCACGAGGCATATCACAAAGCTCCGCGATACACAGAACGAGCGGAACACATACGACCTGACAGAGCTGCCATTTTGTACGTGGAGAGGTCATGTCAAAAGCCTGCACAACATCTCTTAGCAAAACCTCGAATTCGCTGTCCTTGTGATTTCTGAAAAACACGAGGCATGTCAGAACAGCGCCGACTGCCATCCCAATGAGTCTCATCTCGTAGCTTCTACCTGTAACGTCATATCCGTAAAGAAGAAGATATCCAAGCACAAGTGTCGACTGGTTGAACATGAACGGATTGTGACAGCCAAAAATTATAAGAAATGCGATCGCCGCCATGTTGATGAGAAGTCCCGGCAGTGGCGAAACCATGTTGGCGAGATGCGGGAATATTGTCATCACCGCAAAGAACAGCGCAAGCAGCAGTGTCGACTGCCCTGCATGAATATCAAAATGTGCATTCCTGAAAACCATCAGGCACAGTAGCACAACTACGCCGACGATGCTGTTCTCGCTTCCAAACAATATGCTGAACGCACTTACAAAGCTAAAGCAGAACACCATTGTAATCGCAATCTTCACAAGGTAAACCATCATATGATAAGCCTTGTCCTTAAGCGACTCGCTTTCCTTAACCATCTTCTTTGAACCTGCCTGATTTAACTGCAGCTCCTGATAAAAAGTCATAAATTCCTCCTGAATCAAATTCTTACCGATTTCAAAAACAAAAAAATAAGAGCCCCGAGCTCCTAAATAAATTACTCCCTAAGTCAAACAGTAATACTACAGCAACATTGCTTTATTTGCAAGGCCAATTTTATAAATTCACTTCGTCTGCCGATATGCTTACATTTTCATGCTCCAAATCATGTTGCTCAAAACAGATATCCTTATTGCGGCATACGATTTGCTTCTATATTTGATTCGTCTGCCAAAATACAGACGTTCTGCCCATCTGATGAAAATCGTCTGCCGAAATACAGATGTTCGCGGACAAAATCACTTTTCATCTGCCGTCACAACATACCGTTGAAGCAGTCAGGTGCAGACGTGTTGATGATTCTTTCTCGAGTGTCTGCCGTTTTAGATGTAATTAGCAGACGCTCGAGATATTTTAAAGGTATCATCTGCTTATTTGACAACTTCACGCCTTAGATGGCAGCAGATGATTGTTTCATAACCATGTGTTTGTCTGCCTTTCGGCAGACGACTTTAAAAAAACATGTCCATCGTCTGTATTTTGGCAGACGCCCTTTTGAAAAGAGATAATCATCTGCACGTTAAAGCTGATATGCCTCCATTTAATACCATTTTGAGAATAATTACTCGATTGGATCTTAGGTGTTACCGAACACACATAAATACTGAAAATGATACCAAGCACTTTTAATATCTTTCAATACCGCGAGTAGTCTCATAAGCTTAAGAAGGCGCCAATTTTGCAATACTTTTATTAATGGTTCCCATTAATTGAGAAATAACCACTGTTAGAATTCCCTAACTGTCCATAACGGATTTCAATTTGAT
>Ga0129317_1001591_pt1 | contig 15883 bp, 10 predicted proteins | sample Cm1ome_FD_94430 | JGI IMG/M metagenome (GOLD analysis project Ga0129317, IMG submission 94430) | Eastern black-and-white colobus group fecal microbial communities from Wisconsin, USA - Cm1105 metagenome | ecosystem: Host-associated > Mammals > Digestive system > Large intestine > Fecal | place... | reverse complement strand
TACGAATTCGACGGCGACAACACTCCGTTCATCCAGGGTTCTGCTCTTGGTGCGTTGAATGGCGTTGAAAAGTGGGAAGAGAAGGTTATGGAGCTGATGGATGCTTGCGACACTTGGATTCCTCTGCCTCCGCGTGATATTGACAAACCGTTCTTGATGCCGGTTGAAGACGTATTCTCAATCACTGGTCGTGGTACTGTAGCTACTGGTCGTATCGAAGCTGGTGTTATCCATGTAGGTGACGAAGTTGAAATCCTCGGTTTGGGTGAAGACAAGAAGTCTGTTGTAACTGGTGTTGAAATGTTCCGCAAGTTGCTGGATCAAGGTGAAGCTGGTGACAACGTAGGTCTGTTGCTCCGTGGTATCGACAAGAACGAAATCAAACGTGGTATGGTTCTTTGTAAGCCCGGTCAGATTAAACCTCACTCTAAGTTCAAAGCTTCTATCTACGTTTTGAAGAAAGAAGAAGGTGGTCGTCACACTCCGTTCCACAACAAATACCGTCCTCAGTTCTATCTGCGTACTATGGACTGTACAGGTGAAATCACTCTTCCGGAAGGAACTGAAATGGTAATGCCTGGTGATAACGTAGAAATCACTGTAGAACTGATCTACCCGGTAGCATTGAACGTAGGTTTGCGTTTCGCTATCCGTGAAGGTGGTCGTACAGTAGGTTCTGGTCAGATTACTGAAATTCTTGACTAATAACCAATATAATCTTAATCAGTTCCCGGTATACATCGGGAACTGATTATGTACAAACGGGAGTAGCTCAGTTGGTAGAGCACCGGTCTCCAAAACCGGGTGTCGGGAGTTCGAGCCTCTCCTCCCGTGCTAATATTTTTGAAATGAAGAAGATTGTAGCTTATTTTAAAGAAACTTACGACGAACTTGTTCATAAAGTGTCGTGGCCTACGTATTCTGAACTTACTAACAGTGCAGTAGTTGTTTTATATGCTTCCCTACTAATTGCAGTGGTAGTATTTGCGATGGACTTCTGTTTCCAGCATCTGATGGAATTTGTTTATCCACATTAAAAGTAAGGAGAAATGTCTGAGATTGAAAAGAAATGGTACGTTTTGCGTGCTATTAGCGGAAAAGAAGCTAAGGTAAAGGAATACCTTGAAGCTGATATTAAAAACAGCGACCTTGGTGATTACGTATCTCAGGTATTGATTCCTACCGAAAAGGTATATCAGGTTCGCAATGGTAAGAAAATTGTGAAAGAGAGAAGTTATCTCCCTGGTTACGTTTTGGTGGAGGCTGCTCTGGTGGGTGAGGTTGCTCATCATCTGAGAAATACTCCTAATGTGATAGGGTTCTTGGGTGGTTCGGAAAAACCCGTACCTCTGAGACAGTCGGAAGTGAATCGTATACTTGGTACGGTCGACGAATTGCAGGAATCAGGTGAAGACTTGAGTATCCCGTATGTAGTCGGCGAGACTGTAAAGGTGAATTACGGTCCGTTCAGTGGATTCAGTGGAATCATTGAAGAAGTGAACACCGAGAAGAAGAAACTGAAGGTCATGGTCAAGATATTCGGACGGAAGACTCCGCTCGAATTGGGCTTTATGCAAGTTGAAAAAGAATAGTGCAGGTGTTACGCTGTAGTATTCTTCATTAATGTTTATATATATAAATCAATTAGAAAATGGCTAAAGAAGTTGCTGGACTAATCAAATTACAGATTAAAGGAGGCGCGGCAAATCCATCACCCCCAGTAGGACCTGCATTGGGTTCCAAGGGTATCAATATCATGGAGTTTTGCAAGCAATTCAACGCCAGAACCCAAGACAAAGCAGGAAAGATTCTTCCTGTGATTATCACTTACTACGCAGACAAGTCTTTCGATTTTGTAATCAAGACTCCTCCCGTGGCTATCCAGTTGTTGGAAGTGACGAAGCAAAAGAGTGGTTCTGCTGAGCCTAACCGTAAGAAAGTTGCCGAGATTACTTGGGAACAGGTTCGTACGATTGCTCAGGACAAAATGGTTGACTTGAACTGTTTCACTGTAGAAGCTGCCAAGAAAATGGTTGCCGGTACAGCTAGAAGTATGGGTATCGCTGTAAAAGGGGAGTTCCCGGTTAATAATTAATAAACTTCAATTAGAATGGGTAAACTGACAAAAAATCAAAAGTTGGCTGCAGAAAAAATTGAAGCAGGGAAAGCATACTCTCTCAAGGAAGCTGCTCAGTTGGTAAAGGAAATCACTTATACCAAGTTTGACGCTTCTCTGGATATCGACGTACGTTTGGGCGTTGACCCGCGTAAGGCCAACCAGATGGTGAGAGGTGTTGTATCACTTCCTCACGGTACTGGTAAGGTTGTACGCGTTTTGGTGCTTTGTACACCAGATGCTGAAGCTGCTGCAAAAGAAGCCGGAGCTGACTATGTTGGTCTTGACGAATATATTGAAAAGATCAAAGGTGGATGGACTGATATTGATGTGATTATCACTATGCCGTCCATCATGGGTAAGATTGGTGCACTCGGTCGTGTGCTCGGTCCTCGTGGATTGATGCCTAACCCCAAGAGTGGCACTGTAACTATGGATGTTGCTAAAGCTGTAAGAGAAGTAAAACAAGGCAAAATCGACTTTAAGGTTGACAAGAGCGGTATTGTTCATACTTCTATCGGTAAAGTTTCATTTAGCGCTGAGCAAATTCGCGACAATGCGAAAGAATTCATCTCTACTTTGAATAAATTGAAACCGACTGCAGCCAAGGGTACATATATTAAGAGTATTTATCTTTCTAGCACGATGAGTGCGGGCATCAAGATTGACCCGAAAACAGTAGAAGAAATCTAATAAAACGGAGTAATAATGAGAAAGGAAGATAAAAGTACGATTATTGAGCAGATTGCTGCTACAGTGAAGGAATACGGTCACTTCTATTTGGTGGATACCACTGCCATGAATGCTGCTACAACCAGCATGTTGAGAAGAGAATGTTTCAAGGCTGACATCAAATTGATGGTAGTTAAGAATACATTGCTTCACAAGGCATTGGAGAGCCTGGAAGAAGACTTTTCTCCGCTTTATGGTTCTCTGAAAGGTACAACTGCCGTAATGTTCAGCAACGTTGCTAACGCTCCGGCCAAGTTGATTAAAGATAAGGCTAAGAACGGTATTCCCGGACTGAAGGCTGCATATGCAGAAGAAAGCTTCTATGTTGGTGCTGACCAGTTGGATGCTCTCGTAAGTATCAAGAGTAAGAATGAAGTTATTGCCGATATCGTTGCATTGCTGCAGTCACCGGCCAAGAATGTTATTTCTGCTCTGCAATCAGGTGGTAACACCCTCCACGGAGTTCTCAAGACTCTTGGTGAACGTCCCGAAGCGTAAATTTCGGAAAAAGAATTATATCAATTTATTTAGTATTTAAACAATTAAAAATCATACAAAAATGGCAGATTTGAAAGCTTTTGCAGAACAATTAGTTAACTTGACAGTAAAAGAAGTTAATGAACTTGCAACAATCCTGAAAGAAGAATATGGTATTGAACCTGCTGCTGCAGCTGTAGCTGTTGCTGCTGGTCCTGCAGCCGGTGGTGCTGCTGCCGCAGAAGAAAAGACTTCTTTCGACGTAGTATTGAAGAGCGCTGGCTCAGCTAAACTTCAGGTAGTTAAAGCCGTTAAGGAAGCTTGCGGTCTTGGCTTGAAGGAAGCTAAGGACATGGTAGACGGTGCTCCTAGCGTAGTAAAAGAAGGTTTGGCTAAGGACGAAGCAGAATCATTGAAGAAAACATTGGAAGAAGCTGGAGCTGAAGTTGAACTTAAATAACATTAGCCTGTAAATCAGGTAATTCGGTTAGGAACCCTTCGTGAAAAGGGTTCTTAACCTTTTTGTGTATATATTTAAAATTAAGTTCTACAAATCCATTAACAGATGTCTTCAAATACTGTAAATCAAAGAGTTAATTTTGCTTCGACTAAGAATCCGCTTGAATATCCGGATTTTCTGGAAGTACAATTGAAGTCATTCAAAGACTTTCTACAACTGGACACCCCACCCGAGAAACGTAAGAACGAGGGACTGTATAAAGTATTTGCTGAAAACTTCCCCATTGCCGATACAAGAAATAATTTTGTTCTTGAGTTTTTGGACTACTATATTGATCCGCCGCGCTATACCATTGATGAATGTATAGAGCGAGGGCTTACATATAGCGTGCCTTTGAAGGCAAAATTGAAATTATATTGTACCGACCCCGACCACGAAGATTTTGACACGGTCATTCAGGACGTGTTCCTCGGTCCTATTCCTTACATGACGGATAAGGCAACATTCGTCATCAACGGTGCGGAACGTGTGGTTGTATCCCAGCTTCACCGTTCACCGGGCGTATTCTTCGGACAGAGCGTACATGCCAACGGTACCAAGTTGTACTCAGCCCGTATCATCCCGTTCAAGGGTTCGTGGATTGAGTTTGCCACCGACATCAACAACGTCATGTATGCGTACATTGACCGTAAGAAGAAATTGCCGGTTACCACTTTGCTGAGAGCCATCGGATTTGAGAATGACAAGGACATTCTCGAGATTTTTAATTTGGCGGAAGACGTGAAGGTGAACAAGACGAACCTCAAGAAGATGGTGGGACGTAAGTTGGCCGCACGTGTGTTGAAAACATGGATTGAGGATTTTGTAGACGAAGATACCGGTGAAGTTGTTTCCATCGAGCGTAACGAAGTCGTTATTGACCGTGAAACTGTAATCGAGCCGGAACATGTTGACATTATATTAGAGTCGGGCGTTCAGAATATCCTCGTACACAAGGAAGAACCGAACCAGTCTGACTATTCTATCATATATAATACTCTGCAGAAGGATCCGAGTAACTCGGAAAAAGAAGCTGTACTCTACATCTACCGCCAGTTGCGTAATGCAGACCCTGCCGATGATGCCAGTGCACGCGAGGTTATCAATAACCTGTTCTTCTCAGAGAAGAGATATGACCTGGGTGATGTAGGCCGTTATCGTATCAACAGAAAGTTGAACTTGACGACCGATATGGACGTGCGTGTCCTTACCAAGGAAGATATTATCGAAATTATCAAATATCTCATCGAGTTGATTAACTCGAAAGCGGATGTGGACGATATCGACCACTTGAGCAACCGTCGTGTGCGTACAGTGGGCGAACAGTTGTCCAATCAGTTTGCCATCGGTCTGGCACGTATGTCGCGTACTATCCGCGAGCGTATGAACGTCCGTGACAATGAAGTCTTTACTCCGATTGACCTGATTAACGCCAAGACAATCTCTTCCGTTATCAATTCATTCTTTGGAACGAATGCTTTGTCACAGTTCATGGACCAGACCAACCCGCTGGCCGAGATTACTCACAAGCGCCGTATGTCTGCCCTGGGTCCCGGCGGTCTGTCACGCGAGCGTGCAGGCTTCGAGGTTCGTGACGTACACTATACTCACTACGGACGTCTTTGTCCTATCGAGACTCCTGAAGGTCCGAACATCGGTTTGATTTCTTCACTCTGTGTGTTCGCGAAAATCAACGAGCTTGGCTTCATTGAAACTCCGTACCGCAAGGTGGCAGAGGGTAAGGTTGATCTTTCTGACGAAGGTTTGGTTTACCTCACCGCAGAAGAAGAGGAAGCCAAGATTATTGCTCAGGGTAATGCTCCTTTGAACGATGACGGTACTTTTGTACGTGATAAAGTAAAATCCCGTCAGGATGCCGACTATCCGGTGGTTCCTCCTTCCGAGGTGGAATTGATGGACGTATCTCCCCAGCAGATTGCTTCTATTGCGGCTTCTTTGATTCCGTTCTTGGAGCATGATGACGCCAACCGTGCATTGATGGGATCAAACATGATGCGCCAGGCTGTTCCTTTATTGAAGAGCGAAGCTCCGATTGTAGGTACCGGTATCGAACGCCAGCTGGCACGCGATTCTCGTACGCAGATTACTGCCGAGGGTGACGGTGTGGTTGAATTCGTGGATGCAACGACTATCCGTATTCTGTACGACCGTACAGAGGAGGAAGAGTTCGTAAGCTTCGAGCCTGCATTGAAAGAATATAATATCCCGAAGTGGCGCCGTACCAACCAGAATATGACGATTGACCTCCGTCCGATTTGCGAGAAGGGTCAGCGCGTGACTGCAGGTCAAATCCTGACGGAAGGTTATTCAACCGAAGACGGAGAACTTGCACTGGGTAAGAACCTGCTGGTTGCTTACATGCCGTGGAAGGGCTATAACTATGAGGATGCTATCGTACTGAATGAACGTGTGGTTCGTGAGGACCTTTTGACCTCTGTACACGTAGAAGAATATTCTTTGGAAGTTCGCGAAACGAAGCGTGGTATGGAAGAGTTGACCTCTGACATTCCTAACGTAAGTGAGGAAGCGACTAAAGACCTTGACGAAAACGGTATTGTTCGTGTGGGTGCCCGCATCGAACCGGGTGATATCCTTATCGGTAAGATTACTCCGAAGGGTGAATCGGATCCTTCTCCGGAAGAGAAACTGCTCCGTGCCATCTTCGGTGACAAGGCCGGTGATGTGAAGGATGCTTCTTTGAAAGCCTCTCCTTCTTTGAAGGGTGTTGTTATCGGTAAGCGTCTGTTCTCCCGTGTTGTCAAGACCCGCAGCTCCAAGCTGGCCGACAAGGCTCTGTTACCGAAGATTGACGATGAGTTCGACGCTAAGATTGGTGACCTCAAGAAAGTGTTGATAAACAAGCTGTTGAAGCTTACAGAAAATTATACATCGGAAGGTGTGAAGGATTACATGGGTGCCGACATTATTTCCAAAGGCGCCAGATTCTCTGCTTCCGACTTCAGCGATTTGGACTTCACCGCTGTTCAGTTGAGCAACTGGACGAAGGATGAACATACCAACGGACTGATTCGTGCATTGGTGATGAACTTCATCAAGAAGTACAAGGAACTCGATGCCGAGCTGAAACGCAAGAAGTTCGCCATCACTATCGGTGACGAGTTGCCCGCAGGTATCATTCAGATGGCCAAGGTATACATTGCCAAGAAACGTAAGATTGGTGTCGGTGACAAGATGGCCGGTCGTCACGGTAACAAGGGTATTGTTTCCCGTGTGGTACGCCAGGAAGACATGCCGTTCCTTGCTGACGGTACTCCGGTAGACATCGTGCTGAATCCGTTGGGTGTGCCTTCACGTATGAACATCGGTCAGATATTCGAGGCCGTTCTCGGGCGTGCCGGAAAAAACCTGGGCGTGAAGTTTGCCACTCCTATCTTTGACGGTGCATCTTTGGACGATTTGAACGAATGGACCGATAAGGCCGGCTTGCCTCGCTACGGCAAGACAACGCTGTATGATGGTGGTACCGGTGAAGCATTCGAGCAGCAGGCTACGGTAGGTGTGACTTACATGCTGAAGCTCGGTCACATGGTTGAAGACAAGATGCACGCACGTTCCATCGGTCCGTACTCACTCATTACGCAACAGCCGTTGGGTGGTAAGGCACAGTTCGGTGGTCAGCGTTTTGGAGAAATGGAAGTTTGGGCACTCGAAGCGTTCGGTGCCGCACACATTCTGCAGGAAATCCTGACTATCAAGTCTGATGACGTTGTAGGACGTTCCAAGGCTTATGAAGCAATCGTGAAGGGTGAACCGATGCCTGCTCCGGGTATCCCCGAGTCACTGAACGTATTGCTGCACGAGTTGAGAGGTTTGGGCTTGAGCATCAACTTAGAATAATGGATAATTGATAATTGAGAGTGGATAATGCAAGTTACCATTCTCAATTATCGGTTTTCAGTTTTTCAATTTCAATTTTCCATTGTCAATTATCAATTAAATAAATTTATGGCTTTTAGAAAAGATAACAAGATAAAGAGTAATTTCTCGAAAATCTCTATCGGTTTGGCTTCTCCTGAGGAAATCCTTGAGAATTCGAGTGGTGAAGTTTTAAAGCCTGAAACCATCAACTATCGTACGTATAAGCCCGAACGCGACGGATTGTTCTGCGAGCGCATCTTTGGTCCTATCAAGGATTACGAGTGCCATTGCGGTAAGTACAAGCGTATCCGTTACAAAGGCATCGTCTGCGACCGTTGTGGTGTGGAAGTGACTGAAAAGAAAGTGCGCCGTGAGCGTATGGGACACATCCAGCTCGTTGTGCCCGTGGCTCACATCTGGTACTTCCGTTCACTTCCCAACAAAATCGGTTACTTGTTGGGCTTGCCCACCAAGAAGCTGGATGCCATTATCTATTACGAGCGTTATGTTGTCATTCAGCCGGGTGTACTGTCCGATGAAGTGGCACAGTATGACTTGCTTGAAGAAGGAGAATACCTGGACTTGCTGGAAAAGTTGCCGAAAGACAACCAGTTCCTCGAAGATTCAGATCCCAATAAGTTCATTGCCAAGATGGGCGCGGAAGCTATCTACGATTTGCTGTCACGCCTCGACCTTGACTCTTTGTCTTACGAACTGCGTAACCGTGCCGGAAGCGATGCTTCACAGCAACGCAAGACCGAAGCTCTGAAACGTCTTCAGGTAGTTGAGTCGTTCCGTGCATCACGCGGACGCAACAAGCCCGAGTGGATGATTGTACGCATTGTACCGGTTATTCCGCCCGAACTTCGTCCGTTGGTCCCATTGGATGGCGGCCGTTTCGCAACTTCTGACTTGAATGACCTTTACCGTCGTGTCATCATCCGTAACAACCGTCTGAAGAGATTGATTGAAATCAAGGCTCCTGAAGTGATTTTGCGTAATGAAAAACGTATGTTGCAGGAAGCTGTCGACTCTCTGTTTGATAACTCCCGTAAATCGAGTGCAGTGAAGACCGACGCTAACCGTCCGTTGAAGTCACTTTCCGACAGTTTGAAGGGTAAGCAAGGACGTTTCCGTCAGAACTTGTTGGGTAAGCGTGTCGACTATTCCGCACGTTCTGTAATCGTTGTAGGTCCGGAGCTGAAGATGGGCGAATGCGGTATCCCTAAACTGATGGCAGCCGAGCTTTACAAGCCGTTCATCATTCGTAAGCTCATTGAGCGTGGTATCGTGAAGACGGTAAAGAGCGCCAAGAAGATTGTAGACCGCAAGGAACCCGTTATCTGGGATATTTTGGAACACGTGATGAAGGGGCATCCGGTGCTGTTGAACCGTGCCCCGACACTTCACCGTCTGGGTATCCAGGCATTCCAGCCTAAAATGATTGAAGGTAAGGCAATCCAGCTGCACCCGTTGGCATGTACGGCGTTCAATGCCGACTTCGACGGTGACCAGATGGCCGTGCACTTGCCGTTGAGCAACGAAGCGATTCTGGAAGCACAGATGCTAATGCTCCAGTCACACAATATATTGAACCCTGCCAACGGTGCTCCTATCACTGTGCCTGCTCAGGATATGGTACTTGGTCTGTACTATATTACGAAGCTGCGCAAGGGTGCCAAGGGTGAAGGCCTGACATTCTACGGTCCTGAGGAAGCGCTGATTGCCTACAATGAAGGTAAGTGCGACATCCATGCTCCGGTAAGCGTAATAGTGAAAGACGTTGACGAGAATGGTAACATTGTGGACAAGATGATGCACGATACCTCCGTGGGCCGTGTCATTGTCAACGAAATTGTTCCGGCAGAAGCAGGATATATCAATACGATTATCTCCAAGAAGTCACTCCGAGACATCATCAGTCACGTAATCAAGGTGTGCGGTGTTGCCAAGGCAGCCGACTTCCTCGACGGAATCAAGAACCTCGGTTATTACATGGCCTTCAAGGGTGGTTTGTCGTTCAACTTGGGCGATATCATTATCCCGGAAGAGAAGGAAGCATTAGTACAGAAAGGTTATGATGAAGTAGAGCAGGTAATCAATAACTATAACATGGGTTTCATCACGAACAACGAGCGTTACAACCAGGTAATCGATATCTGGACGCACGTGAACTCTGAGTTGTCCAACATCCTGATGAAAACCATTTCAAGCGACGACCAGGGTTTCAACTCTGTATACATGATGCTGGATTCCGGTGCCCGTGGTTCTAAGGAACAGATTCGTCAGCTCTCCGGTATGCGTGGTTTGATGGCGAAGCCCCAGAAAGCAGGTGCCGAAGGCGGTCAGATTATCGAAAACCCGATTCTTTCTAACTTTAAGGAAGGTCTGTCCGTGTTGGAGTACTTTATCTCTACCCACGGTGCCCGTAAGGGTCTTGCCGATACCGCTTTGAAGACGGCCGATGCCGGATACCTGACCCGTCGTCTGGTTGACGTATCGCATGATGTGATTATTAATGAAGAAGACTGCGGCACGCTCCGCGGATTGGTTTGTACGGCACTGAAGAACAATGATGAAACCATTGCCACTCTGTATGAACGTATCCTGGGTCGTGTATCCGTACATGATATTGTTCATCCTACAACCGGCGAACTGATTGTGGCCGGCGGTGAGGAAATTACCGAGGACATTGCACAACGCATTGAAGACTCTCCAATCGAGAGCGTTGAAATCCGTTCTGTATTGACCTGCGAATCCAAGAAAGGTGTTTGTGCCAAGTGTTACGGACGTAACCTGGCTTCCAGCCGTATGGTTCAGAAGGGCGAGGCAGTCGGCGTAATCGCTGCACAGTCTATCGGTGAGCCGGGTACACAGTTGACACTGCGTACATTCCATGCCGGTGGTACGGCAGCCAATATTGCTGCCAACGCAAGCATCGTGGCCAAGAATCCTGCCCGTCTGGAATTCGAAGAACTCCGTACGGTAGACGTTATCGACGAAGCAGGCGAACCGGCAAAGGTAGTGGTAGGCCGTTTGGCCGAAGTGCGTTTCGTGGATGTCAACACGGGTATTGTGCTTTCCACTCATAATGTACCCTACGGTTCTACGCTCTATGCAGCCGATGGTGAAATGGTAGAGAAAGGCAAGATGATTGCCCGTTGGGACCCGTTCAACGCGGTTATCATTACCGAAGCTACCGGTAAGATTGAATTTGAAGGTGTTATTGAAAACGTGACTTATAAGGTAGAGTCTGATGAATCTACCGGTTTGCGCGAAATCATCATCATTGAGTCTAAGGATAAGACGAAGGTGCCTACCGCACACATCATGACAGAAGACGGCGAACTGATCCGTACATACAACTTGCCAGTAGGTGGCCACGTAGTGGTTGAAGACGGTCAGAAGGTAAAGGCCGGTGAAGTTATCGTGAAGATTCCGCGTGCCGTAGGTAAAGCGGGTGATATCACGGGTGGTCTTCCCCGTGTCACTGAGTTGTTCGAGGCACGTAACCCGTCTAATCCCGCTGTGGTTTCAGAAATCGACGGTGAGGTTACCATGGGTAAGGTGAAACGCGGTAATCGCGAAATCATCGTTACTTCCAAGACCGGTGAAGTGAAGAAGTACCTCGTACCGTTGTCCAAGCAGATTCTGGTTCAGGAGAACGACTATGTACGCGCCGGTACTCCGTTGTCTGACGGTGCTATCACACCTGCGGACATCCTGGCTATCAAAGGTCCTACGGCCGTGCAGGAATATATTGTGAACGAGGTTCAGGACGTTTACCGTCTGCAGGGTGTGAAGATTAATGATAAGCACTTTGAAATCATCGTTCGTCAGATGATGCGCAAGGTGGAAATCGACGAGCCAGGTGATACCCGCTTCCTGGAACAGCAAGTTGTTGACAAGATGGAATTCATGGAAGAGAATGACCGTATCTGGGGAAAGAAGGTGGTAGTGGATGCTGGAGATTCCCAGAGTCTGCAGGCTGGCCAGATTGTGACGGCCCGCAAGCTGCGTGACGAGAACTCCATGTTGAAACGCCGCGACTTGAAACCCGTGGAAGTGCGCGACGCTGTACCTGCGACTTCTACTCAGATTCTTCAAGGTATCACCCGTGCTGCATTGCAGACTTCAAGCTTCATGTCGGCTGCTTCCTTCCAGGAAACGACGAAGGTACTGAACGAGGCTGCCATCAACGGAAAGGTGGACCGTCTGGAAGGTATGAAGGAGAACGTAATTTGCGGTCACCTGATTCCTGCCGGTACCGGACAACGCGAGTTCGAGAAGATTATCGTTGGCTCCAAAGAAGAGTACGACCGTATGCTTGCCAACAAGAAGACGGTACTTGATTATGCTGTAGACGAGAAAGTAGAGGGATAGCCTTACAACGTCAATATAATTCTATAAAATAGAGAGGGAATATCCTATAAGAAGGAGTATTCCCTCTCTGTTTTATCTTTGCCTCTTCCTTCTGTACTGCAATGCTTCTGTATGTTTGTTACAGTGCTACTGCAAAACGGTTGCAGTGGCTTGCTCCTTTTTCAGAACGGATTATTATGTGTCTTTTTGAACTTAAATGTATATCATCCGAAAAAAAAGAGTACTTTTGGTCTATCTTTTAAGAACATTTTAAAAACAATTGTGCAACATGGAAAATCAAGAAAACAACAACGGTCAACTCCAGATAGAATTGAAGGAAGAAGTGGCGCAAGGTACATATGCCAATTTGGCTATTATAACTCATTCCAGTTCGGAATTTATTCTCGACTTTATCCGCGTGATGCCTGGAATGCCAAAGGCTGGCGTGCAATCGCGCATAGTTTTGGCACCCGAACATGCCAAGCGTTTGCTGCGTGCACTCGAAGAGAATATTGGGAAATATGAACGCGCTTTCGGACTGATTCGCATGCCGGACGAACAAACATTTCCGCCTCTTCCCAACATCAAGGGTGAAGCGTAAAATCAAAAAAAAACTTGTAGTGCATTGATTATTCAAAACTTATTAGTATCTTTGCAGCCCAAAAGTGTATAGTTTTGAATTAATATAAACAATAATATATAACTAAAAACAATTAAAATGCCTACAATTCAGCAATTAGTAAGAAAAGGACGCGAAGTGCTGGTGGAGAAATCAAAGTCTCCAGCCTTGGACTCTTGTCCTCAAAGACGTGGCGTTTGCGTGAGAGTGTATACAACCACTCCGAAGAAGCCGAATTCAGCTATGCGTAAAGTAGCTCGTGTACGTTTGACCAATGGTAAAGAGGTGAACTCTTATATTCCGGGAGAAGGTCACAACTTGCAGGAACACTCTATCGTGTTGGTACGTGGTGGTCGTGTAAAAGACCTTCCGGGTGTGCGTTATCACATCGTACGTGGTACTTTGGATACTGCAGGTGTTGCAGGTCGTACACAAAGACGTTCCAAATACGGCGCAAAACGTCCGAAACCGGGTCAAGCAGCTCCTGCTAAGAAGAAATAATCTGGTGGCCTGATTCCCAAAATAGGAAAATTTAAAGTAATAACTTACGTTTTAGTTTGTTGGAAATGCTAAAGGTTGAGTAAATTCTCCGGAGGGAGAGTTGAAGAAGACAGAAGTAAACAACCAAGAACGAAAAACATTATTCTTTCAGACAAATGAGAAAAGCAAAACCAAAAAAACGCGTTATCCTTCCGGATCCCGTGTTCAATGATGTAAAAGTTTCCAAGTTCGTGAATCACTTGATGTACGATGGAAAGAAGAACACTTCTTATGAAATCTTCTATGCTGCGTTGGAAACAGTGAAGAACAAAATGCAGAACGAAGAGAAATCCGCTCTTGAAATCTGGAAAAAAGCTCTGGATAATGTGACTCCTCAAGTGGAAGTTAAGTCTCGCCGTGTGGGTGGTGCTACTTTTCAGGTTCCTACAGAAATCCGTGCTGACCGTAAGGAATCAATTTCCATGAAGAACTTGATTATCTTTGCACGTAAGCGTGGCGGTAAATCAATGGCTGATAAGCTGGCTGCCGAAATCATGGATGCTTTCAATGAACAGGGCGGTGCTTACAAACGTAAAGAAGATATGCATAGAATGGCAGAAGCTAACCGTGCATTTGCTCATTTCAGATTCTAATACTATAAGAGACTAACCAATTAGAAGATTAAAAAAACTTAAAGTAAGGGAATTAGAAAATGGCAAAGCATGATTTACATTTGACACGTAATATCGGTATCATGGCCCACATCGATGCCGGAAAGACAACGACTTCTGAACGTATTTTGTTTTACACGGGTTTGACCCACAAAATCGGTGAGGTACACGATGGTGCCGCTACAATGGACTGGATGGAGCAAGAACAAGAACGTGGTATCACTATCACTTCTGCTGCTACTACCACTCGTTGGAAATATGCCGGTGATACTTATAAAATTAACTTGATTGACACTCCGGGGCACGTTGACTTTACCGCTGAGGTAGAACGCTCTTTGCGTATTCTTGATGGTGCCGTTGCTGCTTATTGTGCAGTAGGTGGTGTTGAACCGCAATCTGAGACAGTTTGGCGCCAGGCTGATAAATATAACGTACCGCGTATCGCTTACGTTAATAAGATGGACCGTTCGGGTGCTGACTTCTTTGAGGTAGTCCGCCAGATGAAGGACGTTTTGGGCGCTAATCCGTGTCCTATCGTCATTCCTATCGGTGCTGAGGAATCTTTCAAAGGTCTGGTAGACCTTATCAAAATGAAAGCTATCTATTGGCATGATGAAACAATGGGTGCTGACTATACAGTAGAAGAAATTCCTGCAAATCTGGTAGACGAAGCTAATGAATGGAGAGATAAGATGCTCGAAAAAGTGGCTGAGTTTGACGATGCTTTGATGGAGAAATATTTCGATGATCCTTCTACCATTACAGAAGAAGAGGTTTTGAGAGCTCTCCGTAACGCAACAGTGCAAATGGCTGTCGTTCCGATGCTTTGCGGTTCTTCATTCAAGAACAAAGGTGTACAGACATTGCTCGATTGCGTGTGTGCATTCTTGCCTTCTCCGCTGGATACAGAGAACGTTATCGGTACAAACCCCGAAACTGGTGCTGAAGAAGACCGTAAACCGAGCGAAGACGAAAAGACTTCTGCTTTGGCATTTAAGATTGCAACAGACCCGTATGTAGGTCGTTTGACTTTCTTCCGCGTTTATTCCGGTAAGATTGAGGCTGGTTCTTATATCTATAACTCTCGTTCTGGTAAGAAAGAACGCGTATCCCGTCTGTTCCAGATGCACTCAAACAAGCAGAATCCGGTAGAAGTTATCGGTGCTGGTGATATTGGTGCTGGCGTAGGTTTCAAGGATATACATACTGGTGATACATTGTGTGACGAAACTGCACCGATTGTATTGGAGTCTATGGACTTCCCGGAACCGGTAATTGGTATCGCAGTTGAGCCTAAGACTCAGAAGGATATGGATAAACTGTCAAATGGCTTGGCTAAGCTGGCTGAAGAAGATCCGACGTTTACAGTTAAGACTGACGAACAGACTGGTCAGACAGTTATCTCTGGTATGGGTGAGCTTCACTTGGATATTATCATCGACCGTCTGAAACGTGAGTTCAAGGTTGAATGTAACCAAGGTAAGCCTCAAGTTAACTATAAGGAAGCTATCACTAAGACAGTCAACTTGCGTGAAGTTTACAAGAAGCAGTCCGGTGGTCGTGGTAAGTTTGCTGATATTATCGTGAACATCGGCCCGGTTGATGAAGACTTCAAGGAAGGCGGATTGCAATTCGTCGACGAAGTGAAGGGTGGTAACATTCCTAAGGAATTTATCCCGTCTGTACAGAAAGGCTTCACTACTGCCATGAAGAATGGTGTATTGGCAGGTTATCCGTTGGATTCATTGAAAGTAACCTTGATTGACGGCTCTTTCCACCCGGTTGACTCAGACCAGTTGTCTTTCGAAATCTGTGCTATCCAGGCATATAAGAATGCTTGTGCCAAGGCAGGTCCGGTATTGATGGAGCCTATCATGAAACTGGAAGTTGTTACTCCGGAAGAAAACATGGGTGACGTTATCGGTGACTTGAACAAGCGTCGTGGCCAGGTGGAAGGTATGGAATCCAGCCGTTCCGGTGCACGTATCGTGAAGGCAATGGTTCCGCTGGCAGAAATGTTCGGTTAC
>Ga0129317_1001588_pt1 | contig 15891 bp, 13 predicted proteins | sample Cm1ome_FD_94430 | JGI IMG/M metagenome (GOLD analysis project Ga0129317, IMG submission 94430) | Eastern black-and-white colobus group fecal microbial communities from Wisconsin, USA - Cm1105 metagenome | ecosystem: Host-associated > Mammals > Digestive system > Large intestine > Fecal | place... | reverse complement strand
TATGAAATTCAAATATCGAAATCGTGAGTTTTGGTGTCGAGGCTACTACGTGGATACGGTAGGCAAGAACAAGGCGAAAATCCAGGAATACATACAGCATCAGCTCGAAGAGGATAAACTCGGCGCCCAGTTAAGTATTCCTTATGAGGGAGACCCGTTTACGGGTGGCCGGTAAATTAGGCCGTTTACGGCCAGCTGATATCAAGCGTGCGAGTGTCAGACCAATAAGCGCCTGTTAGGGCGCTGCTGGTAACAGAGCCTTATAGGCTCAAAGAAGAACCGCCGGCTAGGCCGGCGGGTATCTTTTTAACCTAGTCTAAGAAGTTACTCTTCCTCTTCCTTGCGTTGGTACTTACTCGCTAAGTCAGCTTGTACGCTGGCCGGAACCGGTTCATAAGCATCCAACTCAACAGAGTAGCTACCCGCGCCTTGCGTTAAGGCATTGAGGCGGTTAGCGTAACCATCCAAGCCCGTTAACGGCACACGGCCCGTGATGAGCATCATGCCGCCGTTTAAGTTTTCGGTGCCGCTCACTTGACCGCGACGGCTGGCGAGGTCGCCTGCAATGTCACCCATAAAGTTATCGGGTGCCAAAATTTCAATGCGAACGATCGGTTCAAGCAACGTGGCCTTGGCATTTTGCAATGCATCCAAGAATGCCTTACGACCGGCAGAAACGAAAGCCACTTCCTTGCTGTCGACCGGGTGATACTTACCGTCGTAGACCGTGACGCGAACGTCATAGATCGGGTAACCGGCCACATAACCTTGATCGAGCACTTCGCGAACGCCCTTTTCAACGGCAGGAATCAAGTTGTAGGGAATGGCACCGCCCTTGACTTGGTCAACGAACTTAAAGCCTGCGCCACGCGGCAACGGTTCGATACGAAGGAAGACTTCACCGAATTGACCGGCGCCGCCCGTTTGCTTCTTATGACGTGCATGACCTTCGGCCGGTGCTGCAATCGTTTCACGATAAGGCACACGAGGCGTACTCGTTTCGACTTCTAACTTAAATTGCGTCGCCATGCGTTTGATGACGATCTTAAGGTGTTGTTCGCTTACGCCACGCAACACGGTTTCATTCATAACGGCATCATGACCGATCTTCAAAGTCGGGTCTTCGCTTGCCATCTTTTCAAGCACTTCAGACATACGACCTTCGTCACCACGGCGAGCTGGGCGCACGGCCAAACCGAACATCGGTTTTGGGAAGCTCAATTTCTTCATGTAGATGCCGCCTTCAATTGAGGCATCATGCAAGACACTACCGTAGACAATGTCATCGACCTTGGCAACGGCACCGATGTTACCTGGATTCATTTCGTCGACTTCGAGGCCGTCCTTGCCTTGCATCATCATCGGACGCGTAATCTTGAAAGGTTTCTTACTTTCATCAACGAACAACGTCGTGTCTTTGACGATGCGACCTTGGTGCAAGCGGAATAAACCGATCTTGCCAATGTAGGGGTCGTTAACCACCTTAAAGACGTGAGCGATGACGGGACGATCGGCATCGGGCAACGTTGCGTATTCAGAACCGTCAGCGCGGTAGAACAACGGTGCGTTGGCTTCGGTCGGGTTCGGGAGGTGACGAACAAAAACCTTCGTTAAGTCACGCATACCGATCAAATTCTTAGCAGAGGTGAAGCACACTGGAATGATGTGGCCAAGACGTAAAGCTTTGGTCAACGGTGCGTGCAAACTCTTCGGGTCAACGGAACCTTCTTCGAGGTAGCGTTCCATCGTTTCGTCATCCATTTCAACAACGCGTTCAATAAAGGCTTGGTGAACACGTTCCACGGATGCGAAATTGGCTTCCCCCTTATCGTTATCGAAGCAGTCGATCACGTGGGTGCAGTCTTTATTCGGTAAGTTCAACGGAAGCACTTCATTGCCGAAAGCTTCACGTAATTCACCCAACAACTTCATAAAATCGATATTGGGTTGATCAATCTTATTGATAACGATCATGCGGCAAAGGTTACGTTCCTTGGCCCATTCCATCATGCGACGCGTCATCAATTCAATGCCCTTGGTGGCGTCCACAACAACGCAAACCGTCTTAACGGCGTCCAATGCGCCCAAGGCCTGACCCACGCAATCGGGATACCCCGGGGTGTCAAGTAAGTGAATTCTGACGGGTGTTCCGTCATCTTTTTGAGCATTTAAGTGAGTCACACTCGTGCGAAGAGAGTGTTGAACTTCTTTTTCGAGGGGATCGAAGTCACAAACGGTGTTGGCCTTTTCGATGGCGCCGACTTCTTTGATCATGCCACTGCGATAGAGTAAGGCTTCAACCAAAGTTGTTTTACCCGTGGAACCATGGCCAACAAAAGCTACAGTACGAATATTCTCAACAGGATATTGACTCATAAAACCCCCTTAATGGATTAAAAGCTATAAGCAATAGTTCTATTGTGCGCCTTTTCTTTAGCTTGTGTCCAAAGAAAATGGGGGGATTTGATATATATCGCAGTTTTAGCGGAAATTAGCGGAAGTTGTAGGGGTTTTCAGAGGGAAAACCCCGAAGATTAAAGCTGAGCCTTGAAGCGATAGCCCACGCCACGGACGCTTTCAATACAAAAACGAGCGCCGGCGGCTTCTTGAAGTTTATGACGGATGCTGGAAATGTGAACGTCAATGGAACGGTCAAACTGACCACGAGGGCGACCTAAGACAGTGGGATAAATATCGTCTTTGCTCACCGCTTCGTTGCAGTGGCTTGCCAACAAGTTCAATAGCGAGAATTCCGTCACGGTTAACGTGAGCGGTTGATCATCAATTTTGGCCGTGTTGTTGACCGCATCAATCGTAAGTCCCCCGATTTGAATGGGAGCACGAGCATTTAATTTTTGTGTTTCTTGCTTTTCAAGCATCGTTCGAACCAAGGTCAAAATATCAACCAAGGGAACGGGAAGTTGAACAATCGTCTCGTTTTTGCCTTGGACGGCATTAACGATGTCTTGAGGCGTATCGGGCGCCACTAATAAAAGCGGAGAAAGATCGGGGAGCTCTTTTCGGAAGAGTTCAACCAAGGCCAAATCGTTTTCGTTGGCCAAATCCAAGACCACTAAATCGAAATCATTTTCCCGCATTTGTTCGATCACATCGGTATGCGTATAGGCAGGACAGACTACGTAGTTACAGAAAACTAAGAAGTCGGTCAAAAGCGCTTCATACACGCGATCGTGGTGGAAAATTAAAATCTTAGGTGGCATGGAAATGTCAATTCGCAAAAAATTGCTCAAAGGCCGAAATGATACCGATATTCTCCCATTTTAGGCATACGATGATGTGCGAATAAAAAACTTTTTGTATTCGTTTGTACATATTTGAAAAAATTGTTGATTGGTCAAAGTTTTTCGATAAATAATCGTGCAAACTACATGTAACAAAATCGCGAAATATAAGAAATCATGAAAGCTTTTTCATATGCCTTTATTTGTACTCTGATGCTCTCGGGCTGTGCGGTGGAGATGCCCGAGACATTGGAGAGAAAGCATCAAGACTTAATTCCAACCCAATGGACAAGCGGGGAAGGGAAAGAGGCGGCGTTGATCGTAAGAGAGAAACCGGAACAGTGGTGGGCCCGGTGGAATAACGAAACGTTGAGTTTTCTTGTTGAAAAAACTTTGCTCAATAACACCGATATTGCCCAAGCCCAAGCCAATCTTCGTTCTGCCCAAGCTTCTTTAACAAAAGCCAATTCAAGTCTTTGGCCGTCTTTTGATATTGGGGCAGACGCTACCGATCAATGGAAAAACCATGATTGGACGCAAGGTTATTCTGCCGAAGCTGCATCGAGCTGGAGCTTTAGCTTTGGCGGTCGAGACATCGCGACACAAGGCGCTGCCAGCGCAACCACTCAAGCACAAGCACTGACTTTAGAAGATACGCAAAGCGCCGTGGCAAGTGAAGTGGTTAAAACGTACATTGCCTTGTGTCAGGCCAATGAACAATTAGCTATTTTGGAGAAAAACGTTCTTTCTTATGAAGAAGGACGTAACTTAGCCCTGTGGCGCAATCAAGCGGGGCTTGTTTCTGCCATTGATGCTGAGCAAGCAAGTGCTTCTTATGAAAGCATGAAGGCACAAATTGACACGGCACGCCACTCTATTCATGTTTACCAAACGGCGTTATCACGTTTGACTGTATTGTCTTTAGCAACCATTAAGGGGTTGCCTGCCAAAGGCATTCCTCAAGCACCGGACGATTTAGCGGTAGCTATCCCTGCCGATGTCATCTCTTTGCGACCCGATGTGCAAGCGGCAAGAGCCTCTGTTATTGCGGCTTTATATAAAGTAAGAGCTGCACAGGCGGACTTTTTCCCGACGTTGTCGCTCTCAGGCAGTATCGGCACCACCGCCGCAACTGTGAGCGCTTTGGGTGCCTCGGGCACCGGGATCGGTGCTTTAGTGGGCGCGCTTTCGATGCCAATATTGAATTGGGGTGAAGCCATTGCCGGCACTGAAACGCAAAAAGCTGCGTTGGATACGGCGCAAGCAAAATACACGGCAGCGTTGGTAGGCGCATTGGAAGAAACCGAAAATGCGCTTTCCCAATTGCGAACAACGCAATCACGTCAAAAGTCATTATTGAGTGCTCAAAAAAGTAGTGAATTGGCCGCACAATTGGCCCTTCAACAATACTCAAGCGGTCTTGTGGATTACGAAACCGTTCTCTCAACGCTGCGCTCTCAATTAAGTGCACAAGAAGCCGTGGTGGATAATCAATCCGAACAAGCCCAAGCCTATGTTGAACTGTATCGGGCTTTAGGCGGTGGTTGGACACCCGAAGTGAAGGATAAGGAAGAAAAAAATGGGTAATACCGATAAAGAATCCATCAAAACGCTTCTTGATGAAGCGACGTCTCCGAAGTGGTCAACTCGCAAGAAAGTGTTGGCAGGCGCCGTTGGTGTGGCGATTTTGGGCTCTGCCGTATGGTGGTGGGGAAATTCGGACTCTGCCCCTCAGTACCTGACGACTGAAGTCTCTCGCGGGACGTTAAAAGTTGACGTGACGGCCAACGGCACGCTTGAAGCTGAACAAACCGTTTCGATCGGTTCAGAATTGTCCGGTATCGTGGAAAAGGTGTTGGTTGATGTCAACGATGTGGTCAAAAAAGACCAAGTGCTCATTGAGTTAAACACGACGAAATTGAAAGCCTCAGTTGCGATGGCACGAGCTTCGCTTGCCAGTGCTAAGGCCAGTTTGAGTGAAGCGCAAGCCACTCACAAAGAGGCTAAAGCCAAGTATCAACGGCTTTTAAACGTGAGAAAGTTGTCCGGTGGTAAAACCCCCGCTCAAACGGAATTGGATGAACAGTCGGCTGTTGTGGCTCGCGCTTTAGCAAGCATTGATGTGGCCAAAGCAAAAATCGAAAACGCTCAAGCTGAACTCACAACCGCAGAAAGCGATCTCACGAAGGCTTTTATTTCTGCGTCCATTGATGGTGTGATTTTGGCCCGTTCTGTAGAGCCTGGCTACGCCGTAGCGGCTTCATTGCAAGCGGTGGAACTTTTAACGTTGGCGAGCGATTTGCGAGAGCTTGAGTTGGAAGTTGATGTGGACGAGGCCGATGTCGCTGTGGTGAAAGTCGGGCAAACGGCAACCTTTACCGTGAGTGCCTACCCCAATCGCGAGTTTCCGGCAACGCTCACGAAAGTCTCTTATGGGCCCTCCCAAGACACGGACAATAACGTCGTGACCTACACCGCTTATTTGACGGTCAAAAATGCGGATTTATTGCTTCGTCCGGGGATGACCGCAACGGCTCGTATTCAAACGCAAAATCGAGAAAATGTTCTGTTAGTTCCTAACACGGCTTTGCGCTACAGCCCAAAGACCGGTGGTGAATCTAAGAGTGCGGTAAGTGGCTTGATGATGGGTCCTCCGCATCAACAAGGGGTCAATAAAACGGCTAAGGACGTGGGCGGGGCGACGGCCACGCGTCAAAGTAAGATTTGGGTGTTAAGAAACCAAACGCCTCAAATGCTCACGATTGTGACAGGGGCATCGGACGGCATTCGCACGGAAGTGATTTCAGGCGAACTCAAAGAGGGTGATTTATTGATTACGGGCCAAAAGAAGGCGGAGAAATAAGCCATGTCTGAAGAAATGCCCTTAATTCAACTGATTGATATCTATAAACGCTACGGCGTGGGTGATGCTGCCTTTGATGCATTGCAAGGCATCAGTTTGTCGATTAATCAGGGGGAATTTGTGGCGGTGATGGGACCTTCGGGTTCGGGGAAATCCACTTGCATGAATATTGTGGGGGCGTTGGATACGCCGAGCGCCGGTACGTACCTTTTTAAAGGTGTGCCGGTTAATCAAATGACGCAAGATCAACGAGCTTTGTTACGTCGAAAATATTTTGGTTTTGTGTTTCAGGGTTTTAACCTTTTGCCGCGAACAACCGCCTTGGAAAATGTGGAGTTGCCTTTGCTTTATCGAGGGATGGCTGCGCAGGATCGCCACGAATTGGCCAGAGAAGCGCTTGATCGCGTGGGACTGCTTCCATGGGAGCACCATACACCGGCAGAACTCTCGGGTGGGCAACAGCAACGTGTTGCAATTGCTCGCGCGATTGTGAGTAAACCGCTTTTACTTTTAGCCGATGAACCGACGGGGAGCTTGGACAGTAAACGTAGTGTTGAAATCATGGAACTCTTGCGAGAATTAAACGAAAGCGACGGCATTACGATTGGTCTTGTGACGCACGAACCGGATATGGCGGCCTACGCCAAGCGTATTGTTCAGTTCCGCGACGGGCGACTTGATAGTGATAAGGATATGCGTCATGTGGGCTAATGCGTTTTTATTGGCAATCCGACAAATTTATCGCAATCCGATGCGATCGCTTCTGACCGTTTTGGGGGTTGTGATTGGTGTGGCTGCCGTCATTACGATGGTGACGGTGGGCAATGGCGCCACACAAGCCGTGCGTACGCAAATTGAAAGTTTAGGCTCCAATCAACTCATGCTTCGTCCCGGTCAACGCTTGGGGCCGGGTGGTATGGGTGGTGCGCCGCAATTTAAGCTCGAAGACGTTGACGCGATCGCTAATCAAATTGCAGGTGTCGTGGTGGCGGCGCCTCAACGTTCACGATCCATGGTGGTTGTAGCTCAAGGCAGAAACTGGACCACGCAGGTCGTGGGGAGTACGAACGATTATTTTATTTTAGATAACCGTAATTTATCCCAAGGGCGCTATTTTGAACCGCAAGAAGAAGCTGCCGGTTCTGCCGTTTGCATTATTGGCGCAACCATTCAAAAAGAAATCTTCGCTGGTGAAGAACCCGTTGGTGAGATGTTGCGAACGGGACAATTCTCTTGCCGTGTGGTGGGAGTTTTAGAAAGCAAGGGGCAGGTGGCCATTGGCGGCGACCAAGACGATTTGGTCGTGATGCCCATTCAAACCTTTCTGCGTCGTGTGAGTGGTAATACGCGCGTATCGGCCATTTTAATTTCCGTTGATAAGGACGTGGAGCGTCAGACGGTGATTGACAGCTTGACCCTTTTGATGCGTGAGCGTCGTTCCCTTTCGGCAAGCGATAGCGACAACTTCATGATTTTGGATACCGAGGAAATTGCTCGTAAGGTTTCCAGTACAACGGCGATCATGACGGCACTTTTAGGGGCGGTTGCTGCTGTGAGTCTCATTGTGGGCGGCATTGGCATTATGAACATCATGCTGGTGAGTGTGACCGAGCGCACACGAGAAATTGGGGTTCGTTTGGCCATTGGTGCCATGGCGCATGAAGTCTTGATGCAGTTTTTAATTGAAGCTATTGTGCTTGGGGCGCTGGGCGGATTATTGGGGGTCGTCATTGCCTTTTTCGGCTCCATCATTTTGTCTGCCATCATGAATATTCCCTTTATTTTTGATCCCGTTATCAATATTGTGGCTTTTGGTTTTGCCGCACTCACGGGCGTAATATTTGGGTATTTCCCGGCACTTCGAGCCGCACGAATGGATCCGATCGAAGCCGTCCGACACGAGTAATTTCAACGAGAGTATTTATGTTTTTGAAACGCTTTTTGGGTTTTGTCTCAGCGCTTTGTGTGAGCGCCCCGCTTTGGGCAGCCTCAACGCCCGAGGTTTTAAATATTACTTACGTAAAAGCCCCTTTTAATATCCAATGTATGGTGATGAAAAAACACAAGCTATTGGAAAAAGAGTTTGAAAAAGAGGGTATGCGCATTAATTGGATTCCCATCAAAGCGGGGCTCAATCAAGTGCGTGGAATGGTTGCGGGTGAAATCGATATGGCAAGCGCCATGAACACCAGTACCCTTTTGATTGCCAATTCCGTTGGCAACCGTATTGATATTGTGGGTGGCGTGGCGCACCCGGATGCAACTTTCGCCTTGGTGGCCGATCCCAAAAAAGTCGCTGACATGACGGCACTCAAGGGAAAAATGGTGGTAGGTCCCAAGGGGACGGTTTTGCACCACCTGCTTACGCTTGCCTTAGATCAATCCCAAATGAAAATGTCGGATGTGAATTTTGTTTCGATGAATTTACCGGCAAGTTTAACGACACTCTTGGCCGGTAAGGCCGATGCGGCATTGGTGGCCGCGGGCGGTTTGTTAAAGGCAAAAGAACAAGGATTTATACCTTTGGTATCGGCTAAAGGTGTGTTGTCCACCAACTTGGTTCTAACGGCTCGAGATGACTTTGTTCAAAAGTATCCGGAAGTGGTGCAACGCGTAGCCAAAGTTAATAAAGAAGCGCTGGCGTGGGCTAATGCCAATCGTGATGAAGCGATTGCATTAGGTGCCAAGGAGCATGGCATTTCAACGCAAGATGCGGCGCAACTTTATGAGTGGTCGGCTTTTTATTCTGATCTCACTCAAAGTGACATTGACGCCATGCAAAAGAGTCAAGAATTTTTGTTGAAAGAAAAAATGATGTCAAAATCAGTAAATGTACAAATGTTGTTTACAACATTTGTTAAATAGCTGAAAGGTGAAAAAGAAGGCTTCCACGATTATGTTGGAAGCCTTTTAAATGTGGGTAATTGGATTTAACAGAAATTATTTGGTTTTGTTATTGAGTTGATTGAGACAACCCACAAAGATTTTTATAGCTAAATCCAAAGCGTTTTCATCAAAGTCAAAGTTCTTTTGGTGATGAGCTCCGGCTCTGTCAGCGCCGACAATAAAGAATTCCGACAATCCACCGTGAGCCTGCACCCTAGAGGCAAGCATGGTGTAGTCTTCTGATGCCCCAAATTGCTTTTCCCGAACAACTTCTTTGCATTCAGGAATGGACTGAGCAACCTTCGTGACTAAACCTAAAAGTTCTTCGTCGTTGGCAAGAGAAGAGGCTTCACCCGCCTTCGTAATTTGGCATTGCACGTCATAACTTTGAGCATTGCCTTTGATAATTCGAGTCGCTTGTTCGACCATGTAGTTATTAATTTCGGTTGTCGCTCCGCGCACTTCCATTTGTAAAAGTCCATGGGCCGGAACAACATTTCGGAATTCGCCCGCTTCGATATGACCCACATTGACGCAACTCATCCCCTTGCTATGAGGAGCCATGGCTTTGATTTGCGAAACGGTTGAGCATAAGCAGGCAAGTGCATCACGCCCTAATTCCGGACTCATTGTCGGGTGAGCGGGTTTCCCAGTAAAGGTGACGTCCAATTTTGTTGTTGCTAAAACATTTTGTGGATTTGTACAAATTTCCCCAGAGCGACAGCAAAGGGACAAGTGAGAACCCAAAATGTAATTAACGTCATCGAGAAGGCCGGATGCTGCTTGGGCAGCCGCTCCGCGGACCCCTTCTTCGGCGGGTTGGAAAATGAGTTTGATAGAACCTTTGAGATCTTGAGCGTGGTCTGCAACCCAACGAGCAACCGTAAGACCAATAGCGGTATGACCATCATGACCACAGGCGTGCATGGAACCAGCGTAACAAGAGGCGAAGTTTTCTGCATTAGGCTTATGTTGCGGATCGTCAGTTTCGGTGACACCAACACAATCAATGTCGAATCTAAAGGCCGTTACAGGGCCGGCAATGCCGGTTTCCCAAAGGGCAATGCAACCGGTATAGCCCTGCATGCGCTCTAAAAATGCTTCATCAACGCCTTCCATTCTCGCTCGTTTAAGGTTTTCATTAACGAAAGCTTCAGGACGGCCCATAACGCAATCGAGTCCTACTTGTTGCGTTCCAAGAAAGATTTTCCAACCGAGCGATTCGAGCTCTTGAGCAATACGAGCCGTAGTGCAAAATTCACCCCAACCCTGTTCGGGTTTTTGATGGAGCTCTCGTCTAATGGCGACTGCATTTTGAAAATAATTTGTCATTTATTTCTCCAGATTTTCTTAGCAGATGAAATAAAGAATAACGAGCACAATGAGGGCAGCGGGGATGGTACGTTTGACCGTCTCAAGCGGAGAAACCATAGCGATACCCGAGATAAGGATCACACCACCGGCTAACGGACTTCCCATACGGCCCAAGCAGCCAGCCATCATGGCGAGGTAGCCTAAGCTATCAATGGTCATACCAAATTGTTCTGCAAAGGGAGTGACAGCTTCGTTAAAAGCAAAGGTCGCGGCATCACCGGAACCCGTGATAAGCGCAAGTGCGAATGGGCCAAGAGCGCCGCCGAGCTTTGCAACTTCATTGGAGTGCGTGAGGTATTCAACTAAGACGTCAACAACACCAGCGGCACGTAAACCGGCAGCGAAAACGCCCGCTGCAATGATGATGCCTAAGATACTGGCATAACCCTTACCCATACCGTTAAAGAAACGCGTAACAGCTTCTTCAGGATTAGTACGAGTCACGGCAAATGCGTAAACAGAACCGATTAACATGGCGGTAGCAACAGAGACCTTCCATTGCGGAACGCAAATCGAACACGTCACCAAAATCGCGATAGGAATAAGAGGAGCAATCGCGTAAATAAGATTGGGTTTGAGTTCTTCTTCAGCGGTTTCAGCCTTGTCAAACGACATGGCAGTACCAAAATTCTTTGAATCATAATCGTGCATGAAAAAGCACGTTAATGAAACAAAAAGAATGCAACTGCCAGAAATAATGAGAGTGGTCGTCATGTGTGCGCCAATGAATTGCATGACTTCCATATTGGCAATTTTGGAAATAAAGGGGTTGTGAGAAAGTCCAGGATTTAAGTAGGCAGGACCCATACTTGCGGCAACGCAAGCAGCGGCCGCAGCGGGGCGGAAACCGGCTCTAATTAAAAGCGGAACAAGGGTTGGACCAACTGCTGCGGCTAACCCACCCATGGAAGGAATGGCAGTAGCAAGTGCGTTGGTGACAATCATGCTAGCAGGCAATAAAAGAATGCCTAATTTTTTAAGCGGACGCGTCAATAACGTGACGAGGTGCTTATCACAACCCGTTAAAGAAATGACAGCGGCAAAGCCCATCGCCGAACAAATGGCGATGATTAAGCTGGAATTGGTCATGGACTTGTCAAATTGACGAAAAGCCATGAAAGGTTCAAGCGATAAGAAGGCCATTAAAAAGCCTGAGGTGAGAAGCACTAGGCGAGTCTCATATCGCTTTATTAATGCGTAAATGGTGCCAGCAACAACAATGATGGCCATCCAAAGGGTATACGACAACATAAACTTCTCCTTGTGAAAGTTTTTTCCTGTTTTTATTCTGAAACGCCAATGAACCTTCCACAATGGACTAATTTAAAATATCATCATGTTTATAACGCAACAGTGAGTCCTGAAACTATGCGAAAAACAGATGAGATTTTACTGCTCGAGACGTTTATCTCTTTAGCCCAAAGCTTGAATTTGCAAAAGAGTTCGAGTCAATTGATGGTGGCTAAATCCACGCTGTCTCGGCGAATTGATCAATTGGAACAGCGCTTGGGTGTAGCCCTATTTGAACGACGATCGCAAGGTTTTTCGCTAACAGAGGACGGAAAAGAATTTTTAAATAAGTCAAAGACATTCTTGTCTTCGTATCAGCTAATTGCTGTTCCATGGTGGCAACAAACAAAGGCCCGTCACTATATTCATCTCTCTTGCCCCTACTCACTTGGTACAACGCTTCTGATTCCTTGGATATCTGCCTATAGGCGCATGCATCCTAATGTCTTTTTTGATTTGGAGCTCACCCTTGGGCATGTGCAGAGACTTTCGTCATTTTGTGATTTGCGTTTTAGTCATGGGAAAATTCCAAGTGAAAGGGTTTACATCGAAAAGCTAGGAGGCATGCCACGGGTCATGTTGGCAAGCCCAGAGTATTTGAAGTGCTTTGGCACACCCCAGTCGCCAGAGGAGTTGGAAAATCACTCTCTTTTAGGAAGTCAGGATTTAATTTCCAATTTTTCTTTCTTTATTAAACGCATTGGTGATCGAGAACGATTAAAAATTCCTTTTCACCCCTCCATTCGATTAAGAGATCACACTGGGGCTAAAAAAGCTGCGATCGCAGGTGCGGGTATTGCGGTGCATGCCTTAAAGCATGACACGGTTGTAGAAATTGAAAATGGGAGTTTAGTTAAGGTGCTTCCCGACTGGGAACCGGAACCCTGTCCGATTAGTCTGCAAATTCCTATGTCGAAACCCATGACAGAGAGTACTAAACAATTTAGAGACTTTATTTTTACTCAGTGGAATGGGCATCCGATTTTATTAAAGGCAAATGAAATGGAGTTACTCAATGCAGAAGAATAATCGACCCCCACTGGAGCACTGGCGTTATTTTGTTTGTTGCGTTGAAATGGGCAGCTTTCAAAAGGTAGCAGAGACCTTCCAAACGGACGCTTCTTATGTGAGTAAATCGGTTAAGGATTTAGAAATCTTTGTAGGCGAGGCGCTACTCAAAAGAAACCGCCCTCAACTGACGCTGACTTGGGTTGGTCGAGAATATTACGAAAAGATCAAACCCTTATTGGATCAATCAAATTCGTTGTTTAAAAGTAAAAAAGTTGCTTCCCTCAATAAATTCCGAATTGCGGTGCCGGCAACGCTTTCAAAATTATTCATTCGTTGGATATCCGAGTTTGAAGCTCAAAATTCGTCAGTGATTCCAGAGGTCGATTTTTATGATAAAAAAGTCAAACCGGTTTTAGGAGACTTTGACTACATTGTCACTTTGGGAACTCTTCCGAATGCACGCGTTTACGCGACGGCATTAGGTTTAGTCCAAAGGATCATGGTAACGGCGTCACCCAATAAGGAGCGTTTATTGTTAATAACAGAGCCGGAAATGCTCAATGACTATAGTCTGGTTTCAGAAAAAAATAGTCTCGTGGTGCAAACACAAAACTTGTCAATGACCTTAAAAATGAAGTTGGCATTTCAGGTTAACGATATTGTGACCGTCGTTGATTCCGTGTTACTTGAAAATGCTATCGCAATCGGAATGCCAAGATGGGCTGTGTCTGAAGCCCTCAATAACGGTAGTTTGTATCAAGTTCTTCCGGAGTGGTCATGCAGTCCGGAAACGGTGTGGTTATTAAGAAACGAAAAAGCCAAAAAGAATAGTGAAGTCGAGAAATTCATTACTTATCTTCAAACTTCTTGGGTGAACACACCGGGGCTTTTACCGAGTTATGACGTACGCAAGAATGCGCAATAGATTTCTATGAGGATACTATAAGAAAAAGGGAATTTCTTAAGTCCAGATGAGGACTCGAGAAATTCCCGATTTACTGTTAGTAAGACTTAGTTTTCACGCGAGGTTGCGATCAAACCACGGCGAGCAGCCCACGTCCAAGGCGTCTTCAACCATTCTTCAATGGTGGCTTGGAGCGCTTCATCAATCACGCCCATTTCAACAGCCTTATTGACGATCTTCTTGAATTCGATCATGCGATAGGTCTTAACACCAACTTCTTCAAACAAGGCCTTGGTTTCGGTCATGTCGAAGTTCGTGATGCTTACGCAATCGGTAACGATGGCACCTTCTTCACGCAAGGTCTTGATGGCATCCAAGCAAGACAAGCCCGTGGAGATGTGGTCTTCAATCACCAAAACACGCAAACCCTTGACGCTGCCACCTTCGATACGGTCTAAGTCACCGTAGGTCTTAGCACGTTGACGAACGTAGATCGTCGGGCAGTTTAAGCGATAGGCAAGTGCAGCAGAGTGCGTCAAACCACCAGCTTCAACACCGGCGATCACGTCATATTCCAAACCCCACTTTTCAATCAAGGAGGCCATGGTTTCGATCACATCGTGCCAAGCATCAGGGTGCGTAATCAACTTACGGTTATCAACGTAAATCGGGGTGACCAAACCGGACTTCAAGCGCAACGGTTCTTCGGATAAGAAAGCGACTGCGTTTAACGTGAGCAAGTTTTCGGTCAAAATGTTTTCAGCAAGCATAGACGGCATATTCAGTTCTCCTCTCACTTCACAGCCAAGGGTTCATACGGATCAATACCCAAAGCCATACGGCCGTTGCGGGTAGCAATTTCAACGAGGTCTTCGAAGTTGTCGTAGCGGCAACCCGTTGCCATCAAGGTCAATTCGTGCCACATGTCACCATTGCTCCAAGGCACCATGGCGTCAGCCACGTTATCTACACCGATGGCCACGCGAACACCGGCGGGCACCAATTCGTCAACCGGCGTCATGGAGTTGTGAGACGGGCCGATGGCTTCAGAGCGGGGCGTGTCAATCCAAGCGGTCGGGCAGGCGATCATCATCACGCCGGCTTCGCGCATCAATTGATAGAGGCGTTGGCGATACTTCTTGGAGTGAGCGCCGATGGAGATACCATGCACACCGACCACGCGACCTTGGAGGCCGTATTCGATGGTCTTTTGGCACATGATTTCCGTTTCGTATTCCGTTGCTTGGTTAAATTGGTCAACGTGGGCGTGAATCATCTTGCCCTTTTCCTTGGCCGTACCCATGATGATGTTCCAAGCTTCATCGGCCTTGCCGTAGTCGCGTTCGTCGCGCTTGGGCAATGCGCCGATGATGTCAACCAAATCGGCACCGATGTCGAACCACTTACGAGCTTCCGGATCGATCACGCCCTTTAAGGTTTGGTTGGCAAACTTCACCGTCAATTGGTCTTTGTAGTGTTCGCGAGCCTTGAGACCGGCGATGATGGCACGGTCTTCGCTTTGCGGGTCAATGTCAACGAAGGTGCACAAACCCGTAACGCCTTGGCTGATCATCAATTCAAACATGGTGCAAAAGCGCCCGTAGAAGATGTCAACGGTGGACTCTCTCTTAAGACGGTCAAGAGCGTCCCACTTTTGTTGCAAGGTGCAGGTGCGACGCATGTTCATCACTTCGGGACTCAACGTAAAGGAACGGTCTGCGTGAGCGTGGGTGTTGACCCAGCCGCCAGCCGCCTTAATCATCGGTTCCAACATGGCTTGGACAGTATTCGGTGTAGCCTTCATTGTTCTCTCTCTTAGGTATGGGTAAAACAATAATTCTCAAAAAAAACGGCAATCCCTTTAAAAGGACTGCCGTTTAGAAACATTTTCCCCGCAAACCCAGCGATTAGCGCTGTGGCATCGAGCTCGATCATGTGCAGGGAAGAAAATTTTGTACATTGGTTAAACCCTAATGGTGGGGTGTTTACAATTAGCCCGCCATTTTAATCAAAAACGATTGTAAAAAACAAGGGGTGCACGATAAAAAAGTGCACTTAATCATTTTAACGAATTTTGGTTTATCACGGAAAACGTGGGCCCAGGCACTTTTGTTATGGCATCACAAAAACTAATTCAGAGACCCCTAACGTATTGTCGTTAAACTCAGATTTTTAAATCACTTGACAAGAAATGAATGGGGGGGGCACATATAGCCCTTAGTTGTCAAGTGATAAATTAAAAAAACAGTAGAGCTGGTACAGCGTTGGCTGTACAGAAAGAAGAAGCAGTCGAGACCTTTTTCCTTAGAGACCGAAAAATC
>Ga0129317_1001583_pt1 | contig 15958 bp, 18 predicted proteins | sample Cm1ome_FD_94430 | JGI IMG/M metagenome (GOLD analysis project Ga0129317, IMG submission 94430) | Eastern black-and-white colobus group fecal microbial communities from Wisconsin, USA - Cm1105 metagenome | ecosystem: Host-associated > Mammals > Digestive system > Large intestine > Fecal | place... | reverse complement strand
TTTGCCCCTTTATTTTTTTTTCGCCGTTACCATTTCCCCCATCCATCACGCTACCCTTAACTCAAAAATCGCACAAAGTTAGTCTCAACTAACTCGGCTTCACCTTAATCCACAAAACGCGAAAAGTTAGTCTCAACCAACTTACCTTAACATAAAAGGGAGAGTTTCCTCTCCCTTAAACACCTTACAACCTATCCCCATTAGGGTCATCCATCTTATCTCTATACCCCTTCGGTCCATGGTAATCTACAAACCCACCATAGTAACTACTCTCTCCTTCTCTCCTCTCAATCTTACCCACCATATCCTCATTAGTAATAACAGTACTATCACCCGTCCTTCTAACAGCCCTATCCTTAACTTCCTCAATCATCTTATAATTTTCAGGCATAACAATCTCCTTTCTAAGTTATAGCTGGTGTCTTCGTATAGGTATGACTACTCTCAGAAGTAAACCCAGCCGTACTTAAATTACTGCATTCTCTAGGAACAATCAACCAGCTATATGGGAACGGACTAGTCACAGCAAATCCCTCATTCGGGACCGGAGTATACCCAGGAAGTTCCAGCGTAATATACCTAATATTAGTTCCAGGTTTTAACAGAATCTCAACAATAGCCCCATTATATGTGCACTCACCCCACGTAACCTCAGCTGAACCAAGATTAAACCCAGTTAAGTTGCAATGGTCTGATAAAACATTCAGTGGATTTGGTGCTAAACCACCAAACGCATTACTAATAGCAAATACGAATTTATTAGTAGTAGGCACAACCATGTAACTGTTTACCTGCCTTAAAAACATCTTCCAAATATCATCTGCCGGGTCAAATGTTACATGATAAGGGTACTGTCCAACACTAATCAAGTTAGTTGTCTGGAATGGATATTCTTTAGCTACATCCAGCATAATAGTCTTACCAGCAAATGATACAACGCCCATTACCGAGTTATTGGTATTAGTGATAACTATAGCTTTTCTCATTGCATTGTTACCAGTTTCCCACGCGTAATAGAAAAAGTTTGTCACACAGCTGTTCATGTAAAGGATAACCCCTGTATTAAAGTTATCCGCATAGCAGTTTGTGAGAGTAATTGAATTGCTTAAAGATGTATCATATCCAATACTACCTACCCACCCAGTGTCAGTAGAATTACAGCATAGCACATGAGAATCAGTTATCGTTGTTCCACCTGAATATTTGCTACACCATATTCCACACTTACTACCGAAGGTTCTAAACCCATAAATATAGTTATCACTTCCATTAGTTCTAATGCCATATGCAAACAAGGTAGCCGGATTAGGTTCAGCGTTTCCTTTATCGTCATTGCAAATTTCGCAATATTCAATATAGCAATCTGCTGATATATGTGGTATAACCCCATAAGTAAACACATCAATTCCTGTTCCGGTAACAATTGGCAAGGTAATTTTGCTGTAATGTATTTCAGCCCCTCTAGTAAGCACAAGAATACCAGAGCATTTAAGATTGCAATTAAGATTAACCCCAAACAGCATGTTTTTGTATGGCAGGTAAGTGCAATCTGAATTTGGCGCTGGTGGGGATACTAAACCAACCTGAACCATATATGACGATGTAAAGTTATTCGAAGCTTTTAAAGTGGTGTTATTTCCTATTAACGCATGTTCAATAGGTATAATAATTGTATTACTTATTTCATAATCACCAGGTGCTATCACCACAGTTTTTTGAGTTAATAATTGATTTAATTCTGTTGTTATATCTGCACCCTGTTTTGGTGTATAGAATATAGCGTTATTTAAATCTGTACCTTGCACAAGAATGTTGTAAGTTGTTCTGCCGTTTTTAAAAGGCACCGTGTTAAAAGCCGGATTTAATATTGTTGGGGCTTTGTAAGTTAATGGGTTAATTGGATTAAGCACCACATCTGTGCCACTGACTGTAGCAGTATCCGAAGCGGTGATACTAGCGTTATGACAATTCACAGTGTATTCATCACCTGCAGTTGTGGTATGAGAACCTATTAACCTTTCTGTGTAGCTACCACCAATTGTTACTCCCTTATTACCTGTTATATTTTCGTCTTTGTTTAAGCTGATAGTCTCCTGTTTTGAGCCAGTAATTGTAGCTTTAATATTGTTATTTTTCACAATAGAGTCAGTTCCAGTATATAATTTAATCTGGTTACTTACGCCTGTATCGGCTAATGGTGTAGTGGTTCCGCTTACCCATCCTTCAACTACGTTCTGGTTTCCTGAAATCGAAACTCCTGTAGTGGCAAACTCTGTATTTACCAGTCCAGTAATAGAGTTATTATTTCCACTGATAGTAAGCAACGTTCCAGCATTGAGGACAGAGTTACGGATAAACTCAATATTGTTTACCATAGCTTTAACACCATCTATGCTTAAACCGTTACCCTGTACGCCATCAAATACTACATTGTCCATCTGCACAGTGCCATCCACATCAAAGCTTAACATATTATAGCCATTTTTGAAGATGACATTTCCAATCATCATGTCATTAACATTCCCGCTGAACACGCTACAATTAGCTGTCTGCCCCGGCATATTAGCATTAAGCATAATATTAGCAATCGTGCAGTTCCCCAAATCTCCCGTAAGTAAATCCTTATTGCTAGCCGGCCTTAACATAAGTATTGTCTTAAACCTATCAAGTCCAATCAACGATACCCCATCAACCATCGTCAACCCTTGAACGCTATACGTCCCAGCCGGAAAGAACAGATAGTTTGCCTTACCAGCCACATAGTTAATCATAGCCTGAATAGCTACCGTGTCATCCGCAATACCATCACCGATAGCTGGTGCAAGTGGAGCAGGGGGATTCTTAACGTTGATAAAGAAGTAATCTGCCAGAACCTGTTTAACAATATCCTCAAGTCCAGCCTGTTCCAGCAGTTCCTTAATAATCTGCTCGATGTATTCAGGCAGTCCCTTAATGATTCCACCCTGCTGGTTTAAAGCTTCTGTCAGTTTACAAACCTGCTCGTTGTAACTGAGTGCATCATTAAACACTGTTGGCAATGTCAACATGCACCAATTACGTAATAACCTAATACTCTGAAAATTTGACGTAGTAATCAAAATGGATAACCCCCTGTCCAGATATTCATGAATAAATCACTGAGGTCATTGATGACCATCATGTCAATGTTAAGGAACGTTTCCCTGAACTCAAGAATCATGCTGGCATAACTTTGGGTTCCTTGTTTACCCTTAACTGATTCCAAATAATCCTCAGTGTTGTTAATAGTTGTATTATTCTTAGTCGCTGTGCTCATGTTAGTTGACGTGTCAGTTGTGCTATCAATCATGTTGTCAGTTGAAGTATGAGCCCTACTATTTAACGTGTCATTTCCTGTAATCATTCTTGCGTTTGTGAGATATTTATCCTGCATCAAACCATCTAAGCCACCCTGAGGGGTTGCAGAATATTTATCAGTGTTTCCATTTGTGCTGGTTTGGTCTGTAGTGTTGTCGCTTGTGGTTGTGTTGTTAGCGTTAGTTGAAGCAATTACCTGTCCGTTTGTATCTACATTCCCGTTTAAAATTTCAGTACCTTTTCTTGTGGCCTTGTGCGTCCTGTTAATATCTACATCATAGAGTGGATTAAACTCTAACAATGTGCTCTTGTAAAGCTGATTGTAGTAAGGCATGATTTCATTCATTTTGGTATCAAGCCTTAACTTCCACAAACCGTATGTCTCTTCCCCAATCTCCCGTGTGTAATAGTGTTTAAGGATTTTAGTTTCAAGTACCGCACGGTATGTTTCATCAAATATGGGATACGGGAAGTCGAAGATGGCTGGTCTTGCACCCGCTATAACCTGTGCGATATTATCATAACCAACACTTTCCTTTAAGCCAGCTTTTGATTCACATATGAATCTAATCTGCGTTGTGAATGCACTCATTCCTCGACCACCTCGCTTTCCGTTTCACTTGTGATATCCTCAGGTAATGTAGGTATCACCTGTTTATATCTTACTGATAGATTAACATCTGGGAACATTGCGTTGATTCTCTCGCAAGCTATTTCCCGTTCTAACAAGCGTGTATACCGTTGTGCTTCTACGTCCCCCATTCCGGCTGATATTTCAGACGTATTAAGCCGTTCTCTTTTGGATGTATTTGTGTTTGATATTCCAAGGTATGTCATTGCTTCGTCCCATATCAACTGTTTCAACACCATAAGCTTATCAGCAATGTAAGGGGCTGATATATCAAGTGATTCAAGTCCCTGTAGGTTCATGGCGTTATCTGCGAAAATGAACGGGTAGTTCCCAGCATATTGCTGGAATAAGTTAATTATAGTCAACCTCTGTGATTCTGAACACTTGATAATCTTCGGTGTCTTTTGAAGCTTTACGTTTGTGTCAATTGCCCGCTGTACTTCGTACAGTCTCCATGCATACATTTCTATATCAAGCTGGCTGTTGACGTGAAGTGAATTGTTGAATATCAACACACTGTTAAGGTTATCCAGTGGCATCTGATAACCATTGCTGGCATAAGCCCTACGAAGGATTGGAATCCTGTACACATCAAGGGGGCCGGAAATCATGCACTGTAATGTCAGATATCCCATTACCTCGTCCCTAAAGAATACAGCCATGCCATCCGCCATCAATGCCAGTTCAAGGAACCGCCTATCGCATGTGGGTGGTAAGTTCACCCATTCGAACTGGCTTATACATAGGTCAACCAGTCTGTTATAATACTGGATGAATGTCCAGTCATTGCCCTTTTTGGCGTTCCAGAATTGCCTATCACCACCCGGTGATTGAGCAGGTATAGAGCCACCTTTACTGCGTCTGCTCATTTGTTCCACCCCCTACCCTATTATCCAAGCTATAGTTTCCTACCTCTGAGCCATTTTTCCAGAAGGTAATTCCGTTGTCATAAATCCCACGTAATCTTGCCATATCTTCGGCTGGCACGCTACCAGTCAGGTTGCTGTTCTGAGTCTTAACATAGTTCCAGTGGGGGCGTTGTGACCTATTGGGAACCTTAACACGATGTGTTGCGTATCCGTATGCGTTGAAGTAATCATCGATTATCTTGGCAAACTCGGCGCGGATATGATAATTAAGGAACCAAAAGTCCTTAATGTTAAAAGCAACCTGTGCGGTGTTTGACTGAGAGCCGTGTGACTGTGGTGGCTGGGCTGAAATAGCATTAACCCTAGCGAGGGTCTTGGCAACATTTGTAATTCCGCCTACGGCACCAACCGCGCCTATCGGTCCGCCAGCGGCAATACCCACGGAAGCCGCCATTGCACTACTCAGCATATCAATTGTCATGCTGGAACCATTCTGTGCCAACCAAGCGCGGTACGAATCTGTTGTGAAAGAGCATTGAGGGAAACCACTAATGGTAGTTGATTCATTGTAGTTAGCACCAACATACTTATATCCTAAAGGAGTAAGCATTCCTGTTGGGTTAGGTGACATATCCATTGCAAAATCAAATACGCAATTAGCTGAGTTAAAGTATTCGTACTTATAGGTCGCGCTATTCCCCATAAGATTTGTCACATATAAAAAGCAGTACGGATAGGTAAACAACTTGTTATTCTTTGGCACGTATCCGTCAATTTCCCCTCTCTGCTTATCCCTGGTAATGCTGTAATGTTTAGCGGGTGCACCCATGGTTGTCGTAAAGCTTGACGGCATCATGAATATTGACACAACAGCGTCTGCTTTGTTATCATCCACAAGTTTGTCAAGGAAAGCCGCTACTGCTGGAAACGTGTCAAAGGTATGCAACCAGCAACCTGAATAGATATTGCCATATCCGCCCGTACTTGTTCCTGGTGCACCTGTGCTATCAACGGTTGCCGCAACTACCACAACATAGTCATTCATATAATCGGTTCTGAATGCGGTATCAAACACATAATCACCCAACTCTAAATCTTCTGGTACTAAGTTTTCCCCTATAGCGTCAGTAAGACTATGTTCCCTTACAACAAAAGAAGGGTTGACCTTGTAGTCAAAGAACCACGTCTGCATAACGTCAATTTCGACTGTTATTTCGGATGTTTCGTTATTGATATATTTAACGGATGTGATGAAAGCATAGAACCATTTAGTGCCAAATGACTGGTTCTGGAACATGATATAGTTACAGTCATATAACTGTTCCGCATTAATGCCAATCATGATTGGTTCGTTCATGTTGACATATGATAGTGCGGGATTGTTATATTTAGTTAAGGTAGAGAAATAAGCCGACTGTGCTGATTCGCTCGTAAAGTATATTGTGTTCCTATATGTGTTGTCAAGAGGAACATTTTTAAGAACCCTGACATTTGTATTAGGTGCTACATACATGTTATTCCTCCTAAAGCCCCCGGAATTACCAGGGGCTGTGACTTATGTTTACGCTGATGTTGATACTGTAATGGTTGCTGTGTTAGATTTAGAACCGTCAAAGGTGCTGGTTGCTGTCACTTTAAGGGAAGTGGCTGTCTCGTTTTCACCCACATGCAGATTGCCGTAAATGTCAATGGTGGTAGCCGCATCTTTTCCACCTGTAACGGTCCAGTTAACAGACTTAGGTGCGAAGTTGGTTGTAACCACAGTAGCCGCCATCTTAAGATTCCGTCCCTTGACGACTGTTGCTGTTGCAGGTGTTACAGTAACGCTGGTAACGGTCGGTGCCCCGGCAACATACACAGTATTATTTGCGAAAGGAGATACGCTAAACGTCTTCCAGGTGTGGTAGAAGTAGTTCCAGTACAGCCCCTGTCCGTTGTAGTTTTCGGTGAAGTTGTAGAAGTTATCGAAAATCATAAACCAGTCACGGTCTACCATAACAGCCGGAATTGCATCAAGTGCTGTAAGTTCATCAGATGAAATGGGCACGTAGTTCGGGTCATTCTTGAACAGGATGTTAAGCCTTGCGGTGTCTAACGCGCCGAAACTATCAACCAGGATTCTGTTGCCCATGAACTCTGCTTTTTCCATGTTGAACGCAACTGCAAGAACTTCAACATCAATGACCGAGTCAAACTTAGCGTTAAGCAGGATAATCTGGTCCCGCTTCTCTGTCTGGGTGGTTACACCGGACAGGTTATAATTCGTGGAAGGAAACTCCCACACGTTGCTTACCCCTTTAATGGTTGATACAATCGCCTTGGCGTTATCTGCCGTTACCGCGGCAACCTCAGTCACATTCATGCGGCCCTGTAAGATATTGCGCGCCAACATGTATTTCATCGTCAGGAACTCGTCGTAGTTAGCCCCTGTATACATGCTGTCTACGATTTTAGCAATCAGGTCGGTAATTCCCTGCCATGACAGGAACGCCTGTCTGAGCTGGTCATTGCTGATTGTGGCCTTGTAAAACTTCTGATAGTTAAGGGTGTGGAACGCCGCACGTACGTCCGGTATTTCACGCTTAAACACCTCTGTTTCCGCGACTGCGGGGTCAAACTGGAAGGGTTTTGCAATGTTAACGAAAATCTCTTCCACTGTCTCGCCAAATTCCAGCAATCCTTTCTTAATACCGGACCAGGGGTTGTAGAACATCTTGGATGTTATCAGCACGCGCCCGATGCGGTTCATAAGTGCACTGAGGAACTCGTTCTGCAATGCAGGATAGTTCATGATGATTCCGCCAATCTGGCGGACGCTTGCCTGACTAGCCGGGTCTGCTTCTGGGATGTAGTCGCGGTAATTTGCACTCGCGTTATCCCTGATTGTATTCAGGATTTCTGCGGTAGCCATCCGCATAGGGCTTACTCCCTTCAAGTTACCGTTTGATGCGGCATATCTTTCGGCGGCGTTCCGTGTAACGGTATTCATGGTAACATTCTCTGGTCTAATTGGCATAATTATTCACCCTCTCTTTCTTCAAATAATGATTCAAAACTTCGGGTTTCCCCATCTTCCTTAACGTCTTCTTCCTGGTCCTCTTTCGCATCCTCTCTTGTGTTGAAGAACCTATCCCTGTAGCGTTTACGCCACTCAGCGTCCAGGTTGTTGTACTTCTCTTCCCAATCTTCCTGACCTTCCCTACGCGCCCTTGATTCAAGGTCATCCCAGGTATCGGCCATATCCTCGAGATAGGATAAGGCTTCTTCGGAATCATCTTCTCCAAGACGTTCCCTGATGCGTTCAAAAAATTTGTCCCTGTCTAAAACAGCCATGTTTACCTCCTTTAAAATTTTCTTAAATACATGTACAACGGCATACGGTGCCGCCAATCCGGTTCCGGTTTAGGATTAGGCGGCGGAACGTAGTGCCCTTCATACCAGTCATACCAATACCTAGCGTATTCCTGCCGTATCGGTTGGTCGATTTCCGACGGACGCTCAAAATTCTTTAGGAAACAATCTGCAAGATATTCCGGTGTCTGTGTGCTTACCTTGAACTCTGCGAATGTCTCCGGGTATTGTGATGTAGGTATCCATTGACCGAATGGCACGGTTTCTGTGTCTATCCATTCCATCTGACCGTTACCATCATCGTGGGCATAACCATGCTGGTCGGCCCAATCGGTGTAGTTGGTTGAAGGAGTCCATTGTACTAAACCAAAACCACCTACTCCTGGTTTAAGGTCCTGCCATATACCGGGGTTAAGGGTTGATTCCACTTGCTGGTTGCCCAGCATTCCTGCCACGGCGTTAGCCGTCCATCCCTTTGAAAGGAAATACGAAAACTGGATGGTGGCGTTGTTCTGCATCTCGCCTATGGCAAGATATCGGTTGCCTTTAATCCACTTGCTCACTGCCCCCTGTCCATATCGATACAGGTGTAACCAGTTTCCCCGCGAATCGTTGGCATTGATTGATACCTGTTGGTCCAACGGAACTGAACTTGTATGCGCGCCCATTGTGCGCGTCGCATCAAACGCCATTTCTGTGTGGGTCGACCGCAATAATATGTCCCCCATCAACCAGGGGATTGATGGGTCGTGCCGGGTAAATCCCTCCTGCAATAATATATTCCCCATGGTGGATGTGGTAAAGGGCCATGTTCCGTATTTGGCTTCTAAATCCCACCCACCTGCTAACAGCGCGTACCATATGAATGACGAACAATCATAGTAGGTTATGCCGTTAACAGTACGCTGGTTCCTATATTGCTGGGAATACCCAACATTTGGGTTATTACATGCCTCTATGGCCCAATTATAAGCAAGCTGGATGCTAGCCATGTAATACGTCCTTCCAATTGTTAAGGTTATTACGCCATATGATTGACGGATAATCCCGTTCTGTCTGGTCCAGGTCACATCTGCCGGATATTCCTGGAATCTTTCCGGTTTCAGATTTCTGCCAAAGGGTTACTGGGCGTTTCGGTGTATCAGCGTATCTAGCGTACCACATATCATACTTTTGGCTCACCTCTGAACCCTGATAGAAACGCTGATAATAATCGTTGTTGCAATAAAACATGGCATAGAAACCAGCTTCCTCTAAATGCGAGCAGAATGCGTCTGTACATTTAAGCACGAAATCCCTGGTCACGTTAACTCCATTTCTACTGCAATGCGTGACGCTGTCATACTCAAAATCGTAAACGATTGGATACAAAGGTCTACGCGAGCCTATGAACTTAATCATATGAGCCGCTTCCTTGCGGGCCATTTCCGGGCATAACGCGTAGCTGAACCAATATAGGCCATATGGTATTCCAAGCTTCTCGCACCATTCAATGTTGCGTTCTGCCTGTGCGTCTATATTGTTGTTACCGAATCCAGCGCGGATGATTGCAAAATCAGAATGGTCAGAAGTCATTACATCTTCCCAATCAATGATTCCCTGATGTCGTGAAACATCAATCCCTTTAAACATTTCTATCCCTCTCCATTCTGTCAAGCAGTTTTGTTAAAGCCAACGTGTTATTGTTCAACGCTTCTGACATTTTGTCGATTTCTTCCTTGTGTTTGTTATTGTTGTCGTATATGTACCACAACAGAATAAGGGTTAATGCGATTGGGAAACCGACTGTACTTATGATGCTTACAATGTCATTCATATGATTCCTCCTTTCCTACCTTTTATTATATCAAAAAATACTTGACTTGTCAATGATAATATGATACAATAATAAGAGAATCTATGGTTTGAAAGGAGTTAGGTATGGCTTACTATGATGGAACAAAGTTGTTGTCCATGAAAGACCTTAACGGTCGTGAACCAGAACTGTTTATGGTTACTACCAACCGAACCGGCGGTAAGACCACGTGGTTCAGCCGTTATCTTGTTAAGAAATTCAAACAGGGTGGGGGTAAGTTCTGCCTTATCTATAGATTCAATTATGAGTTATCAGATTGTGCTGAGAAGTTCTTTAAAGATATCCGCGGATTATTCTTCCCGGATGATGAAATGACTAGCCGACCTATGGCTAAAGGAATCTTCCACGAAATGTTTCTGAATGACGTGCCGTGTGGCTATGCGATTGCACTTAACAATGCTGACGCAATTAAGAAATACAGCCACCTATTTAACGATGTGGAACGCATGATGATGGATGAGTTTCAAAGCGAAACCAACAAATATTGCACGGATGAAATCCGTAAGTTGTTATCCGTGCACACAAGTATAGCCCGTGGTAACGGTAAGCAGATTCGTTACGTGCCTGTGTACATGTGCGGTAACACGGTAAGCTTACTTAATCCTTACTATGCAAGCCTTGGGATTAGTGACAGGCTAAAGAAGGAAACTAATTTCTTGAGGGGTGATGGGTTTGTTCTGGAACAGGGTTTCATCCAGTCTGCGAGTGATGCGCAACTTGACTCAGGCTTCAACCGGGCATTTGCATCCAACGATTATGTGATGTATGCAAGCCAGAATGTATACCTTAACGATAACTTCTCATTCATCGATAAGCCTGAGGGACGTGGAAGGTATTGTTACACCGTAAAGTACCTTAAGAAGCACTACGCAATCTACGAGTATGATGGTTTGGGTATCATGTATGTTACTGATAACTATGACAGTAGCTTCCCTAATAAGCTTTCGTTAACTACAGACGACCACAATATCAACTATGTTATGATAGCCAAAAATGCTCTGTTAATCAATCATTTCCGTATGCTGTTCAACCAGGGATGTTTCCGCTTTAAGAACCTGGATTGTAAGCAGATGCTTATCAAGCTACTATCATATTAGTATCTACAGGTGTTATCTATAATTTGCCGCCGTTGGAATCCACATGGTAAAACATGCCGATGGGGTATAGGGTATTGGAAACCCACTTTATAGACCATCTGTTCAGATATACAAAGGGAGGATAATCTTATCCTCCCTTTAACAATACTTGCGCAAATACTGTTATTTAATCTTTTCATCCTTCCTTGAACTTATTTAATTTCTTTGGTGTCATATGATAACCCTTATTTACTAACACAATTCCACCGGGCATTCTCACTGGTTTTAACATGTCCTTAAGCTTAAGCCCTTCTTTAAATTCTGTTATATCGTGTTCCTGCAAAAACTCCTGTTTGGCCTTTTCACCCATGCCAGCACACCTGATTGAGTAGTATGGTTCTACAGGTTCCCCGTCGTTGTGAGTGACATGCTCAATATACGTTTTCTGCCGAACGAAAATCGCTTTGTCCCAATAACTCTCGAGCTTCCATGCACAGAAATTTGTAGGATGAATCTTAATTCCTTTTGCGTCTTTAGGGTCGCCGCTACAATGAATGGAATCCGTATCGCAGTAAATGAAACCGTCCCTGTCCGGCCCTTGATAATTAGCTTGTGCGGCATTGATTACGAACCTCCTTGCGTATGATGTGATGGCACTTCCGACTGCTATGAAACCCGGCTTCTTTTCGTGCTCTTCTACAATCTCAAAACCTAATACATTCTTGTCGTTGATGTATGGTATCTTATAACTAGACAGGTCGTTGGCTGAGAACTTTCCATATAGATTGTTAAGGTAAAGCTTTGCCAACTCTCTTTCAGCGTCCTTGCTGTTCTCTTTAATCTGCTTATATTTATACATGTATTCGTCAAACAGACCAATCTCCTGCCTGAACCAGCAACCGTCCAGGACTGTTAAATCGAATACGTTGTAGTGCTTAAGGAACAACTCATAATCAACACCTGTCATAGTCATGGTTACATAGCTATCGTGTAACTTTCCGTTTTTCATGTAGTATCGTTTATGTGTTCCTGTGGTGTAATCGTAATAGTCACTGGTATTTAGGTAGTCAGTCCCTACGTACAGGAAACTTCCTTTAATCTGCACGGTTGGCAACATCCCTGGTTTTATCTGGAATCTACATCTGATTCTGACAAAATAATAGTTTTCTTTAGCCACTTCTGGAATCTCTCCTGTCCAGAACTTGGGTTTGCCGACTGGATAGTAGTTTCCTGATTGGGAGGACATGTTTGAAGGGTAAGAACTATTGATATCTGCTGTCCATCCTTGGTTGTACATACGATTCTCTTTTCCCTTAACAAGGTAGCAATATCCTCCACGGTAACTGTGGCGAATATATGCATCAGCTGTACGTTCTCCATATGTTTCTTCATCGATTTCCACCTCCGTTAAATCCGGGAAAAAATTCCGGTAATCCTGCTTATCGTAAGTCTGCTTAAACTCCTCCAAACAGCAGGAACCTATTGTCAGTTTCTGATGCCCCCTCTCAAACATGATTTCCAGAGCTTCTTTAACTACTAAAACATCGTTAGCGATATACTCACGTTCCTCAGGAGTTATCTCGCATCCTGCGTATCTGAAACCTTCGTATTCCATGTTAAGCTTCTTGTGTTTAGTCTTAAATGACTTGCCGATGCGGTCTACGCTGAATGGCAGAAGCTTGAGCGAATCCCTAAACTCAATGATATTGTTCTTACACTTAATGGTGATTGTGTACCACGCACCCCTATCACTGATAGCGCATTTAAAATCCTTGTTGTTCATGTTACGTTCGGATGTTCTGTTCCACTTGTAGTTGTTGCGCAGAAGATAATCGATGATAAAGTTTCCGTCAAACTTAAGATTGTGGAAGTATCCTACTACATTACAACCTAAGTCAAATACCCCGTCCAGGAACTCGCTGATGGAGTGATAGATTTCTACATCTTCACTGCCTAGTTTGACCAATGCGGCGGCCCATACTTCTGTATAGGTCTGGTCTTTAAAGACCGTTGTTTCAAAGTCACAAACATAGTACTCATAATTGCGTGTTCGCACATTCTTATAATCCTCCAATAGTTGTGGGTCTATAAATTCTGTCAGACTTCTTCCCATTCCTCACCTGCTTCCAGGCTCTCAATGATTTCTTCTCTGCCCCCGGCTGAACCACCTATTAACTCAAGTATTCCTGTCAGCTTTCCGACCAATATCTCTGTGTCAGAAACCCCTTCCCAACCGGGCCACATTCCTTCGGCTTTCGACTGTTCCAGTGCTTCTGCAAAATCTTCATCTCCGTATCTAGCCCTTGACTTGTTAAACCAGGATGAAATATAGTTAAACAATTTCTCGTTGCGCCCGTATATCTGTGTCATTTCCATCTGGAATACCGTAAATACCTGGGTTGTGAAATCTACATAATCAACCTCTGCTGGGGGGTTTGTTGGCTGTGAAGGGGGTGTAACTACTTCCTTCTTTCGCTCTCTTCGTGTCGCGGATGCTCTCTGCGCCGATTCCTTGCGTTCCTGCTTTCTCCCTTGTTCGCCTGTTAAGATTTCCCCTGTATCGATGTCGATGTATCTGGAATGCTTATACAGATATTCGGTGCTTATCTTCTTCAGACGGTTTACACTGGCTTGCGTGATGCGTTTAGGAATATCTGGGAGTAACGATGGAACGTCATAAGCTCGGTTCTCCATGCGGCGTATCTGACGCTGAATCCTACGACGTTCCTTACGGTATGCCTGTTGCACGTCTGATAACTGCTTCTTACTAACATCAGATGTTTTAGGTTTCCTTGGCATAAGTGACCTCCTTACTCATTAATATACTTTACCAGTGCGAATACAACAAAGCCCACGATTAATCCAAATACGAATGAAGATGTATCAATCATTTCTTTCCCTCCTTAACTAAATAAAATGATAAAATATTGGGGAGGTTTCCCTCCCCTGGTTATTCCGTCCTAGTATACGAGGTCACAGTTGACGTACTCGCGTCCTGCTTTTGTCTGACCTGAAATCTTCTTGATTTTGAAGGTATCTCCATCAAATAACTCCCATAATTCCATGAAATTGTCCTTAAACGTCTGCGACTGACAAGCCCATACTACCTTCTGACCGTCGTCACATACACCTATGATGGACAGCATGTGAGAGACTTCACCTTTATTATTCTCATCATCGAAGGTCAGCCAACCAATTGGTGTCATGGTTGCGCCATCTGAAAGGGTCTTGACTGAAACGATTAATGGACTTTTGGTCATCGTGTAAAGCTCTGCTTTTGTGAAACCCTCGCCACTCTTAGATGTGATAATCATAATTTAATCTCCTTTTCTTTAATTACTTTAGTTGTTGGTTATGCTTCTTTCTTCTGCTGGGACTTTGGTCTTTCAACTTCAACGGCTATCTCCAGGAAGGCCTTTACAGGAATACCTAAAACACGCTCTTCCTTCTTCATGTCAACGACAACTGACGGGTGATATGCTGGGTTGGTATTTGCTTTGATTACAGCCTTAAGAGCTTTCGCCTTATCGGTGTAGTCTCCGAGAAGGTTGTAAGTGGCGTTGGTTGCTTCTCCGACTATCTCGTCTACGCCTAATACAGTTACCTGGGTGCTGATGATTGTTCTTGTTACCATTGCTTCTCTTGCCATAATGTTACTCTCCTTTTCTTGTTTGAATTTGTTAATAGTTGTTTATGTTAACGCCTACTTGACATTTTATACATTGCACAGGTGAGTGAGGTTTCTGTGAATTTTTATTGGATGGGCGTAGGCGTTGACAACTGGTTAATAAAATTTGATGGACATTATTATGTAGATTTCTTTATTAATTAATTCCTGTAATAAGTAAAAATCGTTTACCCTGTGCCGCGTGTTAAGTTCAATTATCATTGAGATGTTTTCGCCTAGAGGTGTGAGTCTATACTTGGTAAATGGTGAATCAGATTTTGGCATCTTGTACATAGTCCAAACGCTGTATTGAGCTATAAACTGCTCGAATAATGATTTTAGCATTTAGATTCGCCTCCTTGGCTTGCTAGCCTTACTCCGTATTTTCTATCGTCAACACTACAAACTATATCTCCACAACAAGTGAGCATGATATGACCATCCAGACCAATCACAACACCATAATCTTTAAAATAACTGTCTTTTTTCACATCAACTGTTTTGTGTGACGCTTTCTCGTATACTTCTAGAACCATATTAGCCCTCCTATTAAATAATGTATATTGTGTTTCCGTCAAAGTATTTTACGACGTTAGCACCAAACTTTGCAAGGGCTTGAGCGGATGACATGTAAACACCGTCGCTATCATCTTTATAAATTGTTAACACTGATTCTACACACCAGCACTCATTAATTTTGTATAATTCCTTAAAGGTTATTTCTTTAGCAGGAACAAGGTCATCTGGCATTTCCAGAATTAAATGACGAACCTTTCTAAGACTACGCATCCGTCCATCATAAATTCCGTCTAAATAATCATAGTCTTTATCAGTGACAGACAATTCTGCGGATAAGTGTAAACACCTATCGTGCTCTTCTCTAATAAAATTAATAATCTGCTCCTTTGTCATCACGTCCTCCTTATTTGTTGTTGTTTATCTTGTATCTATATACTATTATACTCTTAATACTAGATTTGTCAATAGGTTGAATGTGAACAGTTTGTTAACAATATTTGGTTTACATAAAACTTGGAAGTAGGGTATCAATTCCATTATAACATATAACTCTCTTTTTTGTAAATAGGTTATTTTATAAGATGTTGGGCGGTGTTAAGGGTAGCGTGATGGATGGGGGAAATGGTAACGGCGAAAAAAAAATAAAGGGGCAAA
>Ga0129317_1001579_pt1 | contig 15978 bp, 8 predicted proteins | sample Cm1ome_FD_94430 | JGI IMG/M metagenome (GOLD analysis project Ga0129317, IMG submission 94430) | Eastern black-and-white colobus group fecal microbial communities from Wisconsin, USA - Cm1105 metagenome | ecosystem: Host-associated > Mammals > Digestive system > Large intestine > Fecal | place... | reverse complement strand
TTTTCAGTAATTCGTCCGGGTTCACAGGCTTGGCAATGTAATCGCAGGCTCCCAGTTTCATGGTTTGGACGGCCGACTGTATGTCAGCGTATCCTGTCATGATGATAAGCGGTATTTGCAGGCCGTGTTCGCCCAGCCATTTCAATAAGTCAATGCCATCCTTGTCGGGCAGGCGCAGGTCAGACAATATCAAGTCTACGGTTTCCGACTCAATATGTTTTTGAGCACGGGCAATGCTGCTGACGGAGATTACTTGGAAACCTTTTTTGCCGAGCCATGTTTTTAGCATCATGCCGTAAGTAATATCATCTTCTACAATTAATATGGATGTCATTGCTTTAGCCTTTTATCTCTTTTATGTAGGCAAAGGTAAGTGCTTTTGTCTGATTTTAGTATATTTGCAAACTTAAATTAAATAAAAAACAAAATGAAAAGAAATCTTATTGTATTATTAACTATACTGGTTTGCGGTCTGACTGCTTGCAAGCCGGGACAAAAGAAAGAGGAAGATATGGAAAAAGAAACGAAGCTGAAGATTGAAACAAGTGCGGGTGACATCACCGTGAAACTGTATAATGAAACCCCGAAACATCGTGATAACTTTATCAAGCTGGTGGAAGACGGCACGTATGAAGGTACGCTGTTCCACCGTGTCATCAAGGACTTTATGATACAAGCAGGTGACCCGGAATCGAAGAAGGCTCCGAAAGGCAAGATGCTGGGGGCAGGCGACGTGGGTTATACCGTTCCTGCCGAATTTGTTTATCCGAAGTATTTTCACAAAAAAGGTGCTTTGTCGGCTGCACGCCAGGGTGATGAGGTGAACCCTGACAAGGCATCATCCGGCTGCCAGTTCTACATTGTGACCGGAAAAGTGTATAATGACTCTACCTTGCTGGGGATGGAACAGCAGATGAATCAGATGCGCTTGAACAATGCTTTCAACGCGTTGGCGCAGAAACACATGAAGGAAATCTACAAGATGCGCAAGAATAATGACCAGGACGGTCTGATGGATTTGCAAGATTCCTTGATTGCGCAGGCAGAGGCTCAGGTTGCCAAGGAACCGGAGTTCAAGTTTACCCCCGAGCAGGTGAAGGCTTATACTACCGTGGGCGGTACTCCACATTTGGACGGTGCATATACCGTGTTCGGTGAAGTGCTGGAAGGTATGGATATTGTTGATAAAATACAGAAGGTCAAGACTGACCGTAACGACCGTCCCGAAGAGGATGTGGTTATTAAAAAAGTGACAGTGATAGATTGATGATAGATTCTGTCATTCCATTTTATGAAAATAAACAAAAAGATATTTGACAACGGTCTGCGGTTGGTGCACAATGAGGACACCAGCACGCAGATGGTTGCCTTGAATATTGTTTATGACGTGGGTGCCCGTGACGAACATCCCGAGCATACGGGCTTTGCCCATCTGTTCGAGCATCTGATGTTCGGAGGTTCGGTGCATATTCCTGATTATGACGCTCCTTTGCAATTGGCAGGCGGAGAGAATAATGCATGGACCAATAATGATATAACCAATTACTACTTGACGGTTCCAAAATCGAATGTGGAAATCGGCTTCTGGCTGGAGTCCGACCGCATGCTGGAACTGGCATTCAGTGAGCAAAGTCTTGAAGTGCAGCGTGCGGTAGTGATGGAGGAATTTAAACAACGTTGCTTGAACCAGCCGTATGGTGATGTGGGACATCTGCTTCGTCCTTTGGCTTATCAAACGCATCCTTATCGCTGGCCTACTATCGGGAAAGACCTCTCTCACATTGCCAATGCCACGCTGGACGAGGTAAAGGAATTCTTTTTTCGTTTTTATGCACCTAATAATGCAGTGCTGGCCGTTACCGGAAATATTTCGTGGGAAGAAACGGTTAGGCTGACAGAAAAATGGTTTGCTCCCATTCCCCGTAGGAATGTGCCCGTAAGGCAATTACCGCAAGAAGTTGTACAGACGGCGGAACGCCGGCAGACGGTGGAACGGAATGTTCCTCTGGATGCTTTGTTCATGGCTTATCACATGTGCAGCCGTGAGGATGCCGATTATTATGCCTTCGATATTCTGTCGGATATTCTGAGCAATGGACGTTCCAGTCGCTTGACCCGCAGGCTGGTGCAGGAGCAGAAGTTCTTTTCCAGTCTCGATGCCTATATCTCCGGTACACGGGATGCCGGCCTGCTGCATATCAGTGGAAAACCATCTGCAGGCGTATCTTTGGAACAAGCCGAGGCTGCTGTCCGGAAAGAGTTGGAAGAGTTGAAATCCGGGTTTGTTGGAGAACAAGAATTGGAGAAAGTAAAGAACAAGTTTGAGTCTACACAGATATTCGGCAACATCAATTATCTGAATGTTGCCACGAATCTTGCCTGGTTTGAACTGACCGGGCAGGCGGAAGACATAGACCGTGAAGTGGACAATTACCGCTCTGTGACGGCAGAACAGCTTCATAGGGTCGCCCAACAGACCTTCCGCGATGAAAACGGGATTGTGCTTTATTACCAAAAAGAAAACCTTTAGTATGAAAAAATTATTTGATACGTATAAGCAGCACTATAAAGCATTGCTTCTCCTGGGGCTACCCATTGTGGTGGGGCAGTTGGGAGTCATTGTGCTTGGTTTTGCCGATACGCTGATGATTGGGCATCACAGCACGGAGGAACTGGGTGCCGCTTCTTTCGTAAACAATCTGTTTACTCTTTGCATTATTTTCAGTACGGGCTTCAGCTACGGGCTGACACCGGTTGTAGGGGGCTTCTACGGTAACCGCCGCTTTGCCGAGGCAGGGCAGGCGTTGCGGTGTAGCCTGGTTGCCAATGTGCTGGTGGCTTTGTTGCTGACTCTTGTCATGGCTGTTCTCTATTTCAATGTGGAGCGGCTGGGACAGCCCGGAGAATTGTTGCCTCTAATCAAGCCTTACTATCTGGTGTTGCTTGCTTCACTGGTCTTTGTCATGCTGTTCAACGGTTTCAAACAGTTTACGGACGGCATCACCGATACCAAGACGGCCATGTGGATTCTGCTCGGAGGGAATGCGCTTAACATCGTAGGAAACTATATACTTATCAATGGAAAGCTGGGCTTTCCGGAGATGGGACTGCTTGGTGCGGGTATCAGCACTTTGTTCTCCCGCATTGTGATGGTGGTGGTCTTTGCGGCGATTGTGCTTCGCGGCCGCCGGTTTATCCGTTACAGGCTCGGCTTCATGCGGCTGGGGTGGTCGATGCCGATGTTCAGGAAGCTCAATGCACTGGGCTGGCCCGTGGGTATGCAGATGGGTATGGAGACCGCTTCCTTCAGTCTGAGCGTCGTCATGGTGGGCTGGCTGGGGACACTTGCCCTAGCATCGCATCAGATAATGCTTACTATCTCTCAGTTCACCTTCATGATGTATTATGGCATGGGCGCTGCGGTTGCCGTGCGTGTCAGCAACTTCAAGGGGCAGGGAGACGGGCAGAATGTGCGCCGCTCGGCGTATGCCGGCCTTCACATCATCCTGTGTATGGAGGTGGTGTTGCTGGGTATCGTCTTTGCGCTTCGCGGTCAGGTAGGGGGATGGTTTACGGACAATGCGGAAGTGTCCGGCATGGTTGCCGCTCTCTTCTTCCCGTTCTTGATTTACCAGTTCGGCGATGGGTTGCAGATTAACTTTGCCAATGCCCTGCGCGGCATCTCGGATGTGAAACCGATGATGATTATTGCATTTATATCCTATTTTATTATATCTTTGCCCGTAGGGTACCTTTGCGGTTTCGTTTTCGGTTGGGGGCTGACGGGAGTCTGGATGGCTTTCCCGTTCGGACTGACCAGTGCGGGAGTGATGCTGTGGTTGAGGTTCCGTAAACAGACCAGGGAAAGGATTTGATAGTATGAATAATGTCTCCAAAGTAAAGATTGCCGTAGGCTACACTTTGTTGCTGGCGGTATTGTTTTTTTCCTTGTTTTTCGTACACCGGGAAATGGAGAACCTTATTCTTACTGATGACCGCGATGTACAATGGACAGACAGCGTGCTTGCTTTGATACGCGAGAAGGATACCAATACGATAAAAATGCTGCGCACGCTGAGTGAGGCGAATGACAGCATGGTATCCACCAGTGACATTGAGCAGATAATTGCCCAGCAGGACTCGGTAGTGACCCAGCAGCGTGTGCAGCACCGTATCATTACACATCGGGATACCGTCGTGACACGCCCTCGGAAGAAGGGGTTTTTCCGTCGTTTGGGTGAAGTGTTTGTCCCCCCAAAGAAAGATACGGCTATCCAGGTAAAGACCTCCCTTGAATTTGCAACGGATACGGTGATTGAACCCTATAATCCGGCCGATTCTTTGCATGAGAAACTGCGTGCCGTGGCCCAGCAGAAAAAAGCTGTAAACACTGTTATACAGCGACGTAAACGCTATCTGCAACGCTTGGACCATATGCTGACCGCTCGTATTGACAGCTTGCTGAAAGATTACGAGACGGAAACTCTGCTGCGTGCACGGACGGAAGCCGAGTATCAACAAGCGGTCCGACGCCGTTCGGCCAAGATTATCAGTGGCATTGCCGTAGGTGCGGTGTTGCTTTCCGCTTTTTTTCTTATTATCATCGGCCGCGACATAACCCGAAGCAACCGTTACCGTCGTGAGTTGGAAGAGGCCCGTCGTCGTGCCGAGGATTTACTCGCTGTCCGTGAAAAACTGATGCTTGCCATTACCCATGATTTCAAAGCCCCGCTCGGTTCTATTATGGGCTATGCCGACTTGCTTTCCCGTCTGACGGTGGATGAGCGTCAGCGGTTCTATCTGGACAATATGAAAACCTCATCGGAACATCTGCTGAAGCTGGTCGTTGATTTGCTCGACTTCCATCGTCTTGATTTGAACAAGGCCGAAATCAACCGGGTCACCTTTCATCCTTCCCGCCTGCTTGAAGAGATACACGTCAGTTTTGAACCACTTACGGCTGCCAAAGGACTGGCGCTTCATTGCGACATTGCCCCGGAGCTGGGCGGTACCTATATTTGCGACCCCTTGCGTCTGCGCCAGATTATCAACAATTTGCTGTCCAATGCCGTGAAGTTTACGGACCAAGGCAGTGTTACCATGACTGCCCGTTACGAGGACCGTCGACTGGTAGTTGCCATTGCTGATACCGGTAAAGGTATGGAACCTGCCGACCGGGAACGTATCTTCCAGGAGTTTACCCGCTTACCGGGTGCTCAGGGTAAAGAGGGGTTTGGACTTGGACTTTCCATTGTCCGTATGCTGGTACAGTTGCTTGAAGGCACGATTGATGTAGACAGTGTGCCAGGCAAGGGAAGCACTTTCACCATATATATTCCTATCTATCCCGTAAGGAGTGAAGGACGGAGAATGAAGGATGAAGAATCGGGATGTGCTGCCACGCCGAATGGCAATTCTTCATTCCCCGTTCCTCATTCTTCACTGAAGAATGTCCTCCTTATCGATGATGACCGTATTCAGCTTACCCTTACTGCCGCCATGCTTCAGCAGAGTGGTATAAATTCTGTCTCTTGTTTACAACTGGATGAACTGCTGGATGCCTTGCGCACTGCAACCTTTGATGTTCTGCTTACTGATGTGCAGATGCCTGCTATTAATGGTTTTGATTTACTGAAACTGCTTCGTGCTTCGAACATACCGCAGGCACAGTCTGTTCCGGTGATTGCTGTCACTGCCCGCAGTGACATGCAGCGTGAGGAATTTACGGTGCATGGATTTGCCGGATGCCTGCATAAGCCGTTTACCGTCAGTGAATTGCTACATGAATTGAATATGGAGGACAAAGGGATGGAGGTTATGGAAGTTTCGGAAACTTCGGCTTGCCCGGGGTATAAATTCTCTTCGCTCACTGCTTTTTCGGTCGATGACCCCGAGGCGGCAAAGTCCATTCTGGAAAGTTTTGTGGCTGAAACCCGCCTCAATGCGGAGCGTTTGCAGAAGGCTGTGGAGAATGAGGATGTGGACGAGATGGCTGCTGTCTCCCACAAAATGATTCCCCTCTTTACTTTAATTGGAGCAGCGGAACTGGTTGCATTGCTGAAACTGTTGGAAACTTCTCATGGAGTGCCTTTTACCGGAGAGTTGAAAGAACACGCCCTTGCCGCCCTCGTTTTGATAGAGGATGTCATTACTCAGGCAACAGCTTTTCCGTAATGGGGGAACAGAGAAGAATACGTGATTTTTCTCTGTCGGGAACCAAATGTCGAAAGAAATTGTTTACTTTGTAGGACTTTTAAATACGATGAAAGATTGACGTTCCGATGAGAAGAAAATGGTTGAGAACAGCACTGTGGGTGTTGCTTACTCCTATTATACTGTTTATAATATTGATGATATTGCTTTATGTGCCTCCCGTACAGAATTTGATACGGAAGCAGGCTACGGCAATTGCATCAGGTGCTACAGGTATGGACATATCCGTGGAGCGGATTGACCTTCGCTTTCCTTTGAATTTGTTGGTCCGCGGTGTATTGGTGGTACAGCCTGCCGACAGTGCTGTTGATGTGCAGCATCCCGATACCTTGCTGAATCTTGGAAGTTTGAACGTACGGGTACAGGCATGGCCTTTACTCAAAGGGAAAGTGGAGGTGGATGACATTACCTTGAAACAAGTTGCTGTCAACTCCTCCAATTTAATGGAAGGTATGTGCATCAAAGGGGTACTGGGGCATTTCTTTTTCGAAAGCCATGGCATAGACCTTACAAAAGAAGATGCCATCCTCAATAATATAGAATTGAGCGATACCCATGTGCAGGTGATGCTTGCAGATACCACTGAGACTCCCAAGGACACTACTGACACTGCGTTAAACTGGAAAGTCACACTCCATACTCTGAAGTTGAAGAACGTCTCGGTCGATTTACAGATGCCATTGGACTCCATGGGGCTGAAAGCCCATATAGGAGATGCTGAGATTGCGGACGCTGCTGCCGACCTGAAACACCAGTTCTATGGCTGGAGAAAATTCCTGCTGACTGGAACTTCTGTCAATTATGATACCGGTGGCCCGGGGAGTGCGATAGGCTTCGACCCCTCGCACATTGCTCTTCGCGACATTCGCCTGGGCATTGATTCTGTGATGTACTACGGCAGAGATATGAATGCCGTTATCCGGGAATTTTCCATGTATGAGCGTTCCGGTTTGAGTGTAACTTCCCTGACCGGGCGGTTGTTTGCCGATTCTACCGTTATCCGTATCCCTTCTTTGAAGTTGCTGACACCTCATAGTGAGATGAACCTTACGGCACAGACTTACTGGGAACTGATAAATATACCTACCACCGGCCGTCTGACAGCTCGTTTCAATGCCCGTATCGGCAAACAGGATGTACTGCTTTTTGCCGGTGGCTTGCCGGAAGCTTTCAAGGAAGCCTATCCGTTCCGTCCGTTGGTGATTCATGCAGGTACGGAAGGAAACCTGAAGCAGATGCAGATTTCCCGTTTTACGGCTGAGCTGCCCGGAGCCTTTTCGTTGAGTGGGGGAGGAGAATTCTGGAGCTTGACCGACAGTGTGAAACGCAATGGAAGCATGGACTTCGAAATGCATACGCAGAACTTGAACTTCCTGACCGGACTAGCTGACATTGCTCCCGATGGCTCCATCATTGTGCCGGACAGTATGCACCTTGCGGCACGTCTCGGTATGGAGGGGGCGCAGTGCACTGCCGCCCTGAAACTGAAGGAGAAGGAAGGCGCCTTGAATTTGGACGCCGCCTATAATCTTGCTACGGAAGCCTACCATGCCGACCTTGCCATCAACAACTTGCAGGTGCATCACTTCCTGCCCAAGGACTCTATCTATACTCTTACGGCAAAGATGTCCGCTAAGGGGCAAGGGGTGGATGTGGCATCACGAAAAACTGTGGCCGCTTTGAATGCCTCCTTGGAAAAACTACAGTATGGCCATTGGGACATTTCCGGTGTAGATGTGCATGCCGGACTCAAGTCATCCGTTGCTACCGTCCGTCTTGCCAGCGATAATGTCCTTCTCAAGATGAAGGGAAATGCGGATATGCGTCTTGACCGCAGCTATCTGGATGGCGCTTTCGATTTAAATGTGGAAGAGGTGAATCTGCATAAGCTGGGTTTGGTGCCCCGACCATTGAAACACCCGTTTGCCTTTACAATGGGAGCGGAGGCACGTCATGATTCTCTCAAGTTGAGGCTTGATGCCGGTGACTTGAATCTGCGTTTCCGCGCTCACAGCACGTTGAAGAAGTTGATGGAACAGTCGGATAAATTTGTCTCTATCCTGACAAAGCAGATTGATGAACGGCGTTTGGACCATGCCGCTTTGCGCCAAGTCCTTCCTTCAGCGGGCATGCATCTGGAAGCCGGTAACCAGAATCCCGTCAGCTATTTCCTGGCTGCAAAGGGTATTTCCTATAATGATTTCAAACTGAGCTTCGGATTTACTCCGCAAGTCGGCATCAATGGACGTACAGCTGTTCACGGATTGCGCATGGACTCCTTGCAGCTCGATACGATATTTTTTACAGTAAAGCAGGATACTGCCCGCATGAAGTTGCAAGGTGGTGTCATAAACGGTCCCAAGAACCCGCAGTTTGTGTTCCGTAGCACACTGACGGGTGAAGTCCGTAATGAAGATGCGGAACTGACTGTGGATTATGTGAATGGAAAAGGGCAGACCGGTGTTCTATTCGGTATTAATGCCCGTCCGTTGACCGAAGGACACGGTCGCGGTAATGGTGTGCTGCTGAACCTTATTCCTGCCGAGCCGATTATCGCTTTCCGTAAATTCCACTTTGCGGACAATAGTAACTGGATTTATCTGCATAAGAATATGCGCGTCTATGCCAATATTGATATGGACAGCGACGATGGTCTGTGTTTCCGTATGCAATCCGACAAGAATGATACCCTTTCCTTGCAGAATATAAACGTAGAACTGAGCCGATTGCGCCTGGATGAACTTACGGAGGTACTTCCTTATATGCCCCGGCTTACGGGATTGTTCTCCGCCGAAGCAAATTATATACAGACTGCCACTTCCCTGCAGGTGTCTGCCGAAGCCAATGTAGAGAAACTGACCTACGAACGCCAACCGGTTGGAGACATCGGCCTGGGGGCTACCTGGTTGCCGGGCGACAAGAATACGCACTATCTGAATACCTATTTTACATATGATAATGAAGAAGTGATGACCGCCGACGGTATCTTGACGCAGAAGAACGGAAAGGATACCCTGGAAGTGTCCACCCGTTTCGAGCATTTTCCATTGAAGATGGCCAATGCATTCATCCCTGACCAAACGGTGGCCTTTACCGGAGATATTGATGGAGGGCTTTATATTTATGGTTCGCTGGACAAGCCTCAAATGCATGGTGATATTGTTTTGGACAGTGTGTCTGTCTATGCACGCCAGGCGGGAGCACGTTACTGGTTCGACAACCGTCCGGTACAGATAAAGGACAATCAGTTGATATTTGATAAGTTTGCCATTTATACCACCAGCAAGAATCCGTTTACGATTGACGGTAAGGTTGATTTCCGGAATATGGAGCGTCCTACTGCCAACCTCAATCTGCTGGCAGAGAACTATACGTTGCTGGATGCACCGCGTACCCGCGAAAGTCTGGTGTATGGAAAGGTGTTCGTCGACTTGCATGCCACGGTGAAGGGGCCGCTTGACGGGCTCACGATGCGTGGAAACATGAATTTGCTGGGCAATACCAACGTAACCTACGTGTTGACCGATTCCCCTTTAACGGTGGAAGACCGTCTCAGTGGGCTGGTTACCTTTACCTCGTTCACCGATACGACGTCGGTAAAAGCAGATGAGGTTCCTGCCATGTCTTTGGGAGGATTGGAAATGTATATGTCCGTCCATATTGACGATGCTGTCCGTCTTCGTGCCGACTTGAGTCCCGACCGCAGCAAATACATCGAACTGGAAGGTGGCGGTGATTTGAATATGCAGTATACTCCCCAAGGGGATATGAGCCTTACCGGACGCTATACCCTTTCGGGTGGCGTCATGAAATATTCGCTGCCTATCATCCCGTTGAAGGAGTTCCAGTTCAATCCCGGCAGTTATGTGGATTGGCGGGGGAATATTATGAATCCTACGCTGAGCCTGAAGGCTACGGAACGTATGCGTGCTTCTGTGGCCGATGGTGACGGGGACGGTTCGCGCATGGTGAACTTCGATGTTTCCATTTCCATCAAGAACAGGCTTGACGCTCCCGATTTGATATTCGATATTTCGGCGCCCGAAGATGCCGCAGTAGAGAATGAGCTGCAGGCAATGGGTGCAGAAGAGCGTAGCAAGCAGGCCATTGCCATGCTTGCCACGGGTATTTACCTGAACAGTGGTGCCAAAGGAGGAGGTTTGTCAATGGGAGCCGCCTTGAACTCAGTGCTTCAGAGCCAGATAAACTCCTTGGCGGGAGGTATAAAAGGGGCCAATATCAGTGTAGGTGTGGAAGACCGTACCTCTGCTGAAACGGGTGACACGCAGAAAGACTTCAGTTTTCGTTATTCCCAGCGTTTCTTCAACGACCGCGTACAGATAGTCATCGGTGGAAAAGTGTCCACCGGGGCCAATGCCACGAACGATGCGGAATCATTCATTGACAATATATCGCTGGAATACCGTCTTGATGCGTCGGGTACTCGATATGTCCGTGTATTCCATAATAAAAACTACGAAAGCATACTCGACGGTGAGATAACCGAAACGGGTGTCGGCCTTGTGCTGCGCCGGAAGATGGACCGATTGAGTGAACTCTTCATCTTCAGGAAGAAAAAGATAAAACCGGAGGCTGAAAACAGCGATATGAAAAAGTAGGAATGTGATATGAAACGACTGATATTATATATTGCAGGATTGATATTTCTGGCAGGTTGCTCCACCACGAAGCACTTGCCCGAGGGGGAGATACTCTATACCGGCCAAAAGCCGATGATTGTATTGAACCGCAGTGAAACGTCTGTTGGTGAGATTGCTATGGAAGAGGTGGAAGCCGCCCTTGCTACGGCACCGAACAATTCGTTGCTGGGAAGCTCTACTATCCGCTATCCCTTTCCTTTCGGACTGTGGATTTACAATGGTTTCCAGAAGTATGAGAAGGGATTCGGAAAGTGGATATTCAATAAATTTGCCGCCACTCCGGTGCTTATGTCTACGGTGAATCCCGATATACGCCAGAAGGCGGCGGTTAACTTGCTGCGCGATTATGGCTATTTCAACGGAAGCGTCAGCTACAAGACATTTATCGACCCGAAGGACTCGCTGAAGGCAAAGTTGCAATATACGGTGAACATGCGTAACCCCTACTTTATAGATACGGTATATTATCGTGGTTTCAGCGAGCGTACCACTCGCATTATGGAGCTGGGACGCCGACGTTCCCTTATCAGTTCGGGAGAACAATTCAATGTGGCTGATTTGGATGGGGAGCGTACCCGTATCAGTACCCTGCTGCGTAATGTGGGCTGTTATTATTTCCGTCCCGACTACCTGACCTATCAGGCCGATACCATGATAGTTCCCAATGGGCATGTCCAGATGCGCTTGATTCCCGTTCCCGGTATGCCAAAGGTAGCCGAGAAGCAGTTCCGTGTGGGGCGTAAATCCGTCTATCTTCTTGGAAAGCAGGGGCAGGAACCCAATGACAGCATGGATTACAAAGGCTTGACCATACATTACTACAACAAACCTCCGGTACGTCCCAACATGCTTTACCGTTGGTTGAACTATCAAGGTTATCGGCGGAAACGTCAGATACAGGACAGCGCAGGTATTGCCCGCCAGCGTTCTATGCAGAGTTTGTATAGTTTGTACCGTCAGACCCGTATTCAGGAGCGTCTGGCAAGCGTCGGTATTTTCCGTTATGCGGAGATGCAGTATATACCGCGTGATACGGCGTTTGTGTCTGATACATTGGATGTGAGGGTCATTGCCGCGCTCGATAAACCCTACGATGCGGAGTTGGATTTTAATGTCACCATGAAGAGCAATAACCAGACGGGACCGGGTGCCGCTTTTACGGTGACGAAGAACAATGTCTTCGGTGGCGGTGAAAGCTGGAATGTGAAGTTGAACGGTTCGTACGAATGGCAGACGGGCAAGGCAAGTTCTTCCTTGATGAACAGTTATGAACTGGGTATCTCCACTTCGCTTATCTTTCCGCGCGTGGTGTTTCCTAGGATGGGCGACCGTGAGTATGACTTCCCGGCTACAACGACTTTCCGTTTATATGCCGACCAGATGAACCGTGCCAAGTATTATAAGCTGCTGGCTTTTGGCGGTAATGTCACTTATGACTTCCAGCCCAAATCGACTTCCAGGCACAGTATAACTCCTTTCCGGTTGACATTCAATGTACTGCGCAATCCTACTGCCGCTTTCGATACGTTGCGTGCCGAGAATCCGGCACTCTACGTTAGTTTGCGCGACCAGTTCATTCCTGCCATGGAGTACACCTATACTTATGACAACGCTTCCGTGCGCGGCAAGCGTAACCCCATCTGGTGGCAGACCACCGTTGCGTCGGCCGGTAACCTGACTTCTGCCGTCTACCGTATTTTCGGCAAGCCGTTCAGTGAGGAAGGAAAGAAGCTTTTCGGGGTACCTTTTGCACAGTTCTTGAAGCTGAACTCGGAATTCAGGTACCATTACCGGATAGACAAGAACCAGATGATAGCCTCGCGTATTGCCGGAGGGGTGATATGGTCGTATGGCAACGCTACGACCGCACCTTATACGGAACAGTTCTATATCGGCGGTGCCAACAGTGTGCGCGCCTTTTCTGCACGCAGTATAGGTCCGGGCGGCTATCCTCCCGAGACGGATAGGAAATATACCTATATCAACCACGTGGGTGATATTCGCATAGAAGCCAATATCGAGTATCGCTTCCGTATGATTGCCGACTTGCATGGAGCGGTGTTTCTGGATGCCGGCAATGTATGGCTGATGCGTAAGGACGAAAATCGCCCGAACGGTGAGTTCACCTTGAAGAATTTCCCGAAACAGATTGCTTTGGGTACGGGATTCGGCTTACGCTATGACCTGGACTTCCTTGTTTTCCGTCTGGATTTGGGTATCGGGCTTCACGACCCGTATGATACCGGAAAGTCGGGATATTACAATATTCCTAAGTTCAAGGATAGTATGGCACTGCATTTTGCCATCGGTTATCCGTTCTAAATGTACGTTTTTGAACGGATAGTGGTAAAGAATGAACTAAAACTCCCTTCTGTCAGCCATAAATTTTTGTACATTTGCAACCGTTATCAACTGTGATACACTAACCTTTTTAAATAATAACTAATATGAAACCAACTTTATTCTTATTGGCAGCCGGTATGGGCAGCCGTTATGGTGGCTTGAAACAATTGGACGGATTGGGACCGAATGGCGAAACTATCATGGATTATTCTATTTACGATGCCATCAATGCCGGTTTTGGCAAGCTCGTTTTCGTAATCCGTAAAGATTTTGAACAGGACTTCCGCGACAAGATTATTTCCAAATACGAAGGCCATATTCCCTGCGAACTGGTATTCCAGTCCATAGATGACCTTCCTGAAGGCTTCACCTGCCCCGAAGGCCGTACCAAACCTTGGGGAACCAACCATGCTGTAATGATGGGTGCCGATGTAATAAAGGAACCGTTTGCTGTTATCAATTGCGACGATTTCTACGGTCGTGACTCCTTCCAGGTAATGGGCAAATTCCTTGCAGCCCTTCCCGAAGGCTCCAAAAACGTATATTCCATGGTAGGCTTCCGCATCGGCAATACGTTGAGCGAGAGCGGTACCGTATCCCGTGGATTGTGTGGAACGGATGCGAACAACCTGCTGACTTCCGTAGTGGAACGTACCAAGATTCAGCGCATGGACGGTGAGGTGAAGTACATCGACGATAACGGTGAATGGACTGCCACTCCCGAGACGACTCCGGTCAGCATGAACTTCTGGGGTTTCACTCCCGATTATTTTGCTTACAGTGCAGAGTTTTTCAAGAGTTTCTTGAGCGACCCGAAGAATATGGAGAACCTGAAAAGCGAATTCTTCATCCCGCTGATGGTGGATAAGCTGATTAACGATGGCACTGCTACCTGCGAAGTGCTTGATACAACCAGCAAGTGGTTCGGTGTGACTTATCCCGAAGACCGTCAGAGTGTAGTCGACAAGATTCAGGCTTTGGTGGATGCGGGCGAGTATCCTGCGAAGCTGTTCTGAGTTTGTTAACCAAAGGCAGATACCCGTTGGGGCTTATTCTCTGATTATAATCGGACAATAGATTCGCATGCCTCCGCTACTGCCGGATGGTGGGTGACGAAGATACATGTTTTGCCTGCGCAGTCTCTGCGCAGGTTTTTTATTAACAGCCGTTCCGTGTCGGGGTCGAGGGCAGAAGTGGCTTCATCTAAAAGAAGAATGTTTCCGGGGCGTAGCAGAGCGCGGGCAATGGCGATGCGTTGGGCTTGTCCTTCACTGAGTCCACCACCTCGTTCGCTGAGTGGGGAGTCTACGCCGTCGGGAAGGTGGAAGACGAAGTCGGCGGTGGCGGTTTGCAGGGCTTGATATATGGCTTCTTGAGAAGCTTGTGGGTTTCCCATCAGCAGGTTGTCACGGATAGTTCCGCTGAAAAGGGTATTGCCTTGCGGGACATATACGAAGTTCTTGCGGGTTTGCGGAGAGACGGTATGACTGGTTTCAAGTGGATGTTTGGCGGGTATCAAGAGTATCTGTCCCTCTTGTGGCGTTGCCAGTGCCAACAATAGCCGGATGAGCGTTGTCTTTCCTTTTCCTGTTTCTCCGACTATAGCTATGCAGCTACCGGCGGGGAAACGGCAGGAGAAGCGGCTGAATACCGGACGGTCATCGGGAGTGTAGCGAAAAGTCACGTCTTTCAGTTCCAGTTCCGGGGTAGAGGCGAGGAATATGCTGTCACCATCCGCTTCTGCCGGCAGTCTTTCCAATTCCAATAGCCGGTCTATGGCGGTAAGGGCATTGACTACGGAAGGTATCAGGCGTGAGAGGTCGAACACGGGACGCTGGACTTTTCCTACCAATTGCAAAAAGGCGGTCATCGTTCCGAAGGTGATACAGCCTGCGCTGAGGTGAACGGCTCCCCAAAGAAAAGCCGTGAGGTATCCGCCGGAAAAGGCAAGGGCCACTAACATGTGGGCAGAAAGCGAGAAACGGGTACGTCCCATGACTTGGCTGTGGAGCATGTCTTGCAAGTCATCGAGTTTGTCCAGATGCCGTTCGCCTTGTTCCAATGTTTTAATCACTATGCGATGTTGCAGGCTCTCTTGTATGACGGACTGGATGCGACCGTCACTGTTCCGAATATCATGTGTATAGCGTTTCATTCGTCGCATATAGAAACGGCTGCCTGATAGAAAGACGGGCAGGATGGCAACAATCAGCCATGGCAGTGAAGGGTCTAAAAAGTAGAAGAATAGAAAGGCTGCCAGCAGTTGTATACTCGTGACGATGAATGCCGGGACAGAAGAGGTGAGCAATGTGACGATGGCGGTGGTGTCTTGTTCTACCCGGTTCACTACGTCTCCGGTATGGAAACGCTCCAATTCGTTCCAGCGGCTTTGCAGTAAGCGCGAGAAGAGGCGGTGGCGAAGGGCGTTGCCCGTCTCTATCTGCATACGGGTACTTATCCAAGTGTCAGCAGCTCCGCACAGTAATTGGGCAGTCAGCAGGACAACGGTGAGAACGGCGATATGCGTCAGGTTGTCGTCTGTTATTCCGGTAGCGGTGTCTATCACCCGTTTGGTTGCATAGATAAAGGCTAGGGCAAAGGCCACGCCCAGAATGCCGGTGAGGCAACTTAGCAGGATACGTCCGCGTTGTTCGGCAGATACCTCTCGAATATACCTAAGTTTTTCACGTCTGTCCTTTTTCACTTTTTTGTCCTTCTGTTGCTTTTTCATTCCTTTTATTTTCCGGGTTCTTTTATTTCT